>Ga0114970_10002076_pt1 | contig 15043 bp, 11 predicted proteins | sample M_140205_XF_Meta_FD_87030 | JGI IMG/M metagenome (GOLD analysis project Ga0114970, IMG submission 87030) | Freshwater microbial communities from Lake Montjoie, Canada to study carbon cycling - M_140205_XF_MetaG | ecosystem: Environmental > Aquatic > Freshwater > Lake | place: Lake Montjoie... | reverse complement strand
CATTGCTAATTTGGGACATGGGCTCTATCCGGATACTGATCGAGATAAGGTTAGGTGCTTTATCGATACCATCAAGGAATATCAAAAATAAAAGCGGTGTAAAAATTGAATGTTAAAATTCGAAAGGGTCATTTTTGTTTTAGGCTTCAATTGAAATGGGATGAAAAAAGAAATCAATAATAAACGAATTATACGAGGCTGGTCATTTTATGATTGGGCGAATTCGGTTTATCCATTGGTGATCAATTCCACGATATTCCCTATTTACTATGCCCTGATTACCAAAAAAGGAACAAATGATATTGTTCATTTTATGGGTATGCAATTCAAAAATACGGCTTTATATACCTATGCCTTGTCAATTTCTTATTTGTTCATTTGTTTTTTATCGCCTGTATTATCTGCGCTAGCGGATTATAGTGGAAATAAAAAAAGCTTTATGAAATTTTTCTGTTATTTAGGATCTATTTCTTGTTCTATGTTGTATTTTTTTGATGCAGAACATTTATGGGTTGGTATTTTATTTTTCATGTTGGCAACGATAGGTTTTTCAGGGAGCATTGTTTTTTATAATGCCTATCTTCCTGAAATTGCAAGTCCGGATCGTCAGGATTCTGTCAGTGCGCAAGGTTTTGCTATGGGTTATATCGGTAGCTCTCTTTTGCTGATATTTAATTTGAGCATGGTAATGAAGCCTTCATGGTATGGGATACAAGATTCTGGCATGGCAACAAAACTTTGTTTTGTATTGGTAGGTATTTGGTGGGCGGGTTTTGCGCAGGTAACTTTTCGTCGACTACCTCATCGTCAACAGCATAAAAATAGAGAATCTGATTTTATCCGAAAAGGGTATGTAGAGCTAAAAAAAGTTTGGAAAGAATTGGAGACGCAAGGTGCATTAAAAATTTTTCTTTTTTCTTTTTTCTTCTATAGCATGGGTGTTCAAACGGTGATGAATGCGGCAACTTTATTTGGAAGCAAAGAGTTGAAACTTGAAAGTCAGCAATTGATTGTAACCATATTGATCATACAATTTGTTGCCATTGGAGGTGCTTATTTTTTTTCGTGGCTTTCAAGAATATTCGGTAATAAGCAATCCTTGATATTTGCAATTTTAATCTGGATATGCATTTGTTTCGCAGCCTATTTTGTATATACGGCAAATGGTTTTTATTTATTGGCACTTGCTGTTGGCATTGTGATGGGTGGTATACAATCCCTGTCTCGTTCTACGTTTTCAAAAATGCTTCCGCAAACGCAGGATCATGCTTCTTATTTTAGTTTTTTTGATGTTTGTGAGAAAATGGGTATTGTTTTGGGTACCGCAAGTTTTGGAATGATTGAGGAATTAAGTGGGAGCATGCGAAATTCAGTGATAACATTAGCTGTTTTTTTTATAATCGGTTTGGTGATATTGCTATTTGTAAAAACCAAAAATAAAATTATTCAAGTAAAAAAATTCGAAGCCTCATGATAGTAGATATATTTATTCCTTGTTATATAGACCAGTTTTATCCGGAAACGGGGAATCATATGGTAAAGATTTTGGAAAAAATTGGATGTAGCATCAATTATAATGTAGAGCAAACGTGTTGCGGGCAAGTTGCTTTTAATGGTGGACATTGGGATGAGTGTAAAGAAGTTGGTCAAAAGTTTATTCGTGATTTTTCTAATGAGAGATATATTGTGAGTCCATCGGCATCATGTGTTGGAATGGTAAGGAATCATTATGGAGAATTGTTTCATAATTCATCTTTGCATAATGAGTACAAGACGATACGAAAGAAAATATATGAGCTTTCAGAGTTTTTAACACAGGTAATGGGTGCTTCAGATTTTGGTGCTAAATTAGATATGAAGGCTGTTTATATGGATACATGCCATGCGGTTCATGAGTGCAACATTCAATCAGAGCCAAGGCTATTGCTTGAGAAAGTAAAGGGATTAACTTTATTGGATTTAAAGGATGATGGCTGTTGTGGGTTTGGTGGCTTGTTTTCTGTAAAATATGGAGAGATTTCTACTGCGATGGCAGAAAAGAAAATCGAGGCAATTTTGGCAACGGGTGCAGAATGCATCATATCAGTTGACATGTCGTGTTTGATGCATTTGGATGCATACATTAAAAAAAATCACGTTCCATTAAAGGTTATGCATCTTGCAGATGTTATTGCATCAGGTTGGGATTGAAAAATATTTTCTGATTTTTATTTTTGGTTCCTGATGAGAAAATATATTGATTTTAAAAACAAATGATGAAGATGAAAGTAAGTGGTTTTTCATATATTAGAAATGGGTTTTCCTACGATTATCCGTTTATCGAGTCGATATGTTCTGCTCTTGCTGTTTGTGATGAATTTATCATTGCAGTTGGCAATTCAACCGATGGGACGCGAGAAGCGATAGAGGCTATTGGATCTGAAAAAATACGAATTATTGATACGGTTTGGGATGAGAATCTGCGTGAAGGGGGAAAGATGTTTGCCATGCAGGCAAATATTGGTTTGGATGCAATTGATGGCGACTGGGGGTTTCATATTCAAGCAGATGAATTGATACATGAAGATGAAGCTCAGATTATTCGAGCTGAGATGGAGAAATATCTTCTCGATAAAGCTGTTGAAGGCATCGTATTTGATTTTTATCATTTTTATGGTGGATATGATTTGATTGGCACCACTAGGCGCTGGCATCGAAGAGAGGTGCGGGTTATTCGAAATAGTCCATTGATTCGATCTTATCGAGACTCTCAAGGTTTTCGCATATATCCATCTGTTGAGAAATATCAAAGTGGGCATAAAGGACGCTCGCTTCGTGTAGCTAAATCACGTGCACATATTTATCACTATAGTTATGCGCGAAATCCTATTTCGATGCGGAAGAAGGATAGTTATTTTCATACTTTTTGGCATGATGATAATTGGTTGAAACAAAACTTATCAAAACAAAAAGAGTATGATTATCATAATATTGATGATCTGAGCTTATTTACTGGTACACATCCTGAATCGATGAAGACCCGCATATCAAAAAAGGATTGGACCTTTACTTTTGATCGGAGTCGCGCAAAATTTTCTTCTGCTAAATATCGGTTTTTATATTTTATTGAAAAAGCTACCGGATGGCGAATAGGGGAGTATCGTAATTATAGAATTATCAGATCTTCGATATAGGTAGGTCATTATAGAAATGCTGGCAGGCTTCAGAAATTATTGCGTTGTGCTGTCAGTGTTTTATAATGATTGAAGAGAAAGACAGAATTCAGGGGTATTGGTAGGCGCTCTAATTAAAGTTGTGATTTTTTTTGTTTATAAATAGCCTTTTATTTTATAATAGACGATGGCGGAGTATTCACGAGCCACCACAACTTCGTAGTTGAGGTAGCTCCACATGTTATAACGTAGAGATAGATTTTTAATACGCAAATCTTTTTTAGAGCTGTTGTCTTTTATTTTTTCTTCGTCAGGTGGTTTTTCGAAAGAGGCATTTCCTCCTACATATGTAAATCCTTGTTTTTTAAATGTGTGAATCGCTCTATACATATGCTCAGGAGAAGTAATCAGTAGGAGGTGTGTGTTTGTTTTTTTGTCAGAAAATGTTTTTGCAATATTTAGGGCTTGGGAATAGGTGCTATATCCATTGGGCTCAAAAGAAATGCGAATAGAATCTATTCCTTTAAGCATTAATTCACGGGCCATCAATTTTAATTGACCTAGGCTATCTTTTTCATTGGAAGGGAGTGCGATGATGATTTTTGAATTTTTAAATTTGTTAGCAGCTTCTGCTGTGTAATAGGTTCGAATCAGTCCGTCAGCAGAGGGCATTCCGCTTCCCCCCAATAAAATAATAACATCGGGTTTTCCGGTTAAGGATACATTTTTTGTCCCTAGCGCGTGGTATGCTAGATAGGGAATGTCTGTGAAGCATAAAATCAATAAGAGGAAAAAAATAACTCCCAATGAGAATAGTATATATTTAAAAAATCGAATTATATATTGTAAAGAGGATTGTAAATTTCTTTTATTCATGGTGAGTAATTCAAATAGATAAAGGCGTAATTTAACAAATTATTGCTTATAAATAGATGATTTTTAGGTGTGAAAATATGGATATTGCTTTTTAAATTTCCTTCACTTGTATGATATTTTTGGATATTTTTTTACGGCTTCTCGTCTGTATACATGTTGCATTTTATTGAACATATCTTTCATCGGTACTGTGTATCCATCTAGACCCGATAGTAGCGTAAAGCCCGAAGTGGTGAGGGGAGTTATCTCTATCAGTATGGATTTTATGGGGTTTGCGGGCGGGCGTACTTGCAGCGGATAGCGGGCATGCAGGTTGGGCATGTAATGAGGTTTCTCTTCATTTTTTAAATAGCATACAATAAAAAAGCGCAGCACTTATGAGGCGCTGCGCTTGTATTCATTTTGCATATTTTAATTATGCGGTAGCTAGCAATTTGGCATCTAATTCGATGTTTACACTCGCAAGCGCATTTGATATTGGGCATCCTGTTTTTGTTTCTTCTGCGATACGCATAAAATCTTCATTGCTGATGCCGGCTACGTTTGCCTCAGCGTGAAGAACAATTTTGGTAATTCTCATACCTGCATCCGTTTTATTTAAGTGCACATCTGCTGTTGTGGTTACACTTTTGGAAGGGTATCCATTTTTATCTAATGATGAAGATAATGCCATTGAATAGCAAGCTGCATGTGCTGCTGCGATTAGTTCTTCTGGATTTGTTCCATCTCCTTCTTCGAAGCGAGAAACAAAAGAATATTTTCCTTTGAAGAAATTTTTGCCTATTTCTAATTCTCCATTGCCTTCTTTAAGATTTCCATTCCAAAGGGCTTTTCCATTTCTTATTGCCATTGTTTTATTTTTTTAGTGGTTTAATTGTTTTTATTTTTTATTTGAAGCAAATATAAAAATTATTAATATGATGCATACGCAAGTGGTTATTTTTATGCAAATATAGCCGGGACTAATTCTTTTGCAAATAGGAAATAAGATTTCATGGCTTCCATTTTTTGTTGCGAGAGATTATAGCTGATGCTATTTTCAAGGTAGTCAAGTGCTTGAAAATCATCCGGTAGTGGCTTATCCCAGCTTTGAAGCGCTTCTTTTTTATGCGAGAGGCCAAAGGAAAGCGCATCGTTAAATTGAGAAATAAAATCTTCAGGAAGCTTTTCTCTTGATGCCCATACCGCAAAAACAAAAGGCAGCTTGGTTAGTTTTTGCCATTCCTCTGCAAGGTCATACTGATATAGAAATTTCTTTCTGTTTGTAAACACGCGATCACCAATAATAAGTCCGGCTGTTGTGTCCTTTATTTCATTTTCATAACCCGGTTGAGCAGAAATCCATTCTGGATCTATTTTCCAAAACTGTGCAGCGAGAATTCTGCAAAGGATTACAGATGTTTTGGATTGATAATCCAGATATATAGATTTGATTTCATTTAATGGAACATTGCTCATGAGAATTACTGAGTTTACGGCGCCTTCAGCACCGATACAATAATCAGATATTACATGATATGCATTCATTTCGAGCAATCCTGCAATGGGTATTAAACCCATATCAACTTTTCCCTGAATAACTTTTTCTGCACATACCGAAGGAATATCTAAACTCAACTCAATGGATTCTGATATCTTAGAATTTTTTATTCCATGGGTGAATGGTAGCGTATTGAGGTATGATACCGCTGAAATTCGAATTTTATTTTTGTTATTCATGCGTATTGTCTGCATTTTCTAAAGTATTGGATATGCTTCTATCTTTAGGTGCACCATAGGTGTTTATTTTTAATGTATTCCACATCCATCTTTTCATTTTTATTTGTGTTCCATAAAATATGAAATACATAACGGGAACCAAAATGAGCGTGAGGAATGTTGCAAAACTGAGGCCGAATATTAAGGTCCATGAAAGAGGGCCCCAGAAGACAACACTATCGCCACCAAAATAAATATGGGGGTTAAATTCAGTAAACATTTTAACAAAGTCGATATTGAAACCAATGGCCAAAGGAACAAGACCTAGAATGGTTGCTGAAGCAGTCAGTAATACAGGCGTAATTCGCGTTCTTCCAGCTTTTATAATCGCTTCTTTTGTTCTTACTTTCCGACTTCTGAGCACATCAGTAAACTCTACCAATAGAATTCCATTTCTTACGACAATGCCTGCAAGCGCTACGATACCCATGCCGGTCATGACAATTGAAATTTGCATTCTGAAAATGATAAAACCAATTAGAACACCAATGATACTAAAGACTACTTGTGTAAGGATGATAACTGTTTTTCCTATGGAGTTAAATTGCGTTACAAGAATCAAAAATATTAATCCAAGTGAAACAAGCATGGCCATTGAAAGGAAATTAGAGGATTCTTTTTGGTCTTCACTTTCACCGGTCATTTTAATTTCAATACCTTCTTTTGCTTTAAATTTGCTGATAGCAGCGGTTACTTTTCCAACAACTTCATTGGGCGTAAATCCACTTAGCACATTAGAAGAAAGGGTTACCATTCTTTTTAGATTTTTTCTTTTGATGCCGCCATAAGAGTTTTCATATTTAATATTGGCAACTGATGCCAATGGTATTTGGCGTATAGAGCCTCCGGTAGCCATATCCCGATAGGTAATTTTCAAGTTCATCAATGCATCGATATTACTTCTTTGATTGACTGCATAGCGCAATTGTATTGGATAATCATCTTCAAATTCTCTGAATTTAGAAATTTCTTTTCCAAAAACAGCTGTACGAATTTCCATGCCGAGTTGTCCTGTGCTAATGCCTTCTCGGTTTGCACGTTCTCTGTCAATTTCTAAGATAATTTCAGGTTTACTGGCTTGTATATCTGATTTTATTTCTTCAACTCCCGGGATCTGCAATGAGTCGAGATAATGCTTAAGGGCATAGGATTGGCTGGTAAGATCTTTAAACTCATCACCATAAACTTCAATATTTACAGGCTTACCTGTTGGCGGGCCGCCTTTTTCTTGATCTACAGTAATTTCAGCACCGGGAATACCTTTCATCTTTTGTCGAATCAAATCCAGGTAGTTGGAAGTTGAGACCCCATTGCGTTCGCCAAATTCTTTAAAGGCAACGGTGACTTTTCCTTTATTTGGGGAAATGCTTCGGTCTCCATCCATTGGATCACCTGCACCTATTGCTACGTTAGAAATAACAGATTCCACAATTTTATTTTTAGGACCTAAAATCGAATACACACGATTTTCAACAATCTTTGTAATAGAATCTGTTACTTCTTGATCGGTACCAACAGGCAGTGTGATGTACACATATACAAAATTAGGTTCTCCTTGTGGAAAAAATACCACTTTGGGGCCTGCCACGCCAGTAAGGAAAAAGGTAAAGAATAAAAGTAGAATTGTACTGCCAAGTAGCAAGTAAGGATGCGCTCCTTTTAGTGACCAACGCAAAAGATTTTCATAGCGCGTCATTAATGCAGGTAGGGTTTTGTTTTGAAAATGTGCAATAATTCTTTTGAGGGCAATTTTATAAAACACCACCAAAAGATAGATAAATACAATAAAGTTACCCATGCCCAAACCACCTGATACATAAAAAAGAATTGCTAACAGTGCAAATACGATACTGGTAATGATAAAACTTTTTCTTGTTTTTACTTTATCTTCATTGTGTTGGAACTCAGGTTTCATAAAAGAAACGGCAAAAACAGGATTGAGTATATACGCAATTACCAAAGACGCCAGAAGGGTTATAATCAGTGTAATGGGAAGAAAATGCATAAATTTACCCACTACCCCAGGCCAGAAAATCAATGGTACAAAAGGTGCCAGTGTGGTAAGCGTCCCTGACAGAACAGGAAGAAAAACCTCTCCTGTCGCCATTTTAGCAGCTTTAACAATATTCATTTTTCCATTGTTGAATAGTCGATGCGTATTTTCAATTACAACAATCGCATCATCTACAACAATTCCAAGCGCAAATAGGAAAGAGAAAAGAACAATCATATTTAATGTAAATCCAATTCCGGGCATGACCATAAATGCCAAACACATGGAAAGCGGAACAGAAAGTGCAACAAAAATGGCATTGGTTACGCCCATAAAAAACATGAGGACTAGGGTGACCAAAACAAATCCAATAATAATTGAGTTTATTAGGTCATCAAGCGTGTGTCTTGTAAGTGTTGATTGATCTCCTGTTATGGTAACACGAAGGCTAGAAGGGAATTTTTCTTTCTCTAGTTTTTTCAATACCTCATTAACTTTGTCAGAGGCCTCAATGAGATTTTCTCCACTGCGTTTGATTATATTCAGTGTTATAACGTTTTTTTTATCTAGTCTCGCGTAGCTTTCCTTTTCTTTGTAAGCATCTTTAACTTCTGCAATTTCCTTGAGATAAACAGGCGCTCCTGATGAGTTTCGAATAACGATGTCTCCAATTTCTTTTATTTTAATGAAAGAACCTACTACACGAATAGTTCTCTTCATATTTCCCATGCGGATATTTCCTCCTGAAATGGCCACATTTTCTCTTCCAATGCCTTGTTCAATATCATATGGTGTTATTTTTGCTGCTTGCATTTTAAACATATCCACATCAATTTGCACTTCCCTTTCAAGAGCGCCTACGATATCAACCCTTGTGACTTCTTTCATCTGCTCGATGCGGTCTTTGGCTTCGTCAGCATATTTTTTAAGCTTGTCGAGTTCAAAATCGCCGGACATATTTACAAACATGATCGGGATTTCAGAAAAGTCTATTTCCTGAACAATAGGGTCTTTGGGAAGGTCAGTAGGTAAATCATTTCTAGCCTTATCTACCGCATCTTTGATTTTTTGTTTGGCATCCGATACATTGATACCCGTGTTAAATTCAACGATGACATTGGCGAAATCCTGAACAGAATTGCTCGTTACTTTTTTAACCCCGGTAACGGATTTGATTTGTTTTTCAATGGGTCTAGTCACTAAATTTTCCATATCCGATGGTGATGTACCCGGATAAAAAGTGCTGACATAAATTGTGGGGATGATGATTTCTGGAAATCTTTCTTTGGCAAGTCCCATATAAGCCATAATACCTCCCAATGTGATTATTACCGTAAGGATATAGATACTCGTTTTATTTCCAATTGCCCAACTTGTGGGTTTAAATTCTTTGCTCATAAGGCATTTTATTTTTTAATATTTTGCAAAATCAATTTCATTTTATCATTAAAATTTAATGATTTGTCCGCTATTAACATCTTGATAACCTGTGGTGATCAGTTTATCATTTTCATTTAGCCCGGAGGTAATTTGTGCAAATCCATTGTAGGTTGAGCTAAATTGGATGTATTGTTTTTTTGCGATCATTTTTCCTCCTTCATTAACGGCAGTGTACACATATTTTCCTGCTTCAGAATCCTGGATCATATTTACCGGAATAACAATAGAAGAATCGCTGTTATAATCTACAATTTTCACCCTTGCTATCATGTTGGGTTTATAATCAGCTGCATTTGGGAGCTGGGCTTCAATTGAAAACGTTCTATTTGCAGGGCTGATAAATTTGCTGCTGAAAGAGATTTTAGATTCAATTTCTCGGTTTAAATCAGGAAAATTAATTTGTGCTTCGTTGCCTTGTTTTACTTTAGATGCATACGTTTCTGAAATTTCAGCCATTACTTTTAATGAATTGAAATTTACCACTCTGAATATCTGAAATCCAGGCATTGCGCTTTGTCCAATTTTGGCTGTAATCTCTTCTACGGTGCCATCTATAGGAGATTTTATTTTAGTCATTTCAATTTGCTCCTTTATGGTTTCCATTTTTTTCTCCAGCGCTTCTTTGTTGTTTTTTGCTGTCAGAAATTGAATTTCAGTACCAATTTTTTGATCCCATAGATTTTTTTGTTTCAGGTATATGCTATTCACAAAAGCAAGTGAAGTTTTTAACTCTTCAAGACCTTGCAAGATCGTTTGGTTATCAAGTTGAGCAAGTACTTGTCCTTTTTTTACCATATCGCCAGTGGATACTAAAATCTTGTTGATGGTTCCAGGCATTTGAGAGGTTACGCCAACGTTTTCATCTCCATCAATTCGACCTTCCACTTCAATATAATGGGTAAAAGATTGTTTTTTTAGTTCGCTTACTTCAACAAATATGGGTTTGTCTGTTTTAACATCTCCTCCGGCTTCAGAAATCTCAGCTTCTAATTTTTTAATCCGATTGCTTATGTCTTCCTGCTCTTTTAGGAGTTTTGCCAATGCGGTTTTCTTTTTTTCAAGGTTGTTGCCATTGTTGCAAGCGGAAATCATTATTCCAATAATTGCAATGCTGATGATAAGTATATTTTTCATAGGGTTTTTATGGATAGTATTTGGTTTCATTTTATCTTTTTTTTTTGCTGTTTTATTTTCCCAAAGTGCCGGTGGCTTTTTCAAGATCTATTTTTGCGATGATGGCATCATAGAGAGCACTATAATAATTGATTCTAGATTCTTTTTGCGCTGCTTCTGCATTGATAATTTCTAAATTAGAGCCTACCCCTTCTTCATATTTTGTTTTGACTACTTTAAAAACCTCATCAGCCAATTCCATATTTTTCTTCTGCGTTTCCATGGAATTGATGCTATTTAACAAATTGGTTTTTGCACTTTCAATTTGCAGATCGATTGATTGGGAAACCAATTTCATCGTGTTATTGGTTTTTTCAATTTCAAGACTTGCTTGGTTGATTTTTCTTAATTTTTGAAGACCATCAAAAATGGGGATATTCAGCTTGGCACCTAATAATCCGATGGGATACCATTTATTTGATAGGCTTTGCTTGGTGTCAAAGAAATCAAATTTATCTCTTTGGGCTTGCGAACTTAAACTGCCATATGCTACAATGCTGGGAAGGTATGCTACTTGGTATCTTTTCAAGTCCAGCTCTTTGAGTTTTTTGAGTATTTGCATCTGCGCGTATTCAATTTTCTTTGAATAATCAAAGTTTCCTGATGGCATTGGGATGGCCTTAAAGTCAATTTCGGCAAGCTTTTCGGTTAAACTGAGTTCACTTGAAATATCCATGCCCATCTGAAATTTAAGCAGGTAATAACTTAATGCAATGAGTCTTTGAATTTTTTCTTTTTCGGAAACCAAATTGTTGTTCAATACAGAAATTCTATCGATATCAATTTTTTCAATGAACCCATTTTCATACAAGGCTTTGCTGTCTGATAAAAGTTTTTTGGTTCGCTCAATGTTGATGTCGATGAGTTTAGCATGTTCCTCATTGATCAAGACTGAATAATAGGCTTTGGAAATGTTAGCAGCGATGTCTATTTTAGATTTTTCAGTAGCTTTTTGTGCCATTTGCGTATACACCTTAGCTGCTTGCAATCCAACGAGGTATGATCCATCAAAAACCAATTGACTGGCATCAATTGAAGGAGTCATGTTATACTTTGTTCCAAATGAAATGGGTAAAAATTCGCCATCTCTTCCACCAAAGAATTTAGCTGGAATAAGGGATGTAGGCAATTGGGCAAAATATTTTACATCTACTCCTGCATTTATTTGGGGTAGTCCGATGCCTATAATTTCCCTTACTTTGGCCTGTGCAATTTCTTCATCAAGGCCTGCATTTATGACGTCTGCTTGGTTTTGATTGGCATATTCAATGCATTGCTTGATGGTAAAATTATAGGAACTGTTTTTTTTCTCCTGAGAGAAAGAGGTCTTGCTAATAAACAAGACCATGAGAAGTAAAATGGTTTTTTGATTCATCTTGAATTTTCTAATTTTATTTTTATTCTTCGTCTGTGATTTCTTTATATTTATTGATCAGTTTATGCCCTTTCAGTGTGGTAATTCCGTGTAAAAAATGATTTAATAATTGCATCTGTACTTCTCTGATGTTATAATCTTCCGGAGAAAATATCATCGGGTTGAAACCCATTTCCATGGTTTCAAGTCGCATTTTGGAAATAATTTTTATATTGATATCTGTCCGATACAAACCTTCCAAAATGCCTTTTTTTAAATTTCTTTCAATCATACCTTCCACATGCTTGTCCTTGAAATTTTTGAATAATTGCCAGGCGCTTGGATGGTGCTTTTGAATGTCATAAATAAAGTTGGGGTTTATCCGACTAAAAACATGCCCCATTTCATGCATACTCTTGAAGATTTCGTCTATCGCATTGGCTGAAGTTTGAATGATATATTCAAAGCTTTGCTGATGCTCATTGAGTTTGTCCTGCATAAATTGCGTTACCAATTCATTTTTGTCTGAAAAGCAAGTATAGATGGTTTTTTTTGAAATGCCAATTTCTTTGGCGATATCATCCATCGTAACACTCCTGACTCCGAATTTAAAAAGGAGTTCATGGCTGGCTTGCAAAATACGTTCCCGGGTTTCCATTTGGCAAATAATTAATATTGGGTGTAAAACTACGGAAACTTTTAATGGATTTATAGTTTCCTTGATAATATTTTTATTTTTTCTCTAAAAATGAGTAATTTGCAATTGTTTAAATATAGCAATAGTGGTTTTTATATACAGGCTTATCTGGCCAATGTTATTTCTTGTCATGCGTTTTCAGTTTCTTCAAGCGCAGGAAGTTAGGCCTGAAAGGGCACAGATATCCGTAAAGCTCGATAATTCTCAAGTACAGGTTTTATACTCTACTTTTCTCAAAGATAGTATTCATCTATATGTTGGTCTGCCAAGTGCTTACCATGAAAATATGGATCAGTACCCCGTATTGTATCTTGCCGATGGCGATGATTTTGTGCTGATGGCTGCTGAAATGAGCCGACTGATGGCGGTTGATAAGGAAATCCCCCCAATGATCATCGTTGGATTGGCTTATGGGGCGCATATAACAAAGCCGGGTAATCATCGGAACAGAGATTATTCCCCTTATTTCGAAACGGGTTTTCCTGAAAGTGGTGGTGCATCCCTTTTTATGGATGCTCTCCAATCCGAAGTTTTTTCATCTGTCAATTCAGCCTATAGAACAATGCCTGCAGAGAGATATTTTTTTGGTACTTCTTTGGGTGGACTCTTGGGCACGTATATACTTTTTCATCGCCCTGAAATGTTTTCTAGGTATATTCTTTCGAGTCCCTCCTTATGGTGGGGACATCAAGGGATATTTCAGGAGGAAGCATCCTATTTTGAAAGCAGAAAAATCCTTGCTGCTAGGGCATATTTTTCAGTAGGTTCTGAAGAAGATCAGGCCTTCATGAAAGATCCTATTCTTAGATTGATTCAAAACCTTGACATCCGGAAATATGAGGGCTTTCAATATCAGTTCGAGGTCTTGCCAGGTGAAACGCATTTATCTGCAGGACCCAGTTCTTTGGTAAAAGGTCTGCGCTATATTTCTGGTAAAAATTCTCAACATTAAATACTGAATGGGTTCGATGCTCATGCCACAAACAATGAAAAACATATTCTATAGATTCTTTTTACTATTACTCATTACTTTCTCTTCATATGATTCATATGCTGCTCACATCAAGGGGTTTATTGCAGATGAAAACCATGCTTTATTGCCTTTTGTAAATGTGTATATCAAAGGTACAACCATCGGTACAACTTCAAATGTGAATGGAGAATACGCGCTAGAATTAAAGCCGGGTAGGTATGAAATTGTTTATAAAATGATTGGTTTTAAGCAGCATATTGAAAGTGTTGACATGAATGCAGAGGATTTGCAAATGAATGTAAAACTTTTTACTGAAAGTTATTCCTTGAAGGAAGTAATGATAAAGGCCGATGCTGAAGATCCTGCCTATGCCGTTATTCGACAAGCTATGAAGAAAAGGAAGTTTTATCTTCACCAAGTTCAAGCATATTCAGCAGATGTTTATATCAAGGGCTTGCAAAAAATCACCAAACATCCTAAAAAGTTTTTGGGTCAAGATGTAGATCCTGAGGAAATGATCGATAGCGTTTCGGGTATCGTATATCTTTCTGAGTCTGTGTCTAAATTTAATTTCAAAAAGCCAAATCATATTCGTGAAGAGATGATTTCCTCAAAAGTAAGTGGGGATAATAAGGCCTTTAGTTATAATCAGGCATCGGATCTATTATTTAACTTTTATGAAAACATTCTTGATTTATCTAGTTTGAGTGATAGAGGTTTTATTTCTCCCATTTCATCCAATGCACTTTTTAGTTATCGGTATAAACTATTGGGCACTTTCTATGAAAACAATCAGATGATCAATAAAATTCAGGTTATTCCCAAAAGGAAAAATGATCCTGTATTTTCCGGAGTCATATATATTGCTGAAAATACTTGGCGGATTCATTCATTAGATTTGATGCTCACCAAGGATGCCAATATTGATTTTGTAGACACACTTCATATCAATCAAACCTTTCTTCCTGTTAAAGATGAGGTTTGGATGGTGTTTTCAAATAAATTTACTTTTGATTTTAGCTTTATGGGATTTAAAGGAAATGGACTTTTTACAGGTGTGCAAACCAATTATAATGTAACGCCTGAATTTTCAAAGAGTTTTTTTACCAATGAAGTCATGAAAATTAAAGATGAAGCCAATAAAAAGGATTCAGTATATTGGAAAGAAACACGGCCCATCCCCCTTACCAAAGAGGAAAAGAATGATTATAGGAGGAAAGATAGCCTGATGCAAGTCAAGCAGTCAAAACCCTATTTAGATTCTTTGGATAGAAAAAGTAACAAGTTTAAAATTTCAAATTTGTTTTTGGGATACACCTATGAAAACCGATTTAAAAAGGAAAGTTATTCGGTATCTTCTATACTTCAAAATGTCAATTTCAATACGGTAAATGGATGGGATATTGGATTGGGATTGCAATACCATAAGAAGCTAGATGAAAAAAACAGGAGTATACATGCAGGTATTGATTGCCATTATGGATTTTCCAATCGGCTTATATTTCCTAATCTTCATGCTCGTTATGAATTTAAACCACAAAAGTTTGAATGGGTAGAAATTGGTTTTGGCAGACAGGCGAGTCAGTACAATGAAAGACAACCTATATGGGATATTTTAAATACTTTT
>Ga0114970_10002075_pt1 | contig 15050 bp, 6 predicted proteins | sample M_140205_XF_Meta_FD_87030 | JGI IMG/M metagenome (GOLD analysis project Ga0114970, IMG submission 87030) | Freshwater microbial communities from Lake Montjoie, Canada to study carbon cycling - M_140205_XF_MetaG | ecosystem: Environmental > Aquatic > Freshwater > Lake | place: Lake Montjoie... | reverse complement strand
GTCCGGGCACACTAACTCCCATGGCGGAACAAGACACTATCTAAGGTATACAAACCATTGCGCGACGCAACGGCATAGGAGGGTGCGGGGATAATGGACTCGCCGCATGCCCAATTCACATTTGTGGTTTATGAATGCGGCGTTTCTCAACGGAAAATGCGCGGCTTTCGGCGGGGGCAAAGGCGTGGACCGATTTCTTTTTAAAGAACCAAACAAGTACCGCGCCAGCCACAAATCCACCAATGTGCGCCATGAACGCAATTCCAGGCTCGCCAGGATCTACTTGCCTTGAACTAATAAACTGCGCCGCAAACCAAAAACCAAGCACCAGGAAAGCGGGAATGTGCCAAATTGTGACAAATATAATAAACCATACCAGCACGCGCACATTGGCCAGTGGGTGCAGCACAAAATAAGCGCCAAGTATTCCAGAAATGGCGCCCGATGCGCCAATCATGGGAATGGTGGAGTCAGGCGCGGAGAAACTTTGTGTAAGAGCGGCGGCAACTCCGCAGAGCAGGTAAAAAATCAAATAGCGGAACGATCCCATGGAGGCTTCAATGTTGTCGCCAAAGATCCATAGAAAGAGCATGTTGCCCAGCAGGTGCATCCAGCCGCCATGCATGAACATGGATGTAAAAATAGTGAGCATTTCAAATGGGCGCGGCATAACAAACGGCTGGGTCTTGATTAGGTCGCTTGGAACAACTCCAAATTTATATATCGCCGCTTCAAGGGCTTGATGCGTTGGCAGCGACACTTCCCATACAAATACCACGATGCATGAGATAATCAGCAAGTAATTTACAACCGGAAATTTTTTGTGCGGGTTATCGTCGCTGATGGGTAGGAACATGGGGGATTTGTCTCAATGATTCTAAAAATGGGCGAAGACAGAATCAATTGAATTATTCAAGAGCCGAATAATCAGGATTTTATAGAAGTCAGTAGTCGATCTACAAGCTTCATTGCTTCGTTCCAGTTCTCGCCTTTAGTTGGCATTTGTTCCCAAACAGACTTCGCAAGTATGCCTAATTGCGTCGGCTGCGATTGGGTTTGCTCTAGAAGTTTCTTCGATATATTAAATATATACCTAAGAATAGTTGGATCAAGTGCGATTTGATTGATGACATCAGATACGGTGTCAACCGTGGGCATTGGTTCCAAGAAGAAAATAATCGCTTCGGCTCCCTTGTCTTTCGCCTCCTGTGAGGGGTGAAATACCACAACTTTGCCGAAGTATTCCCAGCCAGGTAGTGTTTTTACAAGAGCATATTGCATGGCTGCAGAGAGTTCTGACCAGACAGGGCCGCACCACTGGTTGGTTATTTCTTCTTGTTCCTTTTGATCATTAAAGGTTCTCCATTTTCCTCCTAGTGATTTATGAGCGGCAGACTCCAGCGATTTAATTTTTTCATCGCGATTGGTATGAGCATCGATCCCTTCACTTACCACAATCCATATCACTCCATGAACTTCGTGACGGAACTCGATTTCGTCGCCAATTCGAGCGGTATTTCCGTTTGTATCAAGAGCCCCAAGCAAACTCAGATCAAGGGACGGAAACTTACGTGTAATTTTATTTCGAGATCGGCGGCGGCGGCGAATTGCTTGATCTAGACCTTCTGCACTAGGACTGAATTTTTCGGCTCCAGACTCAAGATCAAAGCGCACAATTTGTCCACTTAAGGGGCCACCCAGTTGGCGTTTGAGGCACTCAATAATCCCACCATCGGTTTGTGCATTGGGAATATCAATGGTTGCTCGCCAAAGTGGCCCACGTGCTATGCCAGATGATCCTTCAGAAGGCTGACCAGTGACTCTTATGACAGGCGACTCTTTATCACGAGCGTCAATACGCATTGGGAAAAATATTCCATCCGGGGTTTGTAACCAAAGATCATCTCCGAAAGCAAGGTCGGTTGTTCCCAATTCACGCCCTTGATCATTTTTCCATTTCAATCGATGCGAGCCTGCATCGTCAAGCACATTGGCTATTTTTGTCCCATTGGTGGCATCAAATGGCTCTGAAATATTTTTACCAAATTTCATTTCAATACCAGTCTCATCTAACTCAATTCCCTCTTCAAATGATGGGGGTTCATTAAAATCAACTGGATGAGGTTGGTCCATACTTTGCTGATCAAGGCCAGCAAGCGCAACCCAAGGCCAAAAAACTTTGTCTAGAAGATGTATCGCATTGGAATCCAACTCAGAAGGATCCAGTAATAATTGTAAATTAATTTGAAACTTGGCAAGTATTGGTTTCATTGGCAGTGAACGCAAATCACCTGCCGACTCAAATCCTAATCGGGAAAGTCGATCACGAGACACGGGCACCAAAGGTTCAATAAACCTAGAAATCGAGGCCAAGTGTCTTACTAAATAGGTTGGAGACTTTGCAGAGGGCATGACTGGAACAACTTGGAGTTCCGATTTAAGTTTGGAGTCTGCTTTTTCAAATACTAAAACTAAAGGTAGTTCATCTTTCGATTGGGATCGAAGAACAACAACCACATTGCTTGCTGCGATTCGGCGCCGAAGCACCGTCCATGAGGAAAGCCACTCTCTACTTACCCGCATTCGATCAAGAGAGTTTCCTATAAATACCGCATCCAACGCGCGTTTGGCCATTTCCTTTGCCTTTAAATCAGTTCCCCCTTCAGCGGCCAAGCCGCTTTTAAATACAGCAATATCGTTCTCGCTTTTATTTTTTAGAAAAACAGCAACTTTCAGACCTGTATTTATGGCTTTCTGCACTACTCCCTGGGCAATTTGCGTGGCAGTTTCGTCAATACTGATCGACCCAGTTCCACTATGGGTTGGGTTCACTGGAATCACATTAAATGATTCGCGTATGGAAAGAAGGGTGACGGTATTTGGTCGCCCTTTTGTATTAAGCAATCTTTTCCCCAATGTAATTCTTGCGGATTCAGTAAGTCTTGGTACTACAGCAACAACTTGGGTTGTGACATTTTCAAGTTCCATTAAAAAACGTAGTTTGTCTAAAACAAATGGCAGATGCGCTCGGTGTTGCACGGGCATTTCCACAAGATCGTCAACTAGAATTGCTTGTCGCCGGGCAAGAATTGAGCGAATAGTTGCTTTAGGAGCAGGCGAACCAATTAGATATTTTTCAACCTGGGCTAGTGTGCCCACCAAAATTCTTGGCAGTGGGGACACGGCATCTTTGTTGCCCATGCATTTCATGATTGTGTCTGGAAGGAGTAATCCAGCAGTCATAAAAAATTTAGCCGCATTTACTTCTATACGGCGGTTTAATTCATCAAGCATGGCAACCGCCCGTGATGGGTCAGGAACAATTATAAGGACATCGGTTCCGCGTGCTAAAACAATTTCCAGAGCGGCAGCTACAAGCAACGTGCTTCTTCCCGAACCCTCATCGCCTTCAATTAAAATATCCCCATCCTTTGCCGTCGCATCACTGCCATCAATGCGACCTAAATTCACTATGGCTTCCAATGCGGCAGATTGCAATGTGGTAGGAGGACCTTCAAAGAACCATCTTATATTGGAGCGTTCAACAAAGTTGGAGAAACGGTCGCTTGGCTTTGGCAGGCATGGCTCAAGGGCCTTGGGAGCCACTGCAATATTTAAATCGCTCGCAACCGTAATCACCCAAGAACTGACTTGAGAACTCAAGGTCTCAGGCTCTTCGATTTCTTCCTCTTCGGATTCTTCTGCTGTTTCAAGTTTAGAATCTTCATTAGAAGGAGATGCCAGATCTTTGTTATTCACTGCGGGAATTAAAGTAGGATTGGTTTTGGCAATCACAGATTCAGATGTTGAACTTATAATTGCTTTGATCGGTGGAAATGCTGCAAGAATTCCTGGGGGGATGGCATTTTCCTCCTCATCCTTTTCGCTCCCCTCAGCATCTTTATTGATACGTGGTTTAAACCGCCCAATCAAACTCCAAATAATTTCCGCGCCAGAGAAGACCAGCATCATAATAAGTGCCACGCCAACAAATACAAACCAAAATTCAAATTCCTTTTTAATCTGAAATTTGCTGAATAGGTTCTGAACCCATCCAAGCCCCTGCAGCATCGTATTTGTAATTGGAATAAGTGTTCCCGTTGTGAAAATAATAGGGAGCCCAATTGTTAACAGTTTAGTCCATGTGGGTCTTTGGTCATTTCGATTTCCAAGTAGTTGCATTGCAATGGGCAGAGCACCAAGACATATTCCAGCAGTGAGAACCTTTCCGAATTTTCCAGATGCGTCACCTAGCGAGAGAATGACCCAAAGAAATACAGCAAACGCCACGCCAAGTACAATTAAAATTCCACCTGATAGCCCCACTGACCATCGAGCAAATACGCCAGTGGAACCGGCAGATCCATCATGATCGGCAAGGCGATTATTTAAAAGTGCGGTAAGTACGAAAGTTGTAATCATGACCGCACTAATTGCAATCCAAGCTAAAAATCCTTTTAAATGAGATGGCGGGGTAAACACGATTGCCATGATCGAAGGCCAGAAAAAATACATGTAGACCAATCCAGGAATAATCACCAAAACAGCAAAGGTGATTATTCCTGCCACTTTCCAAAACAAGGCGTTTGAATCGGCAAATTTGGGATGGGACGACCAACGTCCCAAAGTTTGCTGAATCATTTGGTCGCGTTTGCCTTGAGGTTGTGTTTGGCCGGGCATCATTCTGTTGCCCCGGGATAGAGGGGATCTCTGCCATTTGAAATTAAAACATCGATTGAATTCGTTTCATTTTTCGAAAAATCAAAACAGATGTCGAGTTCTTGAAAGGCCATTCCCATCACACTAAGGTGCTCCGCTTCCGTGGGTTGAGAACCGCTCACATGGATTGATGGAAGAAGGTCATGAATCTTTGCTGCAAGGGAAAGAGAACTCCCTTTTCTGCAATATAAAGTCATCGGTTCTGGATGTAGCACACTTAAGCCGCCACCAGAAACCTTGCAACTCAAAAGGGGAGGCATTCGATTTTCATCTGGATTTAGGCGAGTTATAATCAACCTAGCAAATTCCGTTTCGCTACCCGTAAGTTTCATATAGCGATCAATCATCCATTCCATATATGTTTCATAAATCGTATTGCGAATTTCAATTGCACTCAGCAGTAGTTTTGGCCTTAATTTGTTATAAGGCAAGTGCCCTGTAGCATAAGGATCACTGGTAGTACATAATTCTTTCCATGTTCTTAAAAACGTTATTGCAAGGGTGTTGCGGTCGGAGCTTAAGCGTTCCCGAAGTTCAGCATTGGCATCTCTAGAGATATTGTCACCATGATCTATCGATACAGTGGCCGCATCTAAATATTCCCGCTTGTCCTCTGCCTCAAGCATTCGGTCTTGATCCTCATGGTTTGCAGAAATAATTTTGCGATCACGTACCGTCGGGATTTCGGCGTCTTCAATTGCCCTATCGATTATCCATCGAAGTCTTTTTGCAAGCAAAATCACTCTTGATGTTACAAGATGTTCATTTCTATCTACTCTATTTTCTGTTGCGCGAACAATAAGTTGCTGTGGGCCTTGGCTGATCCATTTTTCACTTGCTTGAAATCCCTGTTTCTTATAGTCCGCGCAGACTTTGTCTGCCATGCGAATTTGATTTCTTTCAAGCCACCACGGTAACAATGCGCCTAGGAATCCACCGAATCCTGCCGCAACCATAACAACAACAAACCCTAGTAATCGCCAGCCTTCTGGGACTATTTTTTGTGTCATCACAAACCAAAGTGCACCTATGAATAAGAGAGGCAAACCCGACATGGCTAATCTTCTTGGTAGTGACACAAACCTGCCCCGCGCTTTGTCTCTCTCATGAATGGCGCACGTCACATCAATTTTTAAACTTCGAACAACAAAGCGCGCCTCGTACATCTTTTGAAGCGTTTCTCTTTGTGATACGTTATTATTTCTTGGTTCTGAAGTTTGAACCAAGTTAAGTATATTATTAATGTATGCAGGGTTTTGATGAACTTTAAGAAAGTGTGCGCTAATACCCTCCTTTACAGCGTCCAACTGTTGTGACGAAATCACACTGCTTGTGTGTGAGCGAGACATGCTTTGCCCGAGTTCGTTGGCTAATTTAACCCAAGTGGGCTCGCCCAATTCCTTAATTGCAAGACCTAAGGCATCTAATTCATTAGGGTCTATAATTTGAGTGTCATGCTCTGCGGTTTCGTTTGCTTTGGCAGTGCCAAAAATAACTTGCGTCTTGGCTTGTTCTGGTGATGACAACTTGGCTGTCTGTGTTTTTGTTTGGTTTGTGGCGGAGTCGAGATTCTCGACGGGGTCTACCCATACTTGAGGCTCAAGCATTACATTTCGGGTGGTCTCTAGGCGGCACTTCTCAACATCCTCATCTTTAATTTTTGGACCAAAGTCAAGGGCTCTCCATGCTAAAACTCGTGCCTTAGGAACCTCAGTCGGTTTTGGACCGTAGGCAATTCGGGCAAGCAGTCGACCAACAGCGAGTGGCCATATAAATCTAGAAAATACTAATCGTTTAGCGTCATCAAATGGACGAAGCTGATCGGTCATTACATAAATGGATTTTAAACCAGAAAAATTTCGAATTAATTCAATTCGCTCCACTGTGTTTTTTTGTAAACTATCAGGACAGACCAGAATGCAGCTGATCGAAGCGTGATCCTTTCGTCCGGGAGGATTAATTAAATTGCAGAGTTCTCTGATTCGATCGGTCCACGTTGCTGACGCAGATCCTGAATCTAATATGACTAGCCGAACCGCTTGGGAAGAATTAAGTTTCTGCCGAAGATTTGCTTGATACCGGGTCCGTGAATCAGCCGATAGGGGTTCGTTTTCATCAGGATCCTGTTGAAAAAGTTCGCGCGGTAGAGCAACAATGGCATGCTTCCATAGAATTTCATCAAATTCAGCGCTCGCAGTTTCCTCTAACGACCGATCATAGACATACAGCATCCCGTCGGGAAGCATTGCCTCCACGCGCAGTCGCATCAAGTCTTCTCTTTCAGCAAAGAGAATGCACGGAGCTCGTTGGTTCAAGCATTTGCCTTTCAAAGAACAATCAGAAACTTTTTCGTAGCTTGTTCTTTTACGTAATGAACAATAGAAAAACTATTTGGTGGATAGCTCTTTTTCCAAAGTTTGAATGCTTTCACGAACAACATCTATTAATTGCTGGACAACGGGGGTCAAAGTTTCTTTGTTGCTTAAATTCTCAACGCGTTCTTTTTCGGCATCTAGTAATGTTTCAGTTCTTCGAAGTAGCCATAGTTTGAATTGCTGTCTAGCACTTGCAGGATATTCTTCATCCCTCGCTAATAATGCGTCAAAAAGCTCCCTTTCTTTCATAAAGCGGGAGGCAATATTTGGATCAGATTTAAAATCAATGATTAACTTATTTAGGCTTGAATACGATTTTTTCCCAGGCATTCGATCTTCACTACTTGAACCCGGCTGCACTTTGCCCTCTTTTTCAGTCATTGCAGTTCGGGTTATTTGCCATGGATCTCCGGTTAGGCAAGGTCCCATGATGAGGGGCAGTTTGCAAAATTCTGAAAATTCCTCATTTATTTTGCGAAGAAAGATGGAATTCATGCTGGATGATTGAAGTGCTTCTGTTTGACGATATTCAAGCTCAATATTTGAAATTCCTGTCACATCCGTGTCAATCTTTTCAAAATGATTCGAACTCAGCATCGTCAGACCCCAGATTGCAGCTTCAAGGTGACGCTGTGCTTCATGTTTTTGAGCAGTTACTGCGTTTTGCTCTAGGTTGGCAGCCCAGGGTCGCCAACGCATTTCGCGCCATTTTTTATCCCGAACAAATCCTGGCCAGACATACCCATAGCCATAGCTAATTGGTGGAGGATAGAACAATGAACGTCCACTTGGGTTTTCGGCGTGTTCTAACCACTCGGTAAGCTCTGCGCTTGATTTCCAATAATTTAGACTCGTCACGTCTTCTAATGTAAAGTCGGCAGTATTCGTGGCGTTACGATGTCCTTGTGAAATATCAATCCAGACTGGGGCATATGCAATAAGTGCAAATGGGGAACTTGCACCAGTTTTGGCGTCAACTACCACTTTTTCTCGAGCTTGGTTTCCTTTGTCTTTATTTCGTAATCCAAGTCTGTCCGTCGCAAGTTGATTTAAGAGATCATTTCGTAAATCATCTTTTGGTAAAAAGACACTGGCAGTATCATGCCCGCGAGTTTCTTGTTTAAATCGTATAAAGGGATCGCACGTTGATGCTAAGGAAACCACCATGGAATCTAATACATCAAGAAGTTCGGGCTTGATGTATTTTTGTGAAGAATCGTTCTTTACAAGTTTATAGCCAAAAAATTCCCTAAATTTAGTTAATAGGTCATCCGTATCTCTTTGGGAATGGTTGTACTGATTCAGACCATTCACCCAATACTCCACAAGCGTTTCAACCACATTGCAAAAACCAAAGCGCTCCGCAATTTGTTCGGGGTTTACCTTGATGTTGTTCCTGAGCTGGGTTACCAAGCTTAATAACTTTTCATGATTTGCAACGAAGCCGGTTCCTGCGCCACTATTAGCAATAGAATTTTTTGTTGCAAGAGCTAAAATTTCCGATTTTATTTTTCTTACTTCTTCTGATTCCTGAGCCAGAGTTGAAAGTAAGTCCTGCAGCATTTTTTCAGTTATGACAGGTTTAATTTGTCGGTCAATAATGTGACTTTGTTTAAATAGTTCATAGCCTGAATTAATAGACTTACCATTATCAATTGTGAATAAGGCAGCTTGTTCTATTTTAATTAATTTTTTTTGTGTCTCAGACCCACCATCCGACCCAGCTAGTGAAGAAAGTTCATTTACAAATTTTGTAAGTACATCACGCCATGATGTAATAGAAGAAATAAGCTTTGTGATCTCTTGTCCAAACGCAGCTCCAACGGCAGGACCACGGACTTCTTTTAGTACGCCACCAATATCTCCTTTAAGATTTTTGATTTCGGCTTCATCAAAGTTTTTGCCGAATACAGGCACTTTTTTCGTACTTAATTTTTTAATTTTTTCCAACAGTTGACTTGTATAACCCGTCTCTGATTTAATAGTGCAATCTTTAAGCATTGCATTGAGTTCCCCAATTAGGGCATTCATGGGATCTATCATTTCGGCAAGTGAAAGACCGTCGCAAGCACTCAATAAAGCAGTTTGAATAATGTCAATTGGTTTATTATTTCTAAAATCCTCCCCAACTAGTTGATGTAAAATATTGGTTATATGCTTTGCAATTTCCTTAGATGATGCTTGGCTATATGTTTGTTTTAGACCCGTAACAAAATCTGTAGCAATACTTGATTTTTGAAGCGATAATGCCTTTACAAATTCATCTTGGACACTTGTTTCATCAGTAGGGGAGACGGTGTTCAGTAGCTGAGTTAAACTCTTTCGGGTATCTCCCGCAGAATTTTTATCGGATGAAGAACGTAGTTTGAAAATGCTTCGCACCTTACTTACGGCCGCATTTACGTTTGACTCTTTAACTGAAACAAGGTCATGGGCGCACCGAGCCTTTAATAGTGTTTCTAAATAATTACGGATTCTGGTTGCCGGCACGAAATATGTTGCTGCACCCACACTTCCAAATGGACGAGTTGTTTCATTCACTTCGGTTCGACCAATAGAATCCTGCGTTACTTGGGCGTAAAGCGTTGTGGCAATCATAGATATAATTTTTTCACTATTTGCCCTTCCCGATTTTGATTCATTTGTGATTAAAAAAGCTTGGTCTACAGGGCCTCCAGGGGGATTGGGTTCGCCTTGCGCAACTAAACGTAGAGAAACTTTATCGTTTACGTGATCAGCGGGTATTTGAAAATCTGGCAGAGCAAAGTCCCCTCGGGCATCTTCACCTGCCAGATTGTTTCTCAGCCAGGCAACTAGCTCAGAAGCTCCGGTAAGGGAATTCACCTGTTGTTTAATGTATTGACTTCCGCCGCCGCCCGTCATTATATCGCTATACACAGAAGCATCAACAAATATTCCCCGCGGTCGAGCCATAAATCCTTTTGCTTTTAACCTTTCATATATTTTAAGACCAATTACTGGCCAGCAGCCACGCCCCGTCCCGCCCGAAAGACCGGCAATTAAGTGAGTAGACACCGTGAGATTTTGTCTTTCTGTACTTTCCGAACGATTTTGAAGATCGTTGACAATTTCGTCAATCCTGCGTTCTAAGTCGGTAGCCATAGCCCAAGAAAGGAAAAATGAAACCATAGGGCACTGCCCCGCCCCCTGAGTAACTGGTGCAGTAAGAGATCGTGCAAGGAATGGTTCTGGAAGTGTCCTGCCGTCTGTTTGTGTGAACCACCAGGATTTATGTATGCGCTCATGAACGTTCTCTTTTCTCCCAAGAATACGTTCAGCTTCATCGCCAAATCTCCGATCCCCCAATGCGCCCGCCAGCGAAAGCGTATAAATAATTGGTGGTTTTTTTAGAATAGGATTTAACGCTTCTTCAATTCCTTGCTTATTTGTTTCAAGCTCTTGGGTGTCTGTATCGCAGAGCAGGAACGCAAAATCAGTTAGGGCGCGTTTAGAGGCTTCGTAGTCTTCTGAAATTTTTACTGCAAATTCTTTCAGTGCTTTCCCACCTGTACCACCAAAACCAACAAGAAGAGATTTATGTTGTCCCATGATTAATTCCTTAAATGAGGTAAAATTTAAAAATCCAGAAAATTGGGTAGACAAGAGCGGCGATTGGAGCGATATAAGAAAATAAATTACATATAGCGACTGTATAAAATGATATGCCTGTTAGTCGTTTAATGAGGATGAATAAAATTCCATCTTCGGATTCAGTCAAAATAATTGGATAAATGTAATAATCTTCAATAACGGTGGCTTGGGCAATAGCAGGCCACCGCTTTGTTGAATTGTCTAATTTTGCGCCTGGACCAAAACTGGCTGCATTTACTTCTGGTGAATAGTGTAAAAGATCTTTTGATTCACAGCTGATCACAATTTCGTAATCACTTCCCGTTAAATCACTAAGCGCTCTTTCAAGTAATTTGTCTTGATCCTCGCCTCGAGTGTTGAATTTAGATGAGCGTTTGATTTCGCGCAGTAGCCATTTAACATCCACTCGCATTGATTTGTTAACGCACAATGGTCCAAATAGCCAAGATGGTCGCTCTGGCTCGCCGCCCTTGAATCCAAATCCGCCATTGTTAATAGCCCACCGTTGCTCATTGTTATCTAAAAATTCGGGTGGATACTGCTCGGGGGTGTGGTCACCGAAGTCTGCGAAATAGGTCCAATTTAGTGGGTCATTTTTTCTAAGGAGTTGCCAAAGAATTCCACCGATGACTACAGAAATACCAGAATTGATAAAGAAATCACTCCAGTCTGGTGGCATGTTATGGACGATGGTGATTCGATCAAGATCACGAATATGACTCTTATCAAGAGGGTTCAATTCGTCTCCCTCGACGATCACTACAATATCAATTTCAACCGCGTCACGACCATTTAGGTTTTCTGCTGTGCGCGTCAGTGTGTGATTATTATCTAATTTAGTATATCCCTTTGTTAATAGAAAATTTGTAGGGCCAGTTAAAATATCTGATTTGGTTGGTGGGGCTTCTTCAGAGACTTTTTCTCGATAGTAGAAAGTTGGCTCACCAAACATATTTTCGCAAATACATTCGGCTTGGAATGTGCAGTTGCCACGCTGATTTGGGTTGTCAATTTTAATAGTTGGCTTGCCTAATTTCGGAACTTCACTGCGAAATTTATGTTCCGTTGAAACTGGGTTTCGTGCTTGGTCTGGACCACTTGGTGCGGTATCACCGGTGAGCGTGACTAGTACTAGTCCGGTTTCGCCTTCGGGCAAATCAAATTCTAACTGTATTTTACCAGAGCCAATCTTGATTTCACTAATTTTTCCACTTGGAAACTTAATTGTGGCGGAAATATTTTCGACACCGTTGGCCTTGAAGCGAAGAAGTGCTTTTTTGCCGGCGGCTTGAGAAGGCGGTGGATTATCAAATGCCAACTCAAAGATTGGTTTTGCTATCGTTATAATTACTGCGGGAACTTCTCGTTTATTTCCATCTATGGTAAAGACCGTGGCAGAAATAGAACGTGGTCCCGTATGCGAGTCAAATTGAAATGTTGCTTCGTGCTGAGTTAATGGTTTTCCTTGAATAGAGCCGTTTTGGGGATCAATTCGCCATTCAACATTTTTGATTCCGGCCGCAGGAGCAATCCTGAGTACTACATCGTGAGCCATCAGTACTTCTGAATTAGGCATGCCAGCAATGGCATAGGTAATTTCTTTTAGGATTACTTTTTGTGTCCATTCCTCTATTAGAGGGGTTTTGTCATTTAAAACAATGGCACCCTTTGCATCGATTGGGGTAGCGGCTATGCGCAGTTCCTTTCCAATCATGGCGTCGACTAGAAGTATCTCATAGGTTGACTTCGCTTTCCCGTTGGCTACCTGAACAGGGCTATTGGAAGGAGGAATGGATTTACCATCTTCAAAAAGCTCCCATCTCACGGATTGGATTGCTGCTACGGCAGAACCACTGATCAATAAATTAAAGCGAACCGTTTCACCACTGATAAATAGGTGGTTTTTAGCTGGCTCCATTTCTTCAATTCGTAAGCCAGGAGGGTTTACAACAACAAGGCGTTTATCTGTTGAAAGCGAACCCAATTCTTTTTGCCGTTTTTCGTCAGTAATTACTTTTACTTCAATTTCTACATTGCCACGTAATTCCTGTGGAATAATTAAGTTTGGTGTCGCTTCCAATTGTTGCAGCACGCCATTCTGACCTAACAGTGGATTTAAACTGAAAGTTTTTTGGCCCGCCATGTCTTTAAGCACATTCCAATCTGGAGATTCTATTTGTCGAATTTTGAATTCGACCCCTTTAATTCCATTTGTGTCGAGGGTATTTATAACTGCGCGAAATTTAGTTGAAACACCAGCATCGACCTCATTGATGGGCAGGGTGAGCATTACAGCAACGCCTGCTTCGACTTTAATTATTAAGGGAGATGCTTGCACGTTTGGAACAAGCGGTGATGTTCCAGAAGCCTTTACTTCGTGACTACCGGGCTTGTCAAATGTGATTTTTACATCATTCTCATTTTGTTGTAATTTGGAAACAATAGCTCCATCTTGGGTCCAGGAGAGATCCTTCACAACCCCCTTGATGGTTGCAATGAAGGTAATCGGTTGTCCCATGACTAATTTTTGATTGTCAGCCAATTTCACAGTTAAGCCTACTTCTTCGCAAGTAAATCGCGCAGTTTCTTGAGCATCTTTTTTGCCAGCAGCTGTACCGGTTGCAGTAACCGTCCAAGGGCCTGATTCTGTGAATTGCAATTTAGCTTCAATTGATTTTTGCGCGCTTACTTTTCCAGAAGGGGATGTAAATTTCCAGTTCACCTCTACTCCTGGTTCAACCCTGGTTAAACGCAGAGGAATAGAAGTGTCTTTGGCAAAGACCCCTTGATTAGGCACGATTGACCCAATAGATATGCGATCTTCCGCACGGAATTGCAGTCGTTGTTTGTCTTGAACGGCGTTGGTAAAGTTCGCTGGAAATTGAATCTTAAGTGTGCCTTTTAATCCAGCTTGTGCTAGTACTTCTTCTGCTGGGTTAATTTTCGCAATAAGTTGTATGGGTCCTGACTTAATCGGAATTTGAGAGGGTTCTAGAGAAACATTTAATCGGCGTCCATCAACGGAGTCGGAAATGAATGTGACCGTCGCCATTTGGTTAGCTGGGATGTCTCCAGACAGGGCCTCTCTTTGTAGGCAAATTTGAAAGGGCACTCCTTTTGAAGAGAGCTTTGGTAATAAGGATTCCACAGCGGACATTCGAATAGATGGATTCAGCGCACTGGTTGGTTGAAGACCAAAATTATTCGTAAGCCCCTCAGCCAATTGAACAATTCTTGCTTGGCCACCAGTTCTTCCTAACTCGTCAGACAAATTTTGGACTGCTAATGTGGTATTTTCATAAGTTAATTTTTTACCCGTACCAAGATTATCGTCACCATCCGTTGCGATTATAAAGTTGATGATTGGAGATTTTTTGCTGACATCACGAGCGCATGCAATTCCTTGGAGTACTGCTTCCCACAAATCTGTTGAGTTCTCAGTAGGAAGACGATCAATAAGAGCGATCACATCAGTGACCTGTTTTGCGTCAGTAAATGTAAATTCGCTAAATGGTGGAATTGGAAGGGGTTTTTCGTTTGGAAATCCAACCTGATTTGCAAATGGGATTAAAATAATTGTTGAACTGCCATCAACTGGGAGGCTTTTAATAAATTTTTTGCATTCATTTTTAGCGTATTCCCATCGGGATTCTTTCTGATTCGGTGCTCTTTGATTCATCGATCCAGAACAATCAAGAACTATAATGGTCGCGTTATTTGGACCTTTAATTTGGCAGGATTCATCCTCCATAAAGGCAAAAACAACAGCATTAAAATGCAAATAAATTATTGATAAAAATATAAGAAGTTCACTGATGCGGAAACCATTTGGTCGCTTGCGATTCGGTTTAACCAATATATTCTTAGGCATCCTGCTGATGTGAGGTATATAGCCCAGAAATGTAAGAGCAACACGAATCATTTTACTAAGGTAGTCCAAATTTATGAATTACTCAAACAAACATTAAGTCCAATAACACACCCAGTCTCAAGCAATTATTCATTTTTAGATGGATTTTCTTGTGTTTATTACTTAATGGCTGCATTACCGACTCGACAGCATCTTCCCCAAAAGGCTTTGAACAACCACAAAGCTGACAATCCACACCAGGAAAAATGTAAGGTAAATTGGATTTGGCAGTGGCTTGGTTTTTAGAGCATCAATGTATCGTTCTGATAACTCTTTGGCAGCATTGGCGGTATTTTTGGTAAGAACCGCCACTGGCTCTGGAATGAGAGATGTTGGAGCAGCCGCAGGAAGCGTAGATGCGCTTGTTGTAGGGACAGCTGGCGATGCAGTTGCCGGATTAGTAGCAGAAGTCGTTTGAGAAGAAGTGTTTACAT
>Ga0114970_10002072_pt1 | contig 15057 bp, 11 predicted proteins | sample M_140205_XF_Meta_FD_87030 | JGI IMG/M metagenome (GOLD analysis project Ga0114970, IMG submission 87030) | Freshwater microbial communities from Lake Montjoie, Canada to study carbon cycling - M_140205_XF_MetaG | ecosystem: Environmental > Aquatic > Freshwater > Lake | place: Lake Montjoie... | reverse complement strand
TGGCGCGAAGGTCGACGGCGGCGGACTTGCCGCGCTCTTCCTTCAGTTCATAGCTGACCTTCTGACCTTCGTTCAGGCCGCGCAGACCAGCGCGTTCAACGGCGCTGATATGGACGAAAACGTCGTTGCCGCCATCGTCAGGTTGAATAAAGCCGAAGCCTTTGGTGGTGTTGAACCACTTTACGGTGCCGCTGGGCATATAGGCGTCTCCTCGAACCCATTATTGTAATCGGCCACGTTGTAGGTGCGACCGGTGACAATCTCTTTCTCAAGGGCGGCGGTTTATCCGGGCGCGCGAGCGGTAAAACCCACTAAGCCAAGATAAAATCTACAGTCCCAAGCTTTGATTGCACGAGAAGTTCTGCATGAGCCGCGATTTGGGTCAACCCAAAACCGTTTTCGGCGCAATCGTCAGGATTCGCGCAGCAGCCGGTCCAGCAGGGCCTTTACCTCCGGCGCGTTCCAATCGGCAGGTCCCGACATCCGCGCCCGCTCGCGGCCTTGCCGATCAATAATCAGCGTTGTCGGAAAACCTTCGGCCCGAGGCTTCAACGAAAAAGCCAGTTTATAGCCCGGGTCCCGAAACAAGGTCAGCGGCGCATTGGCGGCGATCTCGGCCTTTGCCAGGTTCAGATCATCGTTCTTGTCGACGCTCACGGCCGCGACAAGCAAGGCGCTTTTGTCGGGATAATGGGCCTGCAGCTTGCCCAGCGTAGGCATCTCAACCTTGCAGGGCCCGCACCAAGTGGCCCACAGGTTCATCACCACCACCCGGCCCTTCAAGTCGTCTATGGTCATCAACTTGCCGTCGGCGTCCATGAACTGAACCGGCGGCACTTGGCCCGCGTGGCCCGGCGTCTTCATGGTGGCCAGGGTACCCTTGGCGTAATTCGACAACCGCTCCGGCGCGGAAAGTTTGAACCCTACGGCGGCTAGGGCTATTACCGCCAGAAAGGCGGCCGCGGCCAAGCCTGTCTTCTTACCCTTGCTCAGACCGGGCTTTGGGTTTTCGCCTTGGACCTTCGCCATATGACCATCCCTTCCGACACATCGCCGAACAACAAGGGTCAGTCTCTATGGGGCGGGCGCTTCTCGGACAAGCCCGCTGCCCGGATGCAGGCCATCAATGTGTCGATCGACGTCGATAAGAAACTGGCTTCTCAGGATCTGGCAGGGTCGCGCGCCCATGCGCGGATGCTGATCGATCAGGGCGTGATCGGGGCGGAAGACGGGGCGGCAATCCTGAAAGGGCTGGACACCATCGAGGCAGAGATGCTGGCCGGAACCTTTCCGTTCCGCGACGAGTTCGAAGACATCCATATGAACATCGAAGCCCGGCTTAGCGAGTTGATCGGCCCGGCATCTGGCCGGCTGCATACCGCCCGCTCGCGCAATGACCAGGTCGCCGTCGATTTCCGCCTCTGGGTGCGGGATGCCTGCGACCACGCCCACGCCCAACTGCGCGGCTTGCAGAAGGCCCTGCTGGCCAAGGCCGAGGACGAGGCCGACACCCTAATGCCGGGCTTCACGCACCTACAGCCCGCACAGCCCGTGACTTTCGGCCACCACCTGATGGCCTATGTCGAGATGTTCGGACGCGACGCGACCCGGTTCTCTGATGCGCGCGGCCGCATGAATGAGAGCCCGCTCGGTGCCGCTGCCTTGGCCGGCTCACCATTCCCGATCGACCGGCACGCCACCGCCGCCGCGCTCGGCTTCGAGCGGCCGACCGGCAATTCGCTTGATAGCGTCTCAGACCGTGACTTCGCGCTAGAGGCCCTGTCGGCTGCCTCGATCTGCGCGCTACACCTGTCGCGGATGGCCGAAGAGATTGTGATCTGGAGCACCCCGCAATTTGGTTTCATCCGGCTGTCGGACGCCTTCGCCACCGGCAGTTCGATCATGCCCCAGAAGCGTAACCCTGACGCCGCCGAGCTGGTCCGCGCCAAAACCGGGCGCATCTTTGGTGCCCTGACCAGTCTTACCCTGGTGATGAAGGGCCTACCGCTGGCCTATTCCAAGGACATGCAGGAGGACAAACCGCCCGTATTCGACGCCTTCGAGGCGCTCGACTTGGCCCTGTCCGCCATGACCGGCATGGTCGCCGACCTGACGCCGAACCGCGAACGCATGGCCGCTGCCGCGGGCGCAGGGTTTTCCACCGCGACCGACTTGGCGGACTGGCTGGTGCGGACGCTCAATCTACCCTTCCGGCAAGCGCATCACATCACTGGCGCAGCGGTCAAAAGGGCTGAAATTCTGGGCGTCGATCTGCCCGGCCTGCCGCTTATCGAACTCCAGGTCATCGAGCCTGGGATCACCGACGCGGTGTTCTCCGTCCTCACCCCGTCGGCCTCGGTCGCCAGCCGGTCCAGCTACGGGGGGACTGCGCCCGATCAGGTTCGCGGGCAGATCAAGCGTTGGAAAGATCTTTTGTCATGAAGCCGATTATCATCGCCGCCGTCCTTGGTGCCCTGACCCTTACCGGCTGTGGCAAGCAGACCGAGCTACAGCGGCCCGGCCCGCTGTACGGCCCAGCCACGCGGGCCGACGCGAGCGCCAACGCCAACAAGCCCTCCGCACCTGGCTCGGTGAAGGAAAACCAGGACCCGGCAAGCAGCAGCGCCACGACACGGCAGTCGCGTATCCCGGGCACAAATCCTGACCCCTTCAGTGGGCCGTCTGGCCCTGGCTTCCCCAACTCTGGACCTGGACGCTAGAGCGTGCCGGCATTCGGAGAAGCTCGGCGACGGCGTCCGTCTGGCCCTAACGTGACGGCTTCGCAGTCTGCGGGCCCGATGCAAATCCCTGAACCAGGAACACTGCGGTGAACCACTTCGAAATGAAGGACGGCGAACTCCACGCCGAGGATGTCGCCATCCGCCGCATCGCTGCTGCGGTGGGCACGCCGGTCTATATCTATTCAGCCGCCACCCTGCGTCGGCACTACACCGTGCTGCGCGATGCGTTCGCCGTACATCCCGAGCTTGGAAACCCGTTGATCGCCTATGCGGTGAAAGCCAATTCCAATGTGGAGGTTCTACGGGTCCTCAGCGGGCTCGGTGCTGGTGCCGATACGGTGTCGGAGGGTGAGATCCGCCGAGCTCTGGCCGCCGGGGTTGCACCCGGCCGCATCGTGTTCTCGGGCGTGGGCAAGACGCGATGTGAAATCACCTTCGCGCTGAAGACTGGCGTGGCAGAGATTAATGTTGAATCGGCGGCAGAGCTCGACGCCGTCGCCAGCGTGGCGCGGGAGCTGAACCTGATAGCCCCAGTGGCTTTCCGAGTGAACCCCGACGTCGAGGCCGGCGGCCACGCCAAGATCTCCACCGGCAAGGCTGAGAATAAGTTCGGCGTCTCCTTCGCCCAGGCACACGAACTCTACGCGGCAGCCACGAAAGATCCCCACCTTCGTCCCGTTGGCGTGGCCTGCCACATTGGCAGTCAAATCACCGACCTCGCCCCGCTGCGCGCCGCCTTTATCAAGATGCGCGCATTTGTCGAAAGCCTGCGGGCTGAGGGGCTCTCGGTCGAGCGGCTCGATCTGGGCGGCGGCCTGGGCGTGCCCTATTTCAACCAGCCCGACCCGCCGTCGCCAGCCGACTATGCAGCCATGATCGCAGAGGTGATCGGCGGCTTGAATATCCAGCTGGCCTTCGAACCCGGTCGCATGATCGCCGCTAATGCCGGGGTGCTGATCAGCGACGTCATCCACGTCAATGTACGGCCGGAAGGGCGCAGCTTCCTGGTGCTCGACGCGGCCATGAACGACCTGATCCGCCCGGCTATGTACGACGCCTATCATGACATACGCCCTGTGATGCCACGCGGCGGTGCGCATCGGACCTATGATGTGGTCGGCCCGGTCTGCGAGACCGGCGATACCTTCGCGCGCGAGCGCGACCTCGCTCCGCTGGAGACCGGCGATCTGGTGGCCTTCATGACGGCCGGTGCGTATGGCGCGGCCATGGCGAGCGAGTACAACACCCGCCCGCTGATCCCCGAAGTGCTGGTCGACGGCGCACGCTTCGCCGTCATCCGGGAACGGCCCACTTACGATGAAATCCTGGGCCGAGATCGCCTAGGCGGCTGGCAAACCTAGCCGCATATCGGGGGCGCTTTCCCCCAGCCTCGCAATTGGCTATAGCCCACGAGCCCGCGCCGACGGTTGGACCTGTGAGCCGCCGGGTCTGAGCGCGATAACAAGACAGAGCCGAGGAACCCTATGGCCAAGATCAAAGTCGAGAACCCCGTCGTCGACATGGACGGCGATGAGATGACCCGGATTATCTGGAAGCTCATCAAGGATAAGCTGATCTTCCCCTATCTGGACCTCAAACTCGACTACTATGACCTGGGCATGGAACACCGCGATGCCACCGACGATCAGGTGACCATCGATGCGGCCAACGCCACCAAGAAGCATGGCGCTGCGGTCAAGTGCGCAACTATCACGCCCGACGAGGCGCGGGTCGAAGAATTCAAGCTCAAGAAGATGTGGAAGTCGCCCAACGGCACCATCCGCAACATCCTGGGCGGCGTCATCTTCCGTGAGCCAATCATCTGCAAGAACGTGCCCCGCCTCGTGCCGGGCTGGACACAGCCCATCGTGGTCGGCCGTCACGCCTTCGGCGATCAGTACCGCGCCACCGACTTCCTGTTCCCCAGCAAGGGCACCCTGTCGATTAAGTTCGTCGGCGACGACGGCAAGGTGATTGAGCACGAAGTGTACAAGGCCCCCGGCGCCGGCGTGGCCATGGCCATGTACAACCTGGATGACTCCATCCGCGACTTCGCACACGCCTCGTTTGCTTACGGCCTGCAGCGCAAATTCCCGGTCTATCTTTCGACCAAGAATACGATCCTCAAGTACTATGATGGCCGCTTCAAAGACATCTTTCAGGAAATTTTCGACGCTGAGTACAAGAGCAAGTTCGACGCACTTGGCTTGGTCTACGAGCACCGCCTGATCGATGACATGGTGGCCTCGGCCCTCAAGTGGTCCGGCGGCTATGTCTGGGCCTGTAAGAACTACGATGGCGACGTACAGTCCGACATCGTGGCGCAAGGCTTTGGCTCGCTGGGCCTGATGACCAGCGTGCTGTTGACCCCGGACGGCCAGACCGTTGAGGCCGAGGCCGCTCACGGCACCGTCACACGGCACTACCGCCAACACCAAAAAGGCCAGTCGACTTCGACGAACTCGATCGCCTCGATTTTCGCCTGGACCCGGGGCCTGGCTCACCGCGCCAAGCTAGACGGAAACGCCGACCTGACTCACTTCTGCGACACCCTGGAAAAGGTTTGCGTCGACACGGTCGAAAGCGGATTTATGACCAAGGACCTGTCCCTGCTGGTTGGGGAAAAGCAGAGCTGGCTGACCACCGAAGGGTTCCTCGACAAGGTCTCGGAAAACCTGACCAAGGCGATGGCCAAGGCTTAAGATCGATACCGTGATCCCGGACGGTCCGTCAGGACCGATCCGGGAACCATGGCCTGGCGTGTTTCAGGCCAAACCCTGGCTTGAGGGGGAAATCAGCGCCGTTGAAGGTGCCGTGCTCCGGCGGGCCGATTATATATCAATCCATTGCTGCTTTGAGACCGGCAGGTCGGTGTTGTCCTGAAACTCAAAACGGCCGTCGGCACCTGGGCAGCGGCCTCGGTTGATCTGACTAGACCCTTGCTTCGCATCATCGCCCGCACAAGCGCTTTCAACGCGGACACAATCGGCGAGCGAACGTACAAATTACCACTTGCGTTCACGCGCCATCACACGTCGAAATCAGCAGTATGATGTCCATGAATCTCGCAAGAACAGCCCTTTGCCTCGTCCTGACCGCGACCGCCGCTCAGGCCCAGATGAATATAGGGGGCCAGTCGTCGTCGTCGACCCTGCCCTTCGTCATCAAACCGATCGCCACCTTCAGCTACCCTTGGCGTCTGGCCTTCTTGCCAGATGGGCGCATGATGATCACCGAGAAGACCGGGACGATACAGCTGGTCACCCAGGCCGGTGACAAGACGCCCGTGTCCGGCGTGCCTGCCGTGCTGTACGGCGGCCAGGGCGGTATGCTGGGCGTGTTCATGTCGCCGCAATACACCACCGATCACTTCGTCTACCTTACCTATTCCGAGCCAAATGAAGGTGGATCGAGCCTAGCCCTGGCCCGCGCAAGACTGTCGCTGACGGCCAATTCCGCCGCTCTGCAGGATCTAAAGGTGATCTGGCACGATGCCGCTGGCGGCAAGGGTGGGCAGTTCGGGGCCCAAGTCGCCTTCGCACCCGACGGAAAGTCGCTGTTCCTCGCCGTCGGCGAGCGGCAGCGCATGACCCCCGCCCAGGATCCGAATTCGCCCCTGGGCAAGATTTTGCACCTCACCCTCGATGGCAAGCCCGCACCCGGCAATCCGATGGCTGGCAAGATCGGTGCAGCCCGTATCCCAATCATCGATCCGCCGCGGGATACCGAGGTCGCCAAGACCGCGACCGTAGTGCGCACCTACAGCGTCTCCGGGCCAAACATGACCCCGGCTGAGACCTGGAGCAGCGGCCACCGCACACCCTATGCCCTGGCCTTCGCACCCGACGGCAAGCTGTGGGAGGCCGAGCATGGCCCCCGCGGCGGCGATGAGCTGAACCTCATCGAACCCGGCAAGAATTACGGCTGGCCCCTGACGTCCTATTCGGTCAACTACAACGGTGTTCCGATACCGAGCCCCGACACGCGGTCCGACCTGACCAAGCCGGTATTGTACTGGACCCCGATCCTCGCCCCCGGAAACATGATCTTCTACGCGGGCAAGGCTTTCCCGCAGTGGAACGGTTCGATGCTGATGGGCGGGATGCAGACCGAAACGCTAAACCGCATCGTCATTAGCGGTGCCACCGCAAAGGCTGCAGAACGCTGGTCCGTCGGTCATCGCATCCGAGACGTGGAAGTCGGCCCCGACGGTGCCCTTTGGCTGCTCGAAGACGCCAAGGACGGCGGCCTGTTCAAGGTGACGCCGAAGTAGCGTCAGTCCGTTGGCTGAAGCGGAGGCTTCGCACCCGGCGGCAAGGGCCAAACGACCCGCGGCGACTTCGCCAGTTTAATCACCGGCTGCGGGAGCGACCACGTGCCCTGGGCGTCACGGGCGAAGAGCCTAAGGGCACTCGCCGCCGGGGCTGCGCCATCCGGTGTTTCGATTTCAAGTCTCAGTCCAAAACCTGCGGCAAATCGTTCGGTAGCTTGGGGAATATCAGGCCGTGGCAGCCGGAATGCCGTCGCCCGGACGATACGGCCCGCCCCCGGCGCGAGGACGACCAGCAGTCGCTGATCGGGGGAGACGCCACGCCATCCGGCCCAGCCCCCGACAATCACGCCCCAGTGACCTGCGCCAAGGTCGGTGACTTCAGCCTGATCAATCTTGCCTTCCCCGAGCGGTGGCGACGCAAGCGTGGCGGCGAAATCGACGGGCAAGGGTATGGCGAACGGGTCTGGCGGGATCGCCACCACGTCGCCCTTCACCAGGGTGGGCACCCAGACCAGGGCCGGCATGACGTGTTGGTAGCGATTAAACAGATCGTTGAACGTGGCGGCATCCATGGCTGGATAGGCGTCGTGGAAGAAAGCGGGTTCAGGCCGCAAGAGTGTATGGTTCACAGACGCAATACCAAGGCCGTTCAAGATCGCGGCGTATTCTCCCAGCGCGACCACCGAACCCTTGGGGTTAGCCTTCGCATAGGCCCGCAGCGAATCCACCACAGGCCCCGCAGGCGGCGGGGCGAAAATCGGCCCGGCCGGCTGGATCGGATTGAAACGGCCAAAGGTGAGCAGGGTCGCAAGTAACAGGGCACCCAGCACAACCCGGCGCGGCTTGAGCACCCGCGGCGCAAGGCGGCCTAAACCGATCAGTACCAGCAGGATCGGCACGACGCGCCAGTCAAGCTGATGACGTTCGAGGTGCCCGCCAGCGAGCCCGACCTTCGATACGGCCCAAGCGCCGAGTACAGCGGCGATAAATGCGGTCGTGCGCCACCCCGTAATCCGCCATTCGGCCTTGCCGGCGATGACTGCCAAACCGCTCATCAGCAGCAGGCCAAAGCCCCAGAGCAGCCTGGGGCCCGCGACGAGGTTGAGAATGGGCGCAAATTGCGCCGGGATCGGCAGCAGCATCCAAGCCGCCATCACCACAAGACCCGCCACCCAGATCAGCAGCGCGCGCCTGTGGCGCGCCGCCCATTGGGCCACGACAGGGTGCGGACAGAAACAGGCCATGGCCAAGGGTAGGAACGAACCGACCACCGCCATCTCGCTAGTATTGGTGGGCCATAGCGGGATCGGCTCATAGACCTGGGTGGTCAGGTAGGGAAACAGTTGGGCGGCGAATTGCAGCAGATGCAGCTCTCCACCCCCAGAAAGATGCCGGCCTGGATAGACCGTGTTGGCCATGATCGGGATCAGGTCGCCGTAGTGTAGTAAAGCGACGGCTACACCGGCCGCCGCCCCAATGGCACCGATCAAGAGATCGCGAGGATTAAGTGTGTCGGGCCGGAACGCGGCGATCGATACGGCCATGGCAAGGGCACCGCCGACAATGAAGGGCGGGTATAGCTCGCCGATCAGCAGCACGGCCGTGGCGACGGCGATGGCCGGGATCTTGGCCCACCATCGCGCGCGCCACAAAAACGCAACACCCTGCCAGACCGTTAACGCCAGGACGGGTGCATTACTGGTCCACCAGCCCTGGACGAAATGGGAAAAGAAAACCAGGCCAGCGGTAGTCGCGGCAATTTCTTTGCGGACCCCAAGCTGTCGTAGCAACAGATAGGTTCCCAACAGGGCCGCAGCGGCGAGCGCGGCGTAGTGCAGAGCGAAGGCCTGGGCAGGATCCAACAACAGGAAACCCCACAGGTCGGGCTTAAACGCCATGCTCCAATCCCTTGAGGGCAGGGCAAAAAAAGCCTTGAGCGGTTCGTGGTAGGGCGACACCACGTCGCGCTCGCCCAGGCCAGAGGCTACGGTGATCTGAAAATAAGGGGTCGCCACGCCCCATTCGTCGGACCGCGCCGTGCGGGTTCCGCCGAAGATCGGATGAACATCGGATCGCCCTTGCAGATAGGCAGCATCGCGATAGTGCGAGGGCGACAGGGCTGTAGCCGTACTGATCAGAACGAAGGCCAGCAGGGCGATAAGGCCGAGTAGTTCCGCAGAAACAGCTTTCCCACCAACCTTCAGCATGTTCGTGGCTCCTACTGTAGGGCGGCCTTCACCGCGGCCAGGCCTTCCAGCCCCTTGCTGCCGTCCGGTGCCCCGCCTTGAGCGAAATCGGCCTTGCCGCCTGCCCCCTGCCCGCCCATCGCCAGCACGGCAGCGCGGGCCAGATCGGCGGCATTCAGTCGGCCGGTGAGATCATCGGTCACGGCCACAGCCACGGCGGCCTTACCGTCCGTCACCCCGATCAGGGCCACAACGCCAGAGCCGACTTGTTTTCGGAAGTCCTCAACAACAGGGCGCAGGCCCTTGCCATCAACGCCATCGAGCACCCGGGCGATCAGTTTTATTCCGCCGATGTCCTCAGGCTCGTTCGAGCCACCGGTGCCGCCACCCAGAGCCAACTGTCGTTTAGCGTCTGCGAGTTGCTTCTCAAGACTGCGCCGCACCGCGTCCAGCGCTTCAACCCGGGCTGGAACCTCCGCAACCTGCGCCTTGAAGCGTTCAGCCAGATCCTTGGCCACGGCCGCCTGATCCAACAGGTAGCGGCGCGCTGCTTCTCCGGTTAGGGCCTCCACACGGCGTACCCCGGCGGCGATGCCGGTTTCGGCCACGATCTTAAACAGGGCGATGTCGCCTGTGCGGCCCACGTGGGTGCCGCCGCAGAGTTCCACCGAATAGGCCTTGTCTTCACCGGTCAGGGCGTGGCCGAGGGTCAGCACGCGCACCGAGGCCCCGTATTTCTCTCCGAACAAGGCAATCGCCCCGGCCTTCATAGCCTCTTCGGGTGCCATTTCCTGCGTATCGGCCGGCAGATTCTGGCGGATTACGGCGTTGACCTCCGCCTCAACGCAGTCAAGCTCGTCGGCGGTCAGCGGGCCAGAATGGCTGAAGTCGAAGCGCATCCGCTCGCCGTCGACCAGTTGGCCCTTCTGGGCCACATGCGCGCCAAGCACATGCGCCAGCGCCGCGTGAACCAGGTGGGCCGCCGAGTGGTTGGACCGGGTGGCACGGCGCCGCGAGGCGTCAACGCTCAAGGTCGCGCGCTGACCGAGCTTGATCGAGCCCCCGGTAATCTTGGCCACATGCACATGCAGGTCGCCGGCTTCCTTCTTGGTGTCCAGCACCTGGGCGGTGCCGCCATCCCATTCGATCAAGCCCGTATCGCCGGCCTGGCCGCCGCTCTCAGCGTAGTAGGGCGTGGCATCGAAGAGAAGCTCTACGGTATCACCGGCCGCCGCGCTGTCCGCCTGCGCGCCATCGTGCCCGATGGCCAACAATTCACCATTGGCCAAGGTGCTGTCATAGCCCTTGAAGGCCGTGGGACCGAGCCGGTCCCGCACGGCCAGCCAGCCGGCACCCTGGGCTGCTTGGCCTGAGCCTGACCAGTTCTCGCGGCCCTGAGCACGCTGGCGCTCCATCGCCACCGCGAAGCTGTCGAGATCGACCGATAGGCCCTTGGCCCGCACAGCGTCCTGGGTCAGGTCGAGCGGAAAACCGTATGTGTCGTAGAGCTTAAACGCCGTCTCGCCACTCAGCACGTCGCCTTCATTCAAGCCAACGGTGGCTTCGTCCAACAGGGCCATGCCACGACCAAGGGTGCGCCGGAAGCGCTCTTCCTCGGCCCGCAGGGTCTCGACAATGAGCGGCTGTGCACGGACCAGTTCGGGATAGGCCTCGCCCATCTGTTCGACCAGCACCGGTGCCAAGCGGAACATCAGCGGGTCCGCCGCACCCAGGAGATGAGCGTGACGCATGGCGCGGCGCATAATCCGGCGCAAAACGTAGCCACGACCTTCGCTAGAAGGTGAAACACCGTCAGCGATCAGAAACGATGAGGCGCGCAGGTGGTCGGCGATGACACGATGCGAGGGCGCATGTTCACCGCGCGCCGCAACGCGTGTGAGGTCTTCGCTTGCGGCGATCAGCGTTCGGAACAGGTCAACGTCGTAGTTGTCGTGAACGCCCTGGAGCACAGCAGCAATGCGCTCAAGCCCCATGCCGGTGTCGATCGAGGGCTTGGGCAGCGGCGTGCGCGACCCGTCCGCCGCCTGGTCGAACTGCATGAAAACCAGATTCCAGATTTCGACGAACCGGTCGCCATCCTCATCCGGGCTACCGGGCGGACCGCCCGGGATATGCGCGCCATGATCGTAGAAAATTTCCGAACAGGGGCCACAAGGCCCCGTGTCGCCCATCGACCAGAAGTTGTCGTTGGTGGCGATCCGGATGATCCTTTGATCCGGCAGACCCGCGATCTTCTTCCAGAGGCCGAAAGCTTCTTCATCGGTATGATAAATCGTAACCGTCAGGCGGTTCGGGTCGATACCGAAATCACCGGTGATCAGCTTCCAAGCGTGGCTGATCGCCTGTTCCTTGAAGTAGTCGCCGAACGAGAAATTGCCCAGCATCTCAAAGAAGGTGTGGTGGCGCGCCGTGTAGCCGACATTGTCGAGGTCGTTGTGCTTGCCGCCGGCGCGAACGCACTTCTGCGAACTGGCCGCGCGCGTGGCAGGCGGGGTCTCGAGACCGGTGAACATGTTCTTGAACGGAACCATGCCCGCGTTGACAAAAAGCAGGGTTGGATCGTTCTGCGGCACCAGGGGCGCGGAAGGCACGACCTGATGGTCCACCTTGGCGAAGTAGTCGAGGAAGGCGCTGCGGATGTCGTTCAGGCTGGCCATGGAGATCGTGCGTCAGGTCTTAGCGCGCCACATGCGGCGCAAGGCTGGTTCAATACCCATCCGCTGCCACCGCCACAAAGGAAAAGCGGTGTTTTCCGCAAGCAGAAGCCCGGCGCCGCGTCCAGGGCAAGGACGCTTCGCCGGGCGAAGACCCGCCCGGGGCTGGGCAGGTCTAAACGACAGAGCACATTCTGAACCGTGGAAACGCCGTTTTCGGCTCAAACGCGCATCAAAGACATCTCAGATTCTAGTCCTCGACGTCGTCCTCGACCGAGGAGCCGACCAGCAGCTCTTCCTCGATCTTGGCCACATTGCCGCGTACGGCTTTTTCGATGGAGTCGGCGATGTCAGGGTTCTTTTTGAGGAATTCCCGCACATTGTCGCGGCCTTGGCCGATCCTCTGGCTGTCATAAGAGAACCAGGAACCAGATTTCTCCACCACCCCGGCCTTGACGCCCAGGTCAATGATCTCGCCAAGCTTGGATATGCCCTCGCCGTACATGATGTCGAACTCGACCTCACGGAACGGAGGGGCGACCTTATTCTTAACCACCTTGACCCGGACGTTGTTGCCAACGACCTCATCGCGCAGCTTTACCGAGCCGATGCGGCGGATATCAAGGCGTACAGAGGCATAGAACTTAAGCGCATTGCCACCTGTGGTGGTTTCCGGGCTGCCGTACATCACGCCAATCTTCATTCGGATCTGGTTGATGAAGATGACCAGGGTCTTGGCCTTTGAAATCGAGCCGGTCAGCTTGCGCAGCGCTTGGCTCATCAGGCGGGCCTGCAATCCAGGCAAGCTGTCGCCCATATCACCTTCGATTTCGGCGCGCGGGGTCAAGGCTGCCACGGAATCGATGACGATCACGTCGACCGCATTGGAGCGAACCAGGGTGTCGCAAATTTCCAGCGCCTGTTCGCCCGTGTCCGGCTGGGCGACCAGCAGGTCGTCCAAGTTGACATGCAACTTGTGTGCATAGGCCGGGTCCAGCGCGTGTTCGGCGTCGATAAATGCTGCTGTGCCGCCGGCCTTCTGCACCTCAGCCACCACATGCAGGGCAAGGGTCGTTTTTCCCGAGCTTTCCGGGCCGTAGATTTCAACGATACGCCCCTTGGGCAAACCGCCGATACCGAGCGCGATATCGAGCCCCAGCGAGCCGGTAGAGTAGCTCTCCATTACGTCGGTGGCACCCTTGGCGCCCAACTTCATGACCGAGCCCTTGCCGAACGCCCGGTCTATCTGACTCAGCGCCGCCTCGAGCGCTTTCTGCTTTTCGGTATCTTCGCGTCCCACCAGTTTCAACGCCGCCTGTGTCGATGCCATTGCCTGAGCCCTCATCCCATGATTTGCCCTGGCCACGCGAGTCATACGCCGCGCCGCCGATGAACAATGCCTATCGCCTTTCTTACATGTTCGCAATCTGTTCCTAGGAACAAAACAGGATCATTTTCGATGATGCGTCCGATTTAGTCGCACCTAGCAAGGCTCTGAAATAACCCCGCCCCGATTTGGCTATGGATACGATCGAGCTTCGCGCCCGCCGAAAAGGCACTTTTGACGGCTCGGGCTGACGGGGGCGCTGGCCAAAGGCTCCGTCCCGACTATGATGCGTTCCAATTATTCATTAGGGGGAACCGCCATGAACCGCTTCCAAAAGGCCACACTCGGCGCCGCTGCGATCTGCCTGCTCGGCTCTGCTGCCTTGGCTCAAGCGCCCGCGGCTGCGCCGGCCTCGCCACCGCCGCCACTGGCCATATCCAACCCGACCTATTCCGCCCTGGTACTTGAGCTAGCGGTTGCCAAGCCGGCAGCCGAGGTCTGGTCTAAGATCGGCGACTACTGCGGACCGTCGAAGTTCCTAGGTGCCGAGTGCAAGATTATCGCTGGCAAGAGTGGCGATTTGGGGGCCGTTCGCTTGCTGAATGGAACGGTCGTAGAAGTACTGGTGGCGAAATCCGACCTTTCCTACACCTATACTCAGCCAACGCGCGTGGGGCAGCCCTACAACCTCTACCACGCCAGCCTGGCAGTGGTTCCGGTAACGGTGACGACCAGCAAGCTGACGTATTCCTTCCTCTACGACAACTCCATGCTGGCCGATGATGCCGCCCGAGCAGCAGAACGCACAGCCCGCTCCACACGCTTCGGCGGAGCGCTGCAAAAGATGAAAGACATCGCTGAAGCGAAATAGGCCCGTCGAAAGCCGGCCTTCCGGTGTGATCCTCCCTCGATGCTAGCGGCCCTTCTTCGGTAGCCGCCAGCATCGCAGGGTCTTTGGGCACTAGCGTGGCGTTAGCTTGCCAGACACCTCTATGCCGCCGAGTTGGATGTAGCCGCCCTGACCATGGCCGCTTCCCGGCATAAGATCTGCGAAGCCGATTTCATCAATTTTGGTGAGATCCGGTGTCTTGACCCATATGCCTTGGTTTGGATTGCCCACGGTGGGGCCTGACGGCACGGTCACGATCCGATCCGGGTCCAATTTGATCCAACGAATGTTCAGTAGCGAGAACTCGTGCAGGCTGAGCTTTGCGACCGATTCAAAAGTGAGGTCCCCAACCAGTAGGTCACCGTTGGCGAGCTTCACAACTGGGCGGACCGCGTGAAATCCAGCCGTTTTGGTAAACCAGCGGACGTTGGCCAAACCGGTCATATCCAGATAGCCGTTCTTTTGTTTGAACGTCACTGCGAAGGGGCCCTCAGCGGTTCCTGCCCATACGCCATAGGGTGCCGCCGGATTGCCTGGAGCGCTCGTCGTGAGGATTTGCTTCGCTGCCTTTCCGTAGAACGTCATGATCACGTTCGGGTCAGCGACATTCGCCTGCACGGGCATGTAGCGCACCTTGGTATCGTCTTGGCTGGCGGGACGCACCCATTCCACCTTGAAGGCCAGCGGCGCGGCGACGGGCACCGGGGCCTGCGCAAATGCGCTCGAAAGCGGTAAGGCCAGAAGGCCAATCAGCAAGATGCGCCTACCAAGTTTCACGGCCTTCTCCTCAACGTTGTTCAAATCAGGGGTACCCACTTTGACTGCAGCCTGAAGCCAAGTCGAGCCTCGCAATCACTATAAGGTCGCTCAAGATCGCTTCGGCCTGATGGTGTCGCTCCTAGGCCCAAAGCCGCTTGCCGGCCTATTTGCGGCCGGGTTACGAAATTCAAATATCCAAGGCTAAGA
>Ga0114970_10002069_pt1 | contig 15069 bp, 13 predicted proteins | sample M_140205_XF_Meta_FD_87030 | JGI IMG/M metagenome (GOLD analysis project Ga0114970, IMG submission 87030) | Freshwater microbial communities from Lake Montjoie, Canada to study carbon cycling - M_140205_XF_MetaG | ecosystem: Environmental > Aquatic > Freshwater > Lake | place: Lake Montjoie... | reverse complement strand
TCAAGAACCTGCACTATTTGGTTCTGCAAATATTTTATGGAATGAGATTGAAGCAACCGGATTTACTCATCCTGCATATCGTGAGATGCGCACACTCATCGATACAAAGGCACCTGATTGCGCGCTGACTATTGATCTCATTAGTGATGAAAATATGAAAGCACTATTTACAGAATTATCAGTAGAGCCGATTCGCTCCGATGGAAAAGTTCCCAATCATTATGTTGCAAGCATTGTTGCAAGGTTGCGTGAAGTCGCAATTTCTCGCTCCATTGCAGAATTGAAATCGAGTCTTCAAAGACTCAATCCTGTTGAAAATGAGATTGAATATAATGCCGCTTTTGCCTCATTAGTAGCGCTAGAAAGTGCCCGACGAACACTCCATGAAGTTGCCCTGGGTGGTTTGTAGCTGATTTCGACCCAATGCCACTCGTGCGCTAGAGTGTGCGTTTGCAGGACACATGCACTATTCCCTGATAGCTCAATGGCAGAGCAGCCGGCTGTTAACCGGCAGGTTCTTGGTTCGAATCCAAGTCAGGGAGCCCTATAAAGCACTTCCCAGTAACTAGACAGGAACTTCTCAGCCAAAAGATTTAGTATCTACTCATGAGCTCATTGCAATTATCACTCAAGAAGACAATTAGTTCATGGCGAAGCCAAGCAATCTATATTCGAGTAATCCGCCTCTGGCTTGGCATAACGTGGATATACGCAGGCTGGGATAAGGCAAGTGATGCAGGTTTTCTCACTAGAGGATCATCTTCCTTTATTGGTTCGCAATTAGCAGGCTACGCTTCGCAGTCTCCCGTAGGCTTTATATTCAATAAGTTAATTGAGCATTCACAATTTGTTGGAATTTTTGTTCTACTGAGTGAGTTTGCAATAGGTTTTGCAACTCTATTATGGATTGCACCAACATCGGCTGCCTTTGGAGGCTTTGCAATGGCAGTTGGGCTTTGGCTAGCGAGTAGTTTTCATGTTAAGCCATATTTCTTGGCAAGTGATTCGGTTTATGCAGTGTTATGGCTTACTTATTTTCTTTACCTAACAGGAGGACGAACTAAAGTGAAATTTTCTATAAACCGACGTGGATTTATGAGAGTTGGAACTGTTGGCGCACTGGCAGTTATCGCCAGTGGAGCTGGAAAACTATTTTCCTCTTCTGCAACTGCTGCATCAACGGCATCAGGTGCTGGGAAGAAGTTAGTTAAGCTCACAAGTGTGCCTGTCGGCGGAAATTATCCATTTGCCCTCGCATCAGGTGAGCAGGCGATGCTTTTTAGAACCAAAAAAGGTGTCTTTGCCTATTCAAGAACATGCACACACCAAGGGTGCACAGTTGAATATTCACCATCAGATAAAAAATTAGCCTGTCCGTGCCATGGCGCTGTCTTTGATCCATTCGATGGTGCAAAAGCTGTCGTTGGCCCTGCAAACATGCCATTACCTAAAGTCAAAGTGGCAATCCAGGGAAATTGGGTAGTCCTTGCATGAGAAACACAATCGCTAAAGTCGGAATTGGGTTTTTATTAGGTGCAACTGTGGTTGGTGGCATAGCAACTGCTGCGACAAATGGCGCACCATCGCTGAAAGCCTGTGTAGATAACCGCACGCAAGCACTCTATTTATCAAGTGATGGAACCTGTTCAAAAACTAGAACTTTAGTAGACCTTAATTCTAGCGGGCTCAATGCAAAGAGTATTGCTGCAGCAGTGACGCCTTCAGTGGTTTCAATTCAAGTTAAAGCAACAGCAGGTAGCGGAACGGGATCTGGCTCCATTTATCAGACAAGTGCAACATCTAGTTACATCATTACAAATAATCACGTAGTTGAATCTGCGGCAACATCGGGCACAATCTCTGTTGAATTACTCAACGGAGATCTCATTGATGCCAAGATTGTTGGACGAGATGCAAATTATGATCTTGCCGTAATTCAAGTACAACGCGGAAATCTTCCGGTGATTGCAGTAGGAGATTCTTCAAAGGTAAGCGTTGGAGATCCTGTTCTTGCTATTGGATCACCACTTGGACTTGCAAGTACTGTAACAAGTGGAATTATTTCGGCACTCAATCGCCCTGTTACCACTGGCGCTGTTGGAACTGAATCCTACGTTGATGCAATTCAAACAGATGCAGCAATCAATCCTGGCAATTCTGGAGGAGCGTTAGTAGATGCATTTGGGCGAATCATTGGAGTCAACTCTGCGATTGCAACGCTTTCCAGTGGTGGAACAGCAGGCAGCATCGGACTTGGTTTCTCTATTCCAATCAATGAAGCAAAGCGCGTTATTGATGAAATTATTGCCACAGGTAAATCAACACGGCCAGTACTTGGAGTCAATATAGATTCAACATATACAGGTGTTGGCGCAAAGATTCTCAAATTAGTGCCAGGAGAGGGAGCTGAAAAAGCAGGCATCCCTGTTGGCTCGATTATTCGCTCCATTGATGGTGTGAAAACTAATGATCAAGTGAGTGCCATTGTGCGCATCCGTTCCTACGCCCCAGGTGCCGTCGTAACTGTTCTCGTTGATTTACCTACAGGTGGGCAGAAGAGTTTCAAAGTAACTCTGGGATCCACGCCATCTAGCTGATTCACTTAACACTATTGAAATAGGAAGCAGGTACAGTTTTACCCATGGCACTCTTTCGACTCAAAATTGCTCTGCCTGATCGCCCAGGCTCCCTTGGCACAATTGCATCAGCAATTGGTGCTGCAGGTGGAGATATTCGCGGACTTGTAGTGATGAAGTCAGAAGATGGACGCGGGTATGACGACATTACTGTTGCAGTTCCAGGCAGTGATCCAACAGATTTACTTGAAGTTTTGGGAGCAATAGGTGGAGTTGAAATAATTTCTGTAACACCTGTTGCTTAGTTAGAGAATTCTCGCACCTTGACTTGGTAGCGAAGTAAAAAAGCGAGGCGCTTTATAGCCTTTAGTATCGAATGCTTTTTCAATTGCTAATTTTGTACTCTTTACATTCTCTGCTTTTACAAGTGCAATTGCGCTTCCTCCAAAACCTCCGCCAACCATACGTGCACCTAGTGCTCCTACGGCAAGGGATGCATCAACTGCGTTATCTAATTCTGGACACGAAACTGTGTAATCATCTCGAAGGGATACATGGGATGCATTAATGAGATTTCCGAGTTCGACAAAGTCGCTCTTCTCAAGTGCGATGACTGCATCTAAAACTCTCTTTATCTCAGCAACCGCATGGCGAGCACGTATAAATTCAGTTTCCGAAATCTCTGATTTTCTTTTTTCTAATTGCTCCATAGTCAGATGCCTCATTGATGTAATTGTGAATTTTTCTACGACTGAATCACAAGATGCACGTCTTTCAGCATATCCACCATCTACTAATTCATGATGCACCTGTGTATCGATAATGAGTAATTCAAGGCCGTGTGATGCCACATCAAATGAAATATTTTTAGTTGTGAGATCGCGGCAGTCCAGCAGCAAAGCGCTTCCCTTTTCTGCCATTAAAGAAACAGATTGATCCATAATTCCGCATGGCATTCCAACGTAATCATTTTCGGCTCGCTGGCATAAGCGAGCAAGCGTTGGCAAGTCATGGCCTAAGGAAAAGAGAGAGTTGAGTGCTGTTGCAACACTTGCTTCAAGAGCAGCTGATGATGAAAGTCCCGCACCAACTGGTACTTTTCCATCTATCAAGATTTCAAGACCTGTTTTTATTCCAAGTGCCCAAATAACTCCAAGTACATAGCGCTCCCAATCACCCTTCAGATTGGGTGAGATTTCAGAAATTGCTATCGATATGACTTCACGATTTCGTTGAACAGAAGCAATTTTGATTACATTCTCATTTGTTGTAGCGATAGCCACTTCAGTACAGTCATTGATCGCAAAGGGAAGCACGAAGCCCTCACTGTAATCAATATGTTCGCCAATGAGGTTTACCCGACCTGGTGCGCTTGCGCAAATATCAGGGGAGTGGCCAAAAATATTTTCAAATTGTATGGAAATAGAATTCATTGATTATCCAAATGAAGCGAGGGTATCTGAAACCATTGCCTCAAGATTTCTAGTGGGTTGCCAACTAAGAACCCGTTGTGCTTTAGCGATATCAGCAATAAGAACTGCAGGATCACCCGCGCGCCTTGGTGAATCAACACATGGGATTTGAGAGCCAGTTGCTTTGGATGCTGCGGCAATAACTTCGCGAACTGAATAGCCGCCCCCTGAACCTAAATTAAAAATCTCATGTCCTGGCTTAGCCAAAGTCTTGAGCGCTTTGATATGTGCATCAATAAGGTCGACAACGTGTACATAGTCGCGAATGCATGTGCCATCTTTTGTTGGCCAATCACTACCGAAAATTTTGACAGGGTTAGCGGCAGTACTCCGTAGAACATTTGGAATCAAATGAGTTTCTGGATCGTGGCGCTCTGTGAGCCAGCCACGAGAAGATTTATGAGCTCCAGCAACATTGAAATAGCGAAGTGAGGCGGCAGATAATCCGTGACCTCTAGCTTCATCTGTAATCATGGCATCGACTGCTAACTTCGAGGCACCGTAGGCATTAGTAGGTTTATTCGGAGCACTTTCAAGTATTGGTAATACTTCCGGCTCACCATAGGTAGCAGCAGAGGATGAGAATATCAATTTTGAAATTTTGGCAATACGCATCTCATCCAACAAGTTGCGGGTACCACCGACATTAACACTCCAATAGAGTTCAGGTTTTTCAACAGATTCACCAACGAGTGATTTGCCTGCAAAATGCATGACTGCCTCACAACCCTTGAGTGCCTGTGTTATTTCACTTCGATTGAGTAGTGAGCCCTGAACAAAAGTGACTCCAGAAGGAACGTTGTCTGCATAGCCAGTACTGCAATCATCGAAAACACTTACTTCATAACCTTGCGCAATAAGAATTTCTACCGCTGTTGAACCAATATAGCCTGCACCACCAGTAACTAAAACACGCATTTCTATAATTTCACATCTCGTAATTGCCCAGCAGATTGTTCGGGACGCATATCCATAATAAATGCACCCATTGCAGATTCAGAACCGGCTAAATATTTCAATTTTCCTGGGGCGCGACGCACACTTGTAATCTGCCAGTGAAGACGCAATAGATAGCGGCCTACGCGCACTGGTGCTTGATGCCAGGCAGCAATGTAAGCCATTTCAATTCCAAAAACTCCATCTAGTCGCTTCATAACTTCAAGTGCAACCTCTGGGAAAGCATTTCTTTGCTCTGATGTTAGTGATGCTAAATCTGCAACGGGATGTAGTGGTGCGACATGAATTTCAAATGGATAACGAGCTGCATATGGAACAAATGCAATCCACTCTGAATTCCTAGCAATAACGCGTTCATCATCGCGAATTTCACGAGCAACGACATCATCAAAGAGAATTCGCCCAGTTGAGTCTTTGTAGTCACGAGCAGCTTTGAGCATCTTTTCCACGCGAGGAGGTAAGTATGAATATGCATAAATTTGTCCATGAGGGTGGGCAAGGGTCACACCAATTTCTTCGCCACGGTTTTCAAATGGTGCAATGTGTTCTATAAATTTTTCTTGTGATAATTCACGAACACGGTCCGCCCACGCTTCAAGAAGAATACGAACTCGCGTTGGCGATAAATCCTTGAATGATTGACCGTGGTCTGCAGTAAAACAGATTACTTCACACTTCCCAGCAGAAGTTCCTGTATCAGTTTCCGGTCCAACCAAATCTGGAAGCGCCCAATCTCCTTGTGGTGGACGCAAAGATGGTGAACGGTTATCAAAGACGACTACTTCATAATCACTTTCAGGAATTTCTGTCAGCAAATCTGCATGAGTTGCACACAATGGACATAATTCTTTAGGTGGTAAAAAAATTCGTCCCTGGCGATGAGCCGCCATTGCAACCCACTCATTGACCAATGGATCAAGACGTAATTCACCAATTCCTGGTTGTTCTTCAACGGGGCGCTGATCGTGTGCATTTCGTGCTTGACCTTGAGTGTCGTAGTAACGAATTGTGCGCCCATCGGCCATTACGCGATCCTGACGCGTAATTCCTGCACCTAAACTTTTACTCGCACCCATAGTGTCGTTACTCTACCTTTGTGAGCAAGCAAAGAGCACTTTTAGGCACGCTACATAGCTCTTTGCTCTGTGAAGTTGCCGATGGTGCATTGGTCATTAGGCATTGGGGTGCACCATTATCTGGAGATACCACCCATATAGAACTTGCTCAAAGACCTGCGATTGCAAATAGCGCATTCGATCAAAGCCAGAGCGGTGGAATCATGCGCGAGAGTTCTCGCGGATTTCTTGGTCGTCCAACACTGAGTGGTCACCGCAATGGAAGCGCGTGGTCGACAAAATTTGAAGTTACAGATTTTCATCACATAGGAGAAAAAGTTGTGGTCACCTTGCGTGATTTACATGCAGAGCTTGAAATTATGATTTCAATTGAAATGGATTCTTTTGGAGTGCTCATACAGAGCGCTTCAATAAAGAATTTAGGAGATTCCCCATACTCACTCGATGAGTTCATTCATTGGTTGCCACTTCCGCAAGAAGCTACGCAGACTTTAGATTTTGTAGGTCGCTGGTCAAATGAGCGAAATCCTCAACGTCGCGATATTGCAACAGGTACATGGATCCGTGATTCGCGTGAAGGACGCAGTGGCCATAATTTTTCAATCGCAGATATTGCACTCACAGCACAGACAACTTTCCAATATGGCCAGGCATGGGCAACGAGTATTGCTTGGAGTGGAAACTCACAATATTTGGTTGAACGAATATGGAATGGCGAACAATCAATAGGTGCCGGAGAACTCTTATTACCAGGTGAAGTTCAACTTGCACCGAATGAGACTTACGTTGCACCACCATTAATTTCTGTTTATTCAAATAAGGGCTTAGATGGAATTGCATCTGCCTACCATCAACATATACGTGCGCGTTCAATGCATCCTGCGCGCCCGCGTCCACTGACTCTGAATATGTGGGAAGCAATATATTTTGACCAAAATGAAGAGAAAATTAAGAATCTAATCGATGTTGCAGCAGAAATTGGTATCGAACGAGTTGTCCTCGATGATGGATGGTTTCATAGCCGACGCAATGACACATCCGGCTTAGGAGACTGGGTTATTGATTCCGCAGTCTGGCCGCAAGGACTCTCTCCGATTATCAAATATATAAATGATAAAAAGATCGAATTTGGACTCTGGTTTGAAGGTGAGATGGTCAATCCTGATTCAGATCTTTATCGCGCACACCCAGAATGGATTTTGCATGAAGGCGATCGTGTTCCACCACTCTGGCGCAATCAATTAGTTCTAGACCTTGGCCACGAAGGTGCATATAACCATGTACTGGAGCAGACCAGTGCAATTCTTGGTGCGCACTCAATTGCATATATAAAGTGGGATCACAACCGAGTATTAGTTGATGCAGGTCATCTTGGTAAAGCTGGGGTGCGTAGACAGACTCAAGCAATTTATCGTTTATTCGCAGAACTCAAGAAGCGTCACAACGGTCTTGAAATTGAATCATGCGCATCTGGTGGTGCGCGTATAGACCTTGGTGTTATTGATTATGTAGATCGTTTCTGGACAAGTGATAACAATGATGCACTTGCTCGCCAAAATATTCAGCGCTGGACATCACAAGTAATTCCACCCGAAATGCTCGGTACACATATTGGCCCAACTCATGGTCACCAAACTGGTCGCACGCTCGAACTTTCAATGCGCGCTGCTACCGCTCTTTTTGGTCATGCCGGGATTGAGTGGGATATCACGGAAACCACTCCTAGCGAACGTGAGCTCTTGAAATCTTGGGCGCACTATTACAAGTCAAAGCGTGCGCTGCTCCATTCTTCAATGATGGTGCGCGTTGATTACCCTGATGAGCATGGCTTATTACACGGAGTTATTTCACAGAATAAAAATGAGGCAGTTTTCGCTTATGTGCAGATCACTCCAACCGTTGCAGTAAATCCTGCACCATTGAAATTTCCTGGCTTAGAAGCGGATACGACGTATGAAATAAAGGCAGTATTTCCTGCAGGAGAACCTCGATATATGTCGGTAAAGAAACCAGAATGGATGAGCGGAGCAACACTCTCTGGTTCTGCGCTATCTGCTATTGGAGTTAGTGCACCGATACTTGCACCTGCAAATGCATTCTTGATTGAAATAACTAAACGCTAATCAACCCAATTCAAAGTTCGTTCAATCGCCTTTTTCCAGCCTGCATAACCCGTTACTCGAGTTACCTCAGTTGATGTGGAACTCCACCGCCTAGATTGTTTCCATTGAGTTCTCACTTCATCAGTTGATGACCAGAAACCAACTGCGATTCCAGCTGCATACGCTGCACCAAGCGCTGTTGTTTCAGTAATAAGTGGGCGAGTGATATCTATACCCATAATGTCTGCTTGCATCTGCATACAAAGTGCATTGCTAGTTATTCCACCATCAACGCGCATCTCAGTCATAGGAACACCAGAGTCAGCAACCATTGCATCCATGATCTCTTTTGTTTGATAACAAATTGCTTCAAGTGCTGCGCGTGCAAGGTGCGCCTTTGTAGTTGCTCGAGTGAGGCCAACGATGACGCCGCGAGCATCGGAGCGCCAGTACGGCGCAAAGAGTCCTGAGAATGCAGGAACAAAATAGACGCCTTCAGTGGTCGTGACAGAGGATGCAAGATGTTCAGTCTCTGCAGCATTACTAATAATTCCTAGTTGATCACGCAACCATTGAATTGCAGAACCTGTAACTGCAACGGAACCTTCAAGTGCGTATCTAGCTGGTTCATCTCCAAATTTATAACATAGAGTTGTTAGAAGCCCATTTTTCGATCGCACAATTTCAGTACCAGTATTGAGTAGTGCAAAATTTCCTGTTCCATACGTAGTCTTTGACTCACCGCGATCAAAACAGACTTGACCCACCATTGCCGCCTGTTGGTCTCCTAGAATTCCCGCAATTGGAATCGCACTTCCAAATGGTCCATGAGGATCTGTGAGTGCATATTGCTCGGACGAAGATTTGATTTCAGGAAGAACGCTGCGAGGAACATCAAATATATCGAGTAACTCTTGATCCCAATCTAAGGTTTCTAAATTCATCAGAAGTGTTCGGCTTGCATTGGTCACATCAGTGAAGTGAACTCCACCTCTAACTCCTCCAGATAAGTTCCACAAAATCCACGAATCTATTGTTCCAAAGCGCGCACTGCCCGCTGCAATTGCATCGCGCACAGCAGATACTTCACTGATGAACCAGTGCATCTTGCTACCGGCAAAATATGGAGCAATAGTAAGTCCGCTGCGGTGAGTAATGAGCTTCTTTTGAACATCACTCAAAGTATCTAGGTAATTGGCAGTTCTTGTATCTTGCCAAACAATTGCATTCGCTAAAGGCAGACCTGTTTTTACATCCCATGCAACTGTCGTTTCGCGTTGATTTGTGATTCCGATTCCAACTAAATCTGATGCAAGAATATTGGCTTGCTTGAGGGCCCCAATAATTACTTCTTGGCTTCGTTCCCAAATCTCGTTCGCATCATGTTCGACCCAACCGGCATGCGGCATGATTTGACGGTGCTCTAATTGATGCTGCCCAACAACGCTTCCGCTATGGTCAAAAATCATAAAACGGGTACTACTTGTACCTTGATCAAGACTTCCGATGTAGGACATGATGAGAAATACCTTCTGCGTTGAGTTAGTCTTACTCTACTCAGTCATATTGGAGATTACCCACAATGTTTAGCTCAGTCTTATCGCCCGAACAGCGAGATGAGGCACTGCGTCAATTAGCAGATGAAACTTTCGACATTCTCGTCATTGGTGGGGGAGTCACAGGCGCCGGAGCGGCATTAGATGCGGCATCTCGTGGGCTCAGAGTCGCACTTATTGAGGCTAACGACTTTGCATCAGGTACATCTAGTCGATCAAGCAAACTAATTCACGGCGGACTTCGATATTTAGAACAATATGATTTCAAACTAGTTCGTGAAGCGCTCCACGAGCGAGAGTTATTGGTGTCAACTCTTGCACCACATTTAGTAAAACCAGTTGGATTTTTATTTCCACTGACAGAAAAGTTCAAAGAGCGTACCTATGTCGGTGCAGGATTAGCGCTCTACGATGCACTTCGGGGATTCCAACGGGCGCTTCCGTGGCACAAACATATTAGCCAGAAGAAAATTGCCGAGATTGCCCCCTCACTTCGCACAGATATTGTCACTGGGGCTATTAAATATTTTGATGCACAAGTAGATGATGCACGTCATACGATGTCAATTGCTCGTACTGCAGCAAGACATGGTGCTGTCATTGCTACTGGTGTTCGCGCAGAGTCATTAATCCGTGATGGCAAAAGAGTTGTTGGAGTAAATGCACTCGATACAGAAACTAACGAGAAAGTCACCATTAAAGCCACCGCAACAGTTATGTGTGCTGGTATTTGGAGTGATGAACTTCAATCAAAATTTGATCTCAAAGCTGGATACAAAGTAACAATGAGTAAAGGCGCTCATATTGTTCTTCCGCGCACCGCAATTACATCTGAAGCTGGAATCATCTTAAAAACACAAATATCTGTTTTGTTCATAATCCCATGGGGAGATAAATGGATTGTTGGCACAACTGACACTCCATATACCGGTGATAAAGCAGAGCCAGTGGCCAGCAGCGAAGATGTTGAATATATTCTCAATGAAGCAAACCGAGTTCTCGAACCAAAGTTAAAGCGTGAAGATATTATTGGTGTGTACGCAGGACTTCGTCCATTAATTTCGAATAACAAAAATTCTGCAACAACAAAACTCTCGCGTGAACATACAGTAGATCGCCCAGCTCCTGGTTTCCTCAGTGTTGCAGGTGGTAAATACACTACCTATCGAATCATGGGCAAAGATGTCATAGATTTAGCTGTCAATGAGTTACGTCGCATAACTTTGGATTCTGTAACCGACAAACTGCCTATGGTTGGTGCTGATGGTTATGCAGCACTTGTGCAGCAAAGTGGTCAGATTGCCGAGTTGTATGGAGTGACCGAAGAGAGCGTTATTCATTTACTCAATCGCCACGGTTCCCTCATCAGCGAAGTATTAGAGATTATTACGCAGAGCCCAAAGATGGCAGAGCGAATTGATCCCGCATTGTCATACCTCAAAGCAGAAATTGAATATGCCGCAAGTCATGAAGGTGCGCGAAGTGTTGACGATGTGATTTCTCGGCGTACCCGAATTGCATTTGAATCTCACGATCATGGAGTTGGAATAGCAACAGAAGTAGCAGTAATTATTGGATCAGTACTTGGGTGGGGTGCAAAGGAACGCAAAGCATCAATCAATGGTTATCTAGAACTTGTAGAACGCGAGAATGTTGCGCTGGTTGAATTAATCAATTCTTAATTTGGTTAGCGCACCCATCAGTCACTGGCTTAATAGTTGGATTTGGTGAAGGCTTTACTGGAGTTGGTGAAGGTTCGATACCTTGAGTAACTGTAAAAATTGCTGGCGTACTACTTGTTGCATGAGTATTTGATACATCGACATATGTAACTAAGCCTTGGTATACACCTGCAGGAACACCCTTGAGGGCAAGAGTCCAGATACCACTAGAAGATCGAAGAACAGTTTGAGTTGGTTTAGGGCTGGCTGGGGTGAGTGGATCAAAGATAAATTTCACACTACCCGTAACAACAGGATTAAGGTTAGGCCTATTTACGCTGACATTGAAGGTAACCAATTTGTCGGTAGTACTCGCCGACATCTTATTTACTGTTAGTTGGGTTGGTTCGTTTAGGGGCATGAAATCCATTGCTTCGGGAACCCAACTACCTTTTGTAAGATTGAGAAATATATTGGGAGAACCCCGAAAAATATTGAGGTCTACACGAGTACCTGGGACTCCGTACTTTGTTGCAATTCCACACGACGTGTACTGCCAGACAGTCCATGATGAGGAGCAGTTAGAAGTTGTCCACGAATGTACGAAGCATCCCCCATTTTTTAGTCCAGGTTGCGCTAAGGGATCTGCGGGATCAATTGCATATTGAGCTAACCACAACGGATATTGCGCGAGCTCGGAACTTCGAGTCATGGCACTTTCTAGAAAATTTGGATATGAGTATATAAATGGGGTACGACCTGTTTTTTCCTTGAGGAGAGATAGAAAAGTAGTTGCCCATAAAGTAATAGCACTACGTGAAGCATATTTTGCGCACGTTTTATTTGAATTTAGTCGGACACAATTATTTTCAAGATCTAAGGCATATGGCAGATCTTTCTCACCGTAACCACCAATTGAAGCAAGGCGCCAAATTACCTTTTGTGCTTGTGCTCGGGCATCTTTAGTGATCTCATCAGGCACTGCTGTATCAGGCAATATTGTGTAATGATAAAAGCCTGTATAGATTCCCGCAGCTTGCGCTGCTGAATGATCCATCGCCAAATACTTGAGCGAAAGTGCATCGGCATCATCTCGTGTATCTGATGCTTTTATCATCACAAATCTAATTCCAGCGTTATACATCGTTGCAAAATCAATTGGCTTATCGTTGGGATGTTGCCATCTACTGATGTCAGCTCCATGAATTCGTGAGCCAGGACCCATTGCATCGATAAAAGCCTCTGGATTTTCAGTTGAAATTTCAGGTAGTTGTTGAATGGTTATTGAGCGAATATTTGAATAAATACGTTTCTTTCCGACGTAAGCAGTTGCCCTATATTTGACTTGTGCATCGAGGGCAGTTGCAAGAGCAACCACTTTATATGTTCCTATTCGTGTGCTCTTTGTTTTGAAACGAGTAGCTTTCCAACTACCATCTGTATTAATTTGAATATTGATTTCGGTGCCAGACTTGGCGGGCTTGAGAGTGCCATATAAAGTCACGATTGACTCACTTGCACTCGGAGTTTGGCTGATCGCAAGTTTGAGCGCGCCAGTGGCTGCATTTGACGGTTGAGTATGAATGAATAGAGTAATGATTGAAATGATGGAAATCCAGGAAAACAATTTCTTCATAATTCGGCGATCGTCACATCTAATTGAGCAACGTGAGAAATAGCCTGAATTAGAATTTTTTTGTGACGCTCACGCGATTCACTATATTCGTGAGGGGCACCAAATTTTCGGCTATCTGAAAAATCTAGGGTTAGTACACCTTGCTCAAGTGAGGCGAGGCGAGCATCAAAAAAAGCGAGCCAGACAACTCTGTCTTCTCGCTCCACGTAATCAAGGACATCATTCCAGCGCGAACGGAGTTCACTGAGTTCTGATGTCATGGGGTAAACGATACCTTTTTTACTTTATTTCCTTAGGTAAGCCACCACTATTAGTGACGAGGTGCCCCTAGCCATTTAAAGTATTCACCAGTAATGAGGACTCTCAGATTCTTTGTACGATCTGGAAGAAAATTGAAGTGCTGGGCAATTCTGGCGACTATCTGTTCAACTGATTTTTCGCTCACAAAACGTGTACGTCCAATCTCTGCATTGCTGAGACCGGTTGCTAATAATCGTAGAGTTTCAATTTGGATATCTGTGAAATCAGTGAGGACGGAAGTAAAGGCATTCTCGTGCAATGAACCGTGAGAATCTACCCATGCCATCTTCTCTTTAGAGGTTAAGGAACTAATGGAGAGCTTAATTGAATCTTTGATGACTAAGAGATCAGCGATAGATTTTTTCAGAATAATTTTGCTTCCATTAGGAATATCTTTCTCTCTCAATCCAAGAAGACGAAGATCGGGGCAGGAAGTCATAAAAATTAATCCAAGATCTGCTTTATCTTTGCGAAGTGAGCGAGCGAGTGAGACACCTTCTTCGCCACAGAACTGAATATCAATAATTACTACATCTGGTTGCAAAGATCTGAACAAATTTTGTGCAATAGGAATTGTTTGTGCTTCACCAATTACATTTACTGAGTGAAGTCTTAGGGCTGCCGAAAGAGAAGATAGCTCGAAAGCATCGTCATTTACAATCAATACTCTTTGCGGCACACTTGAAGATACCGCAGGTGATACCAATGGGCGAGGTCAATTACTAGGGAACACCCCAGTCATGAATTAAATTATTTGTGAAATTATTTTAGAAATTTTGGGAATGATTTGTTGCGCGGAAATCGGACCACCATTAGATGCGCTTTCAGCTGCAAGTAAATGAATTAATGCTCCTGTTGCTGCAACTTCTGCTAATCGATTTGCATCGTTGAGTATCTCGATTGCGTTTGTTGCCACTATAGACCCAATAATTCCTGCTAATACATCGCCACTTCCTGCAGTTGCTAGCCACGGAGTTGATCGCGGGAGTTCATAGAGAACATTTTCATTTGCAACGAGCGTGCGGCTTCCTTTGAGGAGAATAGTTACGCCCAATTTATCTACAGCAATACGAATCCATTTTTTTGGATCACCTTCAATCGCTTCGGTGCTAGCACTCATTCCTCTGGAATTTAGTAGTTTTGCCAATTCTGCATAGTGCGGAGTGATCAGAGTTGGTTGTTTTAAAGTGCCTGCAAGATAGAGAGCACCTGCATCTAAAATAGTAGGAACGCTTTGTCGTGTTGCTAATACATACCAACGATGACGTAGCGATGTAGAAAAATGTTTGTATTTTGCACTCTCGATTCCACTACCCAATAACCATGCATTTACTTTGCCTGGCTGCACAACAACTTCAGGAGTTGTATGTAGTACCAAATGAGCGAGCCCGGATGAACTATTGAAGCGCACCATTCCAACGCCCGTGGCAGCAGCGGCTGCTGTAGTGAGAACAGCTGCTCCTGGATATTGCGCAGAACCAGTGATGACGCCTAGGACTCCACGCGAATATTTATGGTCTAGTTCGGAGGGAATGATGATGCATCGTTTTGCATCCCGAACTGTGAATTTCTTGGCTACTACGCTCATGCCATTAGCCTAACTCTTTCAGAATTCACCTGAAACCACTGGGTTTTCTAGCGCTCACCTTTTATGATTTGTTTCATGATTCGTGTAATCAGAGTCTCATTGCTCGCAATAATCTCGGTCGCCTTGATTTCGACAACTATGCCTA
>Ga0114970_10002068_pt1 | contig 15074 bp, 10 predicted proteins | sample M_140205_XF_Meta_FD_87030 | JGI IMG/M metagenome (GOLD analysis project Ga0114970, IMG submission 87030) | Freshwater microbial communities from Lake Montjoie, Canada to study carbon cycling - M_140205_XF_MetaG | ecosystem: Environmental > Aquatic > Freshwater > Lake | place: Lake Montjoie... | reverse complement strand
CTTGTTGGCAGGCATTAAAAATGTCGTATTGATCCATTGACACTGTTGTGTCCTCGATCAGACGCTTCAATTTTGAAAACACATATCGATCCAACACATTTGTTGAGTCGTATCGAACTTCGCCGGTCATTGACTCGGCATTTGCATACAACGACAAGAAGTACCAGCTGTTCCAAAGCGGCAACATCACTTGACGCACTGTGTCGCGAATACCTTCTTCTGTTACCGCAAAGTCTGACCCACGTAAAATCGAAGAGGACAGCAGATACCAACGCATCGCATCAGCGCCGTAGGTATCAAACACCTTCATCGGGTCTGGATAGTTGCGAAGACTCTTAGACATCTTTGCGCCGTCGTCACCCAACACAATTCCGTGGCTGACACAAGTAGAAAAAGCAGGACGATCAAACAACGCTGTTGCCAAAACATGCAGCGTGTAAAACCAACCACGTGTTTGACCAATGTATTCAACAATGAAATCACCGGGGTAATGCTGATCAAACCATTCTTGATTTTCGAACGGATAATGCACTTGAGCAAACGGCATCGAGCCACTCTCAAACCAGCAATCAAGAACCTCGGGAACCCTGCGCATCATCGACTTTCCAGTTGGGTCATCTGGGTTCGGCCGCACTAAGTCATCTACGACCGGGCGATGCAATTCGGTGACCGTGACACCAAAGTCGCGCTCAAGGTCCGCAAGGCTGCCATAGACGTCGATGCGTGGATATGTTGGATCGTCACTACGCCATACAGGTATCGGTGAACCCCAAAAACGATTACGGCTGATCGTCCAATCACGTGCATTTTCGAGCCACTTGCCAAAGCTTCCATGCTTCAAGTGATCGGGCACCCATGTGATCTCTTCGTTTAATGCGACCATGCGATCTTTCACGGCTGTCACATTGACAAACCACGAGCTCACGGCTTTATAGATGAGTGGCTTACCTGTGCGCCAACAATGCGGATAAGCGTGGTCGTAGGTTTCGTGACGCAAGACGACTCCGCGCGATTTGAGCTCGCGAATAATCAGCGGGTTTGCATCGAACACCAACATTCCTTCGAATTCCGGTACCTCGCTCGTAAACAATCCACGACTGTCGACCGGCACCACAAGCCCGATGCCATTTTCACTACACACTCGTTGATCGTCCTCACCAAAACCAGGGGCAAGGTGCACTACCCCCGTGCCGTCCTCTGTGGTTACAAAGTCACCAGCAATTATTCGAAATGCATCTGGCTGATCGGCAAAGTACGGGAACATCGGCGTATACGTGCGACCCACAAGTGCCGCACCAGATGTTGAGTCAAGCACTTCAGCGCCTTCTAACTCTTTTTCGTACGCAGCAAGTCGCGCTTCGGCCAAAATGTAAATAGTTCCGTTATGGCGCACTCGCACATAACTGACGTCTGGCGCAACCGCAAGTGCCAAGTTGCTCGGCAATGTCCACGGCGTTGTCGTCCATGCAAGTAATGACTCACCGGTTTCGAGCACGAATGCAACGGTCAGTGCAGGATCCTGGACTTGCTTATACGCGTCGTCCATGCGCGTTTCTGTATTCGACAATGGTGTTTCAAGTGCCCACGAATATGGCAGCACGCGAAATCCTTCGTAAATCAATCCCTTGTCCCACAGCGTCTTAAATGCCCACATCACGCTTTCCATATATGAAACATCAAGCGTTTTGTAATCGTTGGCGAAATCAACCCACCGAGCTTGGCGAGTTACATAACGCTCCCAGTCACTTGTATAACGCAGCACAGATTCTTTGCAGTACTCATTGAATTTCTCGATACCAAAGTCGGTGATTGCTTGTCGTCCAGAAATCTCTAGTTGACGCTCTGCCTCTGCTTCTGCAGGCAAACCATGACAATCCCATCCGAAACGACGCTCAACTCGCTTGCCCTGCATTGTTTGATATCGCGGAACAGCATCTTTCACAAATCCAGTGAGCAAGTGGCCGTAGTGCGGCAGACCGTTTGCAAACGGTGGTCCGTCATAAAACACATATTCGTTTATGCCATTGTTGCCACCATCGCGCTGATCGATTGAAGCTTGAAATGTGCCGTCAGTAGACCAGAATTCGAGCGTCTCATTTTCGACTGCCGGAAAGTTCGGTTGAGGATCAACCTTTGGATAAGTCACGGTGCGTCATTGTAAAGGCAAATGCGTGCTACTGGCTTGATGCCTAGCAGCGAAGCAATAAGCCTTGCACGACAATCTGCAAAAACAGCAACACCACAAGGGGCGAAAGATCTAGCGGCCCTGCAAGGGGCAATGCGCGTCTCACTGGCAGAAGCACAGGATCAGTCAGCATCATCACGATTCGCACTACCTGGCCGAGAGGGCCATTTGGGTTGGCGGGAAACCACGAAAGAATCACTCTTCCGATAATGAGGTACGTATAGAGACCTACAAGGGAGCAAAGAATTTCAGTCACGAATAACGCGCGTACCACGAGGTGTAAGTAGAAATACACCTGGTGCAATCTTTTCCATTTTGCCTTCGACTCCGTAGGTAACGCCGCTTGCAAAATCAATAAGACGACGCGCAATTTCGGAATCCGCCGCACCGATGTTCATTGCTACTGGCTGTCCGGACCTCAACAAGTCTGCAATGTCTTTTGCCTGGTCATATCGAGTTGGACGAATTGCAACTGGCTCTGCTGTTGTCTGAGTGAGCTTGCGCACGGTGCCACCAGTACTCGAACCACTTGGTCGCAGTTGCACACTCGAGTCGTCGCGTTGTGCTTGGGCCCTATTACTTGTTGGTCGAGCTGCAGTTCTTGGCCGCTGTACTTCTTCGTAGTCGTCTTCAATTTCGTCTTCATAGTCATCGACATACTGTTGAGGCTGTGGGCGTCGAACTGCCCCACCACCGCGCGCCGCACGAGCAGCAGGACGTTCTACAGCGAGTGAAGCGTCGTAGTCGTCATAAGCGTCATCTGGGCCAAGACCCAAATAGTCCATTGCTCGTCGAAACATTGACATCAGATAAAGGTTACAACACCCAACTAGAGCGAACGTGGACGTTGACCGAATAGCGCCGTTCCGACCCGTACCAATGTGGAACCCTCCTCAACCGCAATTTCGACATCGGCCGTCATTCCCATGGACAACTGCGCAACCCCCAGGTCTAGAGCCATCTGCTTGAGTAACCGAAAAGCTGCACGAGTCCTAACAGGGTCAATATCGGTAGGACCAACCGTCATCAATCCCGTAACGTCCAGCCCTCCTCGACGAGCCAGATCTACAAGGGATTTTGCCTCTGCGGGGTCACAACCGCCCTTATCGCTTTCGTTGGTGGTGTTGACCTGCAACAGCATTTCGCACCGTCCATCAATTGCCCGTCCTGTGTGGCGCTTCACGAGTTCGGTGACAACCGAAGCCCTGTCCACCGACTGCCATACATCAACGATGTCAAAGAGCGACTTGATTTTATTGGTCTGCAATTGCCCGATGAAATGGACGGGTAGACGATCAGCACGGACAACCTGCTGTGATTTGGCAATCAATTCTTGGGCATAGTTTTCGCCAACCGCATCACAACCCGCAAACTTTGCATCGCTCCAGGCGTCGATCCCAAAAGTTTTTGTGACAGCAACGATGCCTACGCCTACGCCACCAGCGCGCGCGATTTGATCGCGCAATTCTGCAACGCGAGTTGCTACAAGCGACTGATTCATTAGGCGTTGAAATAGGCGTTGCTGGCGAATTCGCCAACCATCCGAAGCTGTTACTTCAAAAAGTCTGGAACGTCAAAGCCATCGGACGAATCACGCAATGGATCTTCGCCCGTGCCAAACAATTCTTTGATTCGACTTCCACGTGGTTCGCCGCGTGTATCGGCACGGCCGTCACCGCGCGATGATCGCGACATGCCCGAATCTGATCGATCAAACCCTGCGGCAATAACCGTCACTTGTACTTCATCTTCAAGTTCGTCATTGATAACGGTACCGAAAATGATGTTTGCGTCTTGGTGTGCCACTGCGTGCACAATCTCTGCTGCGGCATTGAGCTCAAACAAACCCATGTCGGAAGGTCCAGTGATGTTGAGCAAAATACCGCGCGCTCCCTCAATGGACGACTCAAGCAGTGGCGAGTTAATGGCAGCAGTTGCTGCCGCAATTGCCCGATTATCGCCCTTTGCCTTGCCCGTACCCATCAAAGCAGTGCCAGCATTTGTCAAAATCATTTTGACGTCAGCGAAGTCGGTGTTAATCAAACCAGGCGTGGTGATCAAGTTGGTGATACCAGCAACACCTTGCAACAGCACTTCATCAGCTCGCTTAAAGGCATCGAGCAAACTCGTCTTCTCGGTGGCAACTGACAAGAGTCGTTCGTTTGGAATGATGATCAACGTGTCAACCTTGTCGCGCAACTTAGCGATACCTGCTTCCGCTTGCATGGCGCGACGACGACCTTCAAAACCAAACGGACGAGTAACGATGCCAACAGTCAACGCACCAGCGGCACGAGCGATCTCCGCGATAATTGGAGCTGCACCAGTACCGGTACCGCCACCTTCACCTGCCGTAATGAACACCATGTCTGCGCCGCTGACAATTTCTTCAATGTCGCTGCGACTTGCTTCTGCGGCATCTTGACCAATTGCTGGATCACTGCCCGCACCAAGACCGCGCGTAATTTCGCGACCGATGTCAATTTTGAAATCTGCATCGCTCATCAATAGCGCCTGAGCATCAGTGTTTACAGCCACAAATTCGACGCCCCTCAGATTGGAGTCGATCATGCGATTGATGGCATTAACGCCTGCTCCGCCCACTCCAATTACTTTGATAACCGCCAAAAAATTTTGTGGTGCACCAGCCATTGTGAAATCCTCCTACGAAGCGTCCGCGACAACGGTATTCATTCTGTCACAGACACTGGTTCCTATGTTGGGTACAGGCTAGTTGATCGTTCGGCCTGGCTGTGATCACGACTGAACCACTGGAGTCCCTGTAGATACATCGATACTGACGATTGAGTTGACATCTTGGCGACGCAATAACACCACAACATTGACGAGCTTGTTCCGCATATCAACGGGAGCCCCGAAGTTGACAACAGTGCCTGTTTTAAGGGTCATCGTTATTTCTTCAGTACCAGCAACGCCTAAATGTTTGACCATTGGCTCAAGCTCACTTGGCAACGACATCGCCAATTGTCCTGCTGCTCTATAGGCCGCAGCCGAACTCGCACCCGCGGTCAAATTGGGACCTGTTCCTTCGATCCACATGTATTGAGTTGGCCTACCCTCCACCACGCTCAGCACTAAACCATCCTCGTCAATTACACGAGCCCGATTATCGACACCGAGAAACCATGCAACGGGAATTCTCTCGTTGATTTGTATCAATACTCGACTTGGAAGGGTTGTTGTAATACGAGCAGATTTAATCCATGGATCACTTTCAAGTCTCTCCACTGCAGTTTTGGTATCGACCGTGAGCACTGATTTGCCTTTAAGTGAGTCTGAGACACTTCTTACTAAAGCAGCATCTGCGTATCTTGCTCCCTCAATTTTTACTGTTCTGACTGCAACGACCGGCGATGCCAAGACAACGAGCGCAACACCAATGGTGAGTACAACACCAAGACCTGCCATCACGAGGCGCTTGCGCTTGTTGCCACCAGCAATTTTGCCAGCAATCATGCCCAACAATTTGCGCGATTTGGGTCCATCACTCCACTGAGTGCCAACAATAATTTCGGCATCGAGATCTTGCGCAACATCTTCATCCGTAATTAACACCCGAACCGATGTCGGTGCTTGATGCACAGACTGCGACGCGGTGTCCGATGGAAAATCACTCTCTGATGGTTGACGAAAGTCTTCGTCCACAATGACAACACGACTTGGTGCGGTAATTGACGCAGTATCCGATGCGCTTCCTGTTGACCCATCTACTCCAATAGGCATCGTCACTTCTCGAGTTTTGATGTCGGTTACTGAAGCAATCGCAGGTTGCTCTTGAGTAGTCGATGTCTCATCACCAAATACAGCGCGCAACTCGTCGAGAACCTCGGTTGGCACGTCTAATGGATCCTGAAATGTCGTGGAGCTCAAAATCGATATTGGAATAGATGTGTCGGTAGAAACTGATGTATTTGCATTGCGATTGAAAATGTGTTCGAGTCGCACTGTTGCAACACTTGTGTCCGACTCACTGGTCAATACTTCGACAAGCGAAGGATCGACAGTCGCATCAAAACCAGCGAGGCGTATCTCGCTGCGCAAGTCATAACCCGTCGACTCTTTAACTCGGCGACGAATCTCAGCCATAACCTGTACTACGTCAGATGCCAAACCACCTTCTTCGGCCTGAATAAAATTTGCATGCTTCTCTGATACGTGTGCGGTTCCTATACGAAAACCGCGCATGCCTATTTGATCTATCAACGCACCGGCAGAAACCTCTCCCGGAACAGGATTGACAAACACAGAACCCGCATTTTGGCCACCGGGTTGATTTTCTCTACGCCACTTCACAATCTCTGACAATTGATTTTCGGTCGCTTCTCTGTCTGTCGCCCAACCCAAGTTGAGAGTCGCTGACAACACCACGTGATGATCAGCAATTGCAGAACCCCTAAATCTCAGGCCAAGATCAACCGCATCAACATGAGCTTCCACACCTCGCAGCAGATGGAAAATACGAGCCGACACAAGTGATGAAGCCATGTCGGAGCCATGGCCACCCGCGTTCATACGTACCGCGCCGCCGATTGTGCCAGGCACGCCAACACCCCATTCAAAACCTGTCAGTCCACGATGCACGCTCTGTCGAGCGGCAACGGGCAATAACACAGAACCTCCAAAAAGTGCAATTGGCTCTACGTCATGCTCGACATCCGCCCCACCTGCATCACCAGTCCGTTCGGGCAGATCGATGTATTCCAAGAAACTTCCAAACGTAATGGCCAATCCCTGAAAGCCAGTATCAGCGATCAGCATGTTGCTTCCCCTGCCAATCACCAACAACGGTAAATCCACCTGCGCCAAAACGGCACTGATTGCTTCTAGGTCGTCTATCGACTCGACATGAACGTGCAATGCGGCGTTTCCACCAACTCGGTACGTCGTATATTGCGCAAGAGGAACGTCAGAGTTCGCACGTTTTCCAAACAACTCAGTCGCCAACTGCAGTTCTGCATTTGTTGCAGGTCGCTTAAACGAACGAGGCGTATTCATTGTTGTAGTGCTCTAACGCTTGTGTGCTTTATTGGCGCGATTATTTTGTCGCATCGAAATCACTTCGTCGGGTAGCTCAGCAACGTCACCACAGCCCATTGAAATACACAGATCACCAGCTACGAGTGCAGACGCTAGAAAACTCACGAGATCTCCCCGTTGTGCAATCCACTCAACCCTCTTTCCCGGGTGGTTCGTCTCGATCGCATCAACAACAAGTTTGCCAGTTACACCAGGTATCGGAGTGGTACCCGATGAGTAAATATCAGTAATCACGACTACATCGGCATCGCCAAAAGCATCCGCATACGCACCAGACATCACGCTCATCCGATTGAATCGATTTGGCTGAAAGACTGCCACCACGCGACCCCATTTGTCTGTTGAATCGCGGGCACCGCGCAAGACAGCAATGATTTCGTTCGGTAAATGTGCATAGTCGTCCACAAAGGTCACGCCATCATCAATGCCTCGAACATCAAAACGCCTCGCAACACCACGAAAACTGCTCAATCCTCTGGCGGCAACTTCAAATTCCACGCCAAGTTCCATCGCCATTGTTAATGCCCCGGTGGCATTGAGCACATTGTGTTCGCCCCGCAATGGAACCTCGACAGAACCCAGTAAAACGTGTGGTGCCTTCGCACCAGGTTTACGCGACTCAACGTCGAAACGACTGCCCCCACCTGCAAGCACCACCGAAACAGCACGTACATCCGCGTCATTGCTCATGCCATAGGTACGACATGCTTGCTTCGTGGCGATCTTTGCGCATACCGCATCATCGGCACACATCACGATCGGTCCATGAATTTGTTCTACATACTGTTCAAAACTTTCGACAATGTTGTCGAACGTAGCGAAATGATCGAGGTGATCAACATCGACATTGGTCAGAATTGACCCAAACAGCGGCAGTGCCAAGTGCGTTGAATCACTTTCATCAGCCTCCACCACAAGATGTTCACCGTTTCTCCATCCAGCACCAAGATCAAGGCCATGAACGTCACCGCCGATCACGAAGCTTGGCTGAAGTCCTGCAGTACTCAAGATATGCATCAACATCGCTGATGTTGTTGTCTTGCCGTGCGTGCCAGCCACCGCAACCGATTGCTTGAGTGCGCAAATAGCGCTCAGTATCTGTGCTCGGCTCAGCACTGGCACAGATTGTGCCGCAGCGGCAACGAGTTCAATGTTTGTTGCAGGAATTGCGGTTGATGCCGTCACCGCATCACAATTTTGCACGGCCTTGGCATCATGCCCGACGATGACGCTCACGCCGAGCGCGCGCAGACGGTCCAGCACTTCAGATTCATGAATGTCACTCCCAGACACTTGATGTCCCATTTCGCACAGCACTTGGGCAATCGCATTCATGCCAGGACCACCAATGCCGATGACATGAATCCGCTTAGGTCTGCTCAGATCAAAAAGAGTGGCGGTACTCATTGTGTCACCGAGCCGGCTGCAGCTTCAACTACCCGCGCTATTGAACAGTTGCGATGCACATCTCCAAGTGTTCTCGCTGTTTGGGAGATCCGTGTCCGCATAGCGTCATCAGTTAAAAGTCCAATTATGTGTTGTGCAAAAATTTCATTGCTGAGTCGTGACTCCTCGAGCAAAACTGCTCCACCTTGGTCACTCAATGTCTTTGCATTTGTGAGTTGATGATTTTCTGACGAATCTTTCCAAGGAATTAGCACAGAGGCGATACCAACAGTCGCGATCTCTGCAACGGTCGACGCTCCAGCCCGAGCAACAACTAAATCAGCTGCTGCGTATACGTCACCCATAGTGTTGCTATAGGCAATGCGTTGATACATGATTGAGCCATCAGGACGTTTAATTTCTGCCGCCAATTGCATGCCGTCCATGTATCTCGACCCAGCGATGTGCAAAATAGCAACATTTGACAATGACGGGCTCTCCATTTGAGCGACCAGACACTCAGTTGCGTCATTCAGCGCAGCCGAACCAAGCGATCCACCCATCACCACCACGAGTTTCATGTCGGCACCAAACCCCAAGCGAATCCGTGATGCCACGCGAGATGCATCGCGGTCAAGACTTCGTAACTCTGCGCGCACAGGTGCACCCGTGAGTTGCGCTCTTCGCAATGAGCTCGGCATCTGCGCTACTGCAACAGCAGTTGCATACCTTGCTTGCATCTTGGTAGCCATTCCCGGCTTGCTGTCGTATGAACACGTGACTACCGGAATTTTGAGATGACGAGCCGCTCGACAAATGGGTGCGCTCACATATCCGCCAACCGAAACGACAACGCGCGGTCGATGCTGTACCAATACTTGAGTTGCTAATTGCGTTGCGCGCATCATGGTTGGCAACATTCGCAGATTCCGCTTGATCTTGGCGATGCTCATTCCTCGCTGAAGTCCATCAACACCGAGAAAAACACATGAGATACCTGTTGGAGGCACCAGCGTTGTCTCAACACCCCGATCAGAACCTACGTAGACAAGAGTTTCGCGAGGATGACCGGCCTCTACCAATAATTCGATAATTGAAAGAGCAGGAACCACATGTCCACTTGTTGCGCCCCCCGTAATAACGGCATAAGTCGTAGGGGTAGGGGCAACCATGGCTCTACTTCATATTACGCGCAACATTGAGCAAAAGCCCAGAGGCTGCCATCACCATAAACAACGAGCTTCCCCCGTATGAAACAAATGGCAAGGTCAATCCAGTAACTGGAAGTGCGCCAATCACTCCTCCAATGTTGATTGTCGCTTGAATGCACAACCATGAAGTAATGCCACCAGCGAGTACTGCACCAAATGGATCTCGCGCGCGAAGTGCAACTTGAATACCGAGTAGTGCAAGCGCCAAAAACAAACCGATCACCATTGTCGATCCGATGAGCCCAAATTCTTCAGCGACAATTGCAAAAATAAAATCGCTATGAGCTAGTGGCACGTACCCCCACTTGCCAGTACCACGACCTGCACCGACTCCGGTAATACCTCCGTTAGAGATACTCAAGATTGATTGCCATACTTGATACGCCGAGTGACCTTTATTTTCCTGAAGATGAATATAAGACAAGAAGCGTTGCTGCATGCGAGAACTTGCAGAAATGGCGATCACCGAACCCAATACCGTGACTGCGCCAATGGTGCCGATGAGACGCAGTGGAATACCAGCCACGAACATGGTGGAGAGAATCACACAGGTAAAGACAATGGCAGCACCAAAATCTTTTTGGATCATGCATAGTGCAGCTGATGCCGCCCACACCGCCACGATTGGCAAAAAAGTTCGCTGAGCATTTTCCATTTCTTTTCGACGACGCCCTAAGACGCTCGCGCAATACAAGAGCACTGCTACCTTCAAAATCTCAGATGGCTGAAACCGAACAGGACCGATCTCGGCCCACGCCCGCGCGCCGTTGATTGTCACCCCAATTGGCAAAAATGGCAGCACCATTAATACAAATCCGAAACCAAGAACATACTTCACCCATTTATGCCAAATGTGATACGGCATTCGGTAGGTAACAAGAAGCGCAAAGAAACCACACACCGACCATGCCAGTTGTTTACGAAACATAAACCAAGCAGATCCACCGTTGTTGATCGAAACTATCGAAGAGGACGACAAGACCATGATGAGGCCGAACACCACAAGCACTGTGATCACACCAACAATTCCGTAGTACACCTTGCTCGGCACGTCTGTTGCAAGCCTGCTCTCCTGAGCTTTTCCGCTTTTGTTCAGAACAGCACGACGCCTCTCGGCTGGTGTGAGCTGACTATCTGCTGAGATCGTTGCCATAAATACCTTTTCTATTTGTTCTGTCTATTTGTTCTGTCTAGTTGCCGTGTTGCCGATTTATTTTTGCTTCATTGCGCACGCATTTCATAAAATCTTCGCCGCGCTCCATGTAATTGTTATACCAGTCATAGCTAGTGCACGCTGGTGATAGCAGCACGACATCTCCACTCACCGCAAGTGTGCGAGCAAGGCGAACGGCTTCCTTCATAGATTCTCCGCGAACCACACGACACACTCCGTCAAATGCTTTTTCAATCTCCATCGCATCATCGCCTATTGCAACAACGGCTTTAACGTGCTCTGACTGACCTGCAAGCTCAACCAAATCAAGTCCCTTATTACGTCCACCAGCAATCAACACAATATTTTGAAAAGACTTAATTGCGACCGCTGATGCATGAGGGCTTGTCGCCTTCGAGTCGTTGAACCACTTCACTCCATCAATCGTTTCAACATATTCGATTCGATGAGGAGCATTATCAAACTCTGCAAGTGCTCGAGCCACATGGCTCGGCTCGACTAAACCACTCTCGATCGAAATTGCTGCTGCTGCGAGAGCGTTAGTGATGTCATGCGGCATCGCCCGCTTCATGTCGGTAATATTCATAATCGACCCATGCGGCGAGTTGAGGCGTCCATCCTGCGCGTGATAGTCACCGTGGGTTGCCCCAAACGTAACCGTTCGTGAAGTGCTCTCTTGCGCAATCTGCAGTATCCGCGCATCATCAACTGGAGCGACTGCAACATCCCCCGCAATGGTGTGTGCCCACAATTGCGCCTTTGCTGCTGAATAACTTTCCATGTTGGTGTGCCAGTCAAGATGATCGGGTGCGAGATTGAGCCACACCGAAGCGCGTGTCCGAAAGTTTTCAATATTCGCCAGTCGAAAACTGGAACATTCAACCGCAAACACCTGAGCATCGGTGCCGAGTGCTGCAATCAACGGTGTTTCGGTATTGCCTACTGCCAAACTCTTGTGTCCGGCTGCATACAACATTGCCGCTGTCATGAGAGTAGTAGTTGTTTTGCCATCGGTGCCAGTAATGCCGAGCATTGGGCGTGGTCCACCAACGCGAAGTTCCTCAATGTTGTAAGCCAACTCCAGTTCAGAAGAAATAGTCAGACCCAACTGTCTGGCAGCACAAACCACGGGATGGTTTTCCGAAATTCCGGGTGCAGGTGCTAGACGCGTAATGCGCTTCAAAGTACTGACCACTGCCGTCTCATCGGTCGCATCAATAAATTCACAGTTCAAAACTCTTGCAAAATCTTCGTGTTGTTTCGTCGCAACATCGTCGGCGAGAATCACCGACTCTCCTCGCTCATGCAGAGCACTCGCAACAGCCATTCCTGCAACACCAAGACCAAACACCAATGTTGTTTGCTCTGAACTCAACGCAAACCAGCCTGTCGCGTAAAGTCTGCAATAAAAATCGCAACAGCGGTTGCAACACAAATTCCTGAGATGATCCAGAACCGAATGATTACGGTTGTTTCAGGCCAGCCACTCAGTTCAAAATGATGATGGATCGGCGACATCTTCAGTAGGCGTCGCTTGCGACCGGACGCCTTGAAGACACCCATCTGCACAGCCACCGAACCAGCTTCAAAAACATTGATCCCACACACGATGGGCAAAAGCAAATGTGTATTGGTCGTGACTGCGAGCATTCCTAGTGCAGCGCCAAGGCCGAGTGCCCCCACGTCTCCCATGAAAATTCGTGCCGGAGCGGCGTTCCACCACAAGAAGCCTGCGCACGCTCCTGCCAAAGATGCGGAGAGCACGGCCAGGTCGAGTGGGTTAACAATGTCGTAGATGCGCGGATTACGAAAAGCCCAATATGCAATCACAGTGAACGCCAAGAATCCAAACAGTGCTGAACCCGCGGCCAATCCGTCCAATCCATCGGTCACGTTGACGGCGTTAGTAGTGCTCCACACCATGATGGCTGTCCAGACAATAAAGATCGGTCCGGTGATATCCCAACCAGGACTCGTTGCTCGCGTAAACGAAATTGTCTCAACCACACCGGTCGTGCTCGACAGCAGCCACAGCAATAGCAACGTGATTCCAAAGGTGATCCAGCCCTTTTTCTTCCAGAAAATTCCACGATTGTGTTGGCGACGCACCTTCAAGTAGTCATCAAGAAAGCCGATGACTCCAAGCACCAAAACCGTAAGCCAAATGATTGCGGCCTGATCAGAAAATGGCAGACCTGCTCGCACATGTGCGACAGTCCATCCAATCGCGCCCGCAAACAAAATTGCGATTCCGCCCATAGTTGGGGTGCCCTGCTTGCCCATCTGATGCACTGGCCCATGATCTTCTGCACCAAGTATTGGCTGACCTTTACCAAGCCGTGCGAAAACAACCATCAGCACTCGGGTACCAATAAGCGACAGAATCATGCCGATTGAACCTGCAATAAAAATTGGAATCATGAGAGTGCACCTATCAATTCATTGGCAACTTGAGCATCATTGAATGGCAGAACCTGATTACCAATGGTTTGGGTAGTTTCATGGCCTTTACCAGCGATGATCACGACATCACCTTTTCTGGCTGTCATTACAGCCAATTCTATTGCAGATCGACGATCCAACTCGACACTTACATGCGATCTGCCCACAACATCATCAATGCCAGAAGTAATTTGTTGCGCAATGTCAGATGGTTCTTCCGATCGCGGATTATCCGACGTAACGATGACACGGTCGGCTCCAAGTGCTGCGACCATCCCCATCATCGGACGCTTTGCTCTATCTCGATCACCACCGCAACCGAACACCAAGATAATTTTTCCTCCTGGCGTAATTATCTCTCGTGTCGTATCGAGCACACGTTGCAGTGCGTCTGGGGTATGCGCATAATCGACTATCACATCAAACGGCTCTTCGTTTGAGATCGATTGAAATCTGCCAGCGACCGTTCCTGCAGCAGCCAATCCGGAAACGATGTCGACGACGTCGACTCCAAGACCGGCTGCCACAGTGGCGGCAGCAAGCGAATTAGAAACATTAAATTTTCCTCCGACCGGAACACGCAATTTCTTCTTCCGCCAAACATACGAGTGGCTACTTGCAGTGACTTCAAGATCTTTAGCATCGTCTAGCCCAAAGCTCACCGTATTAATTTCGGTCGCATCCAAAAGCAATCGTCCGTGCACATCATCACGATTGATAAAGCCAAGGCTTGAAAACTGTTTGTCAAACAAAGTTGCTTTAGCAGCAAAATACTTTTCTACAGTTTTGTGAAAATCTAAGTGCTCCGGCGAAAGATTGAGAAAAACTACAGCATCAAATTGTGTGCCAACAATTCGTTGCAACACAAGAGCATGCGAAGTCACTTCCATCACTACCGCTTGAACACCAGCATTGGATGCCTGCCACAAACTTCGTTGCAAGTCGCAAGACTCAGGCGTAGTCCTCGCACCGGAAAGCGTGCCAAACACTTCGGTATTCAAACCTTGCTGGCGGAAAATTGAGCCCAACAGATGTGCTGTTGTTGTCTTGCCATTCGTGCCCGTAATACCAACAACACGCATCTTCTTGCTCGGGTGATCGTAAAAAGCACTCGGGATCTCCCCCATTGCACGCCGAGTATCAGTAACCACAATTTGCGCACAATCAAAAGGAAGTTTGCGCTCCACTAAAAGTGCAGATGCTCCAGCATTCAGCGCGTCTTGAGCAAAATCATGACCGTCCGTGTGGTCGCCCACTACGCAACAAAACATCGAATCACGATTCACCTGCGTCGAATCGTTAGTGATATCTCGGACAATCGCATCGGGCGATCCAATCGAGGTGTACATCACGCCAGGCAAATGACCGGCGTACGTTGTTTCGAGTAGTTTGCCGAGCGCTTGAGGCGCGACCATGTCCGTCGTCGCCTCCATGATTAGTGCGCAGCTCCTAGCTCGGCAGGACGCTCCTTTGGACAACCCATATCCGTAGCCGCAGGTCGAATATCAAGTTCATTGATCAGTACCTGTGCGATGTTTGCAAATACTGGCGCAGCAGCAGTGCCACCAAAACGGTCGCGTGACGCTGGATCTGGTTCGTCGATCGAAACCAACACAGT
>Ga0114970_10002066_pt1 | contig 15078 bp, 16 predicted proteins | sample M_140205_XF_Meta_FD_87030 | JGI IMG/M metagenome (GOLD analysis project Ga0114970, IMG submission 87030) | Freshwater microbial communities from Lake Montjoie, Canada to study carbon cycling - M_140205_XF_MetaG | ecosystem: Environmental > Aquatic > Freshwater > Lake | place: Lake Montjoie... | reverse complement strand
TTCTCATCCTGTTTTTCCAAATTCAAAATTAAATATCGATTCTTGTTTTTCTTGTATTGGAAAATTAGAATGAAATATCCACGTATCTTGCGAATCGATTCTGGGACCGAATATTTTCGATTTTTTGGGAGAAAGACTGTTGTATTCGAAACGCAATTGGGCAAACATTTTGCGAGATAAATGAATATCGCTTTTTTTCAAATTCGATAACGTATTGTCCAAAAATATATCCGAATTGATTATGATATGATAACCTTGAATGGCATTTGTTCGAATATATGAAAATACATCCGAAAAACGGAGACGTTTGCCTAGATTGGTTTGTATGATTTTATTCGATGTAATACCAAGTTCGACATCAGAAAAAATTCGCTCGCCTAATAAATGAATATGGGTAATAAATGGATTTTCTACATTTTTTCGCAAACATAGTTGGAATTCGCGGTGCCGCAGTTCGTCTCTATGCACAAAGAATTGTAAAAATAAATGGACAGGATCTTCAGTGGGCTCACTTAATACGGTTGCCGGATTGGATAACCCGAAAATGATCATTTTATATGTTTATGGTATTATATGTGTTTATGTGTTTATGTGTTTATGTGTGTTATGTGTTTATATATTTTGAAATATTATGTATAATAAAAAAATTGATTTATAAATATATTCGTAATATATGTATAACAAATACGAATCAAACAATGCAAAATATAATGATATTTACCCGTTCCGAAGGAACGGAACTGGAACAAGACCTGGAACAGGAACAAGATCAAGAACTGGAACAAGACCAAGAACAAGAACAAGAACAAGAACAAGAACAAGAACAAACAGAAAAACAAGATCCAGATGCGTGGTATAACAAAAAACCAATGAAACGTTTGAATTATATCGGGTCGAAATTCCAATTATTAGAATGGATAACTTCAAATATATTGGAAAAAACGGGTTGGGAATCATTGTCCGGCAAACGAATTGCCGATTTATTTGCCGGAACAGGAGTTGTATCAAATTATTTTCGAAATAATCAAGCTACAACATTTTCAAACGACGCAGAATTGTATAGTTCGATTATTACACACGCAGTTTCACTTTCTACATATACAAACAAATGCGAAAGTTTAATGTTTGCATTAAATTTCGAAATAGATCAAGAAATACATTTATATAAAAAACAAGAATCTGGCATCACGGGATTTATTACAAAACACTACAGTCCATATGATGATTGTGAACGAATGTTCTTCACCCAGGATAATGCTATACGTATAGATTATTTGCGCAAACGCATCGAAGACGAACGATGTAATCTGAACGAAGATGAATATGCATTTATGTTAGCATCATTGATCATTGCAGCAGATGCAGTAAGCAACGTTCCCGCCGTTTACGGGTGTTATTTGAAAAATTTCAAGGCAAAAGCATTAAAATCATTGCAAATATTGCCTATACATTTATTAAGTATACGGCCCGTACAAGGTTCTACTGTATATCAAAGCGATGTATTAGACGATTTGTTTTTAGAAAATATGCCCAAATCACTCGATCTGGTATATTTAGACCCGCCATATAATGCGCGCCAATATTCTAAGAATTATTTCCCATTAAATTTGATTGCAATGACACCTGAGCAACAAGCCGCCGAACCACCTCTGAAAGGTAAAACTGGAATTCCCGTTAGTTGTTTCACTTCACCATTCTGTCAAAAAAAAGGTGTCGAGCCTGCGTTTCGTAAATTGGTTTCTAATTTGAATGCAGAATGGGTAGTATTGTCTTATAATAGTGAATCGTTAATATCGAAACCTAAAATGATTGATTTATTGCAAGAATTTGGCACCGTTTCGGTAGTCGAACAAGACTACAAACGATTCAAATCTTTCCAATACAATAACGACAAAGATATCCAAGAATATTTATTTATATTACATAAAACGCGTGTATAAGGTTGCCCTGTTGGTCAAAAAAACAAAACAAAACGAAAAATAAAAACAAAAATAAAAACAAACAAAAAGAGGTAATTACACCTTTTTTGTTTTTTATTTTTATTTTTATTTTTATTTTTATTTTTATTTTTATTTTTATTTTTCGTTTTGTTTTGATTTTATACAGTTTGTACATTGAATTGGTCTCCAAATATTTCTAATAATTTATTTAATACAAACCTAAATTTAATACCACTCCGATGATTATGTACTTGAAACTCGCCAATGGTTACAAACTCAGAGTTATGTTTAATGGCGAGTTGGGTAGATTCATTCCACGTTTGATTCGCACTACGAGTATATGAAAACTCATATTCCTGATCATTCCACGCAATTGGTTGCACATCAATATTGCGTTGAATATATTTCACTATATCCGTTTTTTGATGATAAAATAACACAGGGCAATGAAATGTATGATGAAAATATTCCCGCATTAGTTTGGGAACATTTGATAAAATAAACCCTTTTATTTGTTCCGGGTCAGAGTTAATTGGCAACTCGAAATGCTGACAAAATCGTTTTCGAGTTGGTTGGCCGATGATTTGCGGGCAAATTTTCCAAGAACTGCCGGATTTGATTGTTTTCACACTCAGTTCATTGGTTGCAATGGTAGAATGGCGAAAATCATAAGGCGGGTTTTTTTGACCGGTGAAGGGACATTTGGCTCCTGTGTGGACATACCCATCAAAAGTAGTTTTTAATGGTTCTAATCGGTCGCGAATACGGTTTGCTTCTTCCATACTATATTGAAATTTACCGTGATATGGCGTGTTCAACAACATACATAAAGAATATTCGACCGTTTTTCCAAGATCTTCGGTCATAAGACGAGGACGAGGGCTCGCAACAATTTGACTCGATGCATCGAACAATGTCGGAATAACATTAGCGCATACTAGAGAAAGAGATTTCGGTAAAGCCTGCATTTTGTTGACTGTGTGTGTTTTGATAATATATATTATACGTTAATTTGCTATCAATAAACGTATAATTAAGCTTTTCAATTTTATATCGATTTGGAGCGAGCCGGAACCGTTAGGTGTAGGTGAGCGATTGAACTCCTTCGACTACGTCTGCGGAGTTATATCGAAATAACGGTGCGTAGTTCCGGTGATTCTACAATGATGGTGTCGTTTTCAATGGGTCTTATATCAATAATTGATTTTATCATATATTTTGAGATAATCGCGTTTGTTTTCAGAATTTCTTGCGAAGACATTGCAGCAAACCACTGATATTTTGTCCTGGCTAAAATTTCTTCGCGAGGAATATAAATACCATACGCATTGGGTGATAATTTCAAGTAATTTTCTTCCATCAAATCTTCCAATAAAATGGGTTTTCCTTCCACCGTTTTTACACCAATATTTGTTCCATCGATTATGTTCATTTTTCCATCTTTAATGGCTGCAGTGCACAAACGCGAAGTATATCCTAAAAATTCAGATTCGCTATTAAAATGCGGGTTTTGACTGCGCAATTTCAATGCATTTGCAAATTCGCGAATATGTGCATTGCGTTTTGGCGTTCCCATAAATAAAATGTCAGGAGTGAACACCTTTCTATTTTTTTGATGCAGCAGATCAGTAAAATGATTTACACTTTCACAAATAAATGGGCGATCACCTTGGATTCCTTGTTTGTATAAAGCTGTCAAATTTTGTAAACATAAAAACGAATTGGGCACAACCATTCCGCCATAAACGTATAACAATTCCATCATTGCCAATTCGCGGTATTGTGATTTCATTGGTTCAGCAACCGTTGATATGTTTATGTCCCAACTAGGAAGCAATCGACTAAATGATTCATCGTCAATTAAGCAAATATTAAAATCATCGCCGCAATGATTAATAATCGATTTAATTGTTAAATGAATATACGGTTGGTTTAAATCAGTTGTATTTCGCGACTGAAAGCTTTTCCATTTTCGCGCATTGATTTCATATTTTGAATGAATCCATAATTTCGGTTTATTGAATCCATATAATGGCGAATCGTTCAATAGATATTTGCGGATCAATTCATATTCTTCTTCGTCTTTATTGTAAAAAGTTTGTTTAAAACTGTTCCCGAAATAGCTGGCTAAAACAATTAATCCTACAGCAAAGGCATAATGAAATACATTTTTCGAGGTGAATGTCATTTAATAATATTACACAATTTAATATAATATACCACCGTATTTTATTTTACCCATTTTACAACATAAAATAAACCTAAAAATAAATAAAATAATCGATATTATATTTTGATTCATTGTATTTGATTTGTGATGTAAACATGATATTATTACTTTTACATATTTGTCTTATAATATTCGTAAAGGAATTGTATGATATTTTTCTTGTTAAATAAAATTGTTTGGATACGTGATAATAATCCATTATTTTTTTAGAAAATTCGTCGTATAAGTTATGAAATTGTAATTTACGAAAAGCATTTATGTCTACAAAATAATATTTGTCGGTTTTTAAACATACTTTATCGAGCAATTCATATAAAATATCAGGTGGGATGTTCGATTTAAAAATTTGTTTTAACATTTTATACAATGTTGCGAAATTATTTCTAGACGTGATTTTTGAATATTTCAATTAGATTTTTAGTAATAAGAGCCAATTCAATTATATCTTCGTGAATATTATGGAAAATCGTAATATATTTGCACAGATATGGAATGATACTGTATTTTTCATTTTCGGATAAAAGGGTCGTTGTTTTTACAAACGCAAAAAAATAATCCAAAATATCAATGACGGAATACCCGTAATCGTGTATTTCATAAAAAACGGCAATCGCTTTTGTTAAATCCCCCTTTTTTAAATGTGAAATGTATATTTCAAATTGTTGAAACGAAATACTCGCGCATATTTTTTTGCATATTTCGAGTGAAACGGGAACGTCGTTTTTTTCGTATAATATGTATATTTTTTCTAAATGATTTGTTAATTCGCGTATTGAATTATTCGAATAAACCATCAAATAATTTTGAGCTTCTTGGTCGATGTTCAATCCTTGTTGCAATATGATATTATTCATTATTTCCTTTATTTGAATCGTTGTTGGTGAATTGATTCGAATAATATGTATACGCGATTGAATACTTTCAATAACTTTTTGTATATTAGTGCAAACGGATACAAAGTGCACGTTGTTTTTATATTTATCGATATAGTTGCGGAAGACTTGCTGACATTGTTCGTTTATCATATCCAGATCGTCTACTATAATCATTTTTTTCTTACCGTAAATAGAACTGTGTGATTGGCAAAACGTTTTCATTTCGTTTCGGTAATAATTAATACCTTGCTCCTTCAAATTGTTAATAAATAGAATATTGTTTTCGGGAAGAGTCTGGTGTTTTTTTAGACCGTAATATTCTCGAATGATGGCGTACAATAAAGACGTTTTTCCCGAATTCGAATTACCGATGAGTAGTACATTTAAATCGTCAATTTCTAACAGTGTTCTTAATACGGATTTGAATTTTTGATCGACGCAAAAATCATCGATAAAATAGGGTTTGTATTTTATATTGAATGTTTGGGTTATGCTATTCGAAGTCATTATTTTGTCTTTGTATTAGTTTTGTTTTTATTTTTGTGTGTTTGTTTATTTGATTTTTATCCTATTGAATGTATCAAAATCAAATGTTTATGTTTTTTGGTTCAAATAAATATATTTATTATTTTGGCAAAAATTCAATATAGAAATATGTTGCGTTTTATCATATAATGTCTTCGCCGAATCATTATGAAACTCTAAGTGTTTCACAAACAGCATCGGAAGCCGAAATAAAGAAAGCATATCGTACGCTATCATTAAAATATCACCCTGATCGAAATTCGTCTGATGATGCGGCGACCAAGATTCGCGAAATAAACGATGCGTATGAAATATTAGGAGATGCGCAAAAACGTCAACAATATGATGCACAATTACAAGGAGGAGGAGGGTTCCCGTTTGGTATGCAAGGAGGGATGAATGATATGAATGATATGGGTAATATTTTCAAAATGATGTTTGGACAAGGGGGAATGCCCGGAATGCACGGTATGCACGGAATGCCAGAAATACGCGTTTTTCACGGAGGTCATCCATTCGGCCCAGGAGGTCATCCATTCGGACCAGGAGGAATGCACGGTCAAATGTTTCATCAAATGCAGAAACCCCCGCCGATTGTCAAAAATATACAATTAAGTATGGAACAAGCATTTCAAGGATGCACATTGCCGATAGAAATTGAACGATGGACGCATATAGGTGATACTAAAATAAATGAAACTGAAACCATTTATATAACATTTCCACCGGGCATTGATGAAAATGAAATGTTAATAATGCCGAATCGAGGGAACGTCATAAATGACACGAACAAAGGTGATATAAAAATAACAATTCAATTATTAAATACAACACAATTTACTCGCCAAGGCGTTGATTTGATTTATAAAAAAACGATTTCATTAAAGGAATCGTTGTGTGGATTTTCATTCGAGATTACACATTTAAATGGAAAAGTATTGTGTTTGAATAATAAAGCGAGTGCGACTATTGTAAAACCGAATTATAAAAAGGTTATCAATGGATTGGGAATGATTCGGGACGGCAATCCTGGCAACTTAATCATAGAATTTACGATAGAATTTCCCGAATCATTGACATCGGAACAGATTACATCATTGGCTGCGATTCTATAAATATAACAACATTCCATAACTACCTCCGATTAAAAGCGCCCAATAAGGTATGTCGAGCAATGACCATACATATCCCACATCCCAATCGCCTAATATATATTTTGTCAACATAGATACGATCAATGGGATCATGATAAATTTGGAAAAATTAGATTTGTTTTCAAAGCGAGACAATATAAAGGTTGATACTGCGACAAAAAGTAGGGTAGTTAATATAAGTACGATTGGACTTCCGTCCCATTTTCCATACGTTGGAGTAATTTGCATTATTATGAATAATATATTATGGGGTAATATATTATTTTGAGGAAAAAATGAGAAAACGTGGATAAAAATGAAGCCTTCATTTTCGAACGATATCCTGATTTTGAAGAAACCATTTTACGGTTTGAGCAATACCCACATCTATATCGGTAAATCGAAAATCGGGGAATTTTTGCACAAGTAGTTGGTTTGACGCCGTTTTTTTGTATTGTCCGTCCGAAAATGATTCGTCAAACCGTATGCGATGACCATAATCAAAACAGTTTGCTATTTTGCGCGCGACATCACCAATGCTAACTTCGTCTGCTTCGGAAACCGATAAAATAATAGTATCGGTTATTTTTTCTCCATTATCGAACAAAATGGCGAGTACGAGGCGCGCCAAATCATCGGAATAAATGAACTGCCGCATAGGTTTCCCGGAACCGCGTACAATAAAATCGACGTTTTCTTGTTTCGCCAAAAAACATTTATGGATGAGCGCGGGCAATACGTGGCCATCTTCTAAATCGAAATTGTCGTGATGTCCGTATATGTTCGTAGGAATGACACAAACGAAATTATCACCGTAATTTTCTCGATACATTCTACAGTGGATTTCGAGCATACGTTTGGCGTAGGCATATGCATCATTGGAAAAATGCGGCGGACCATTATGCAACATTGTTTCATCGATCGGATATGTTGTTTTGTCGGGGAAAATACAAGTGGACAAAAATGCGACCATCTTTTTCACTTTGAACTTGTGGGAACAGTGTACCATATTGTAATTAATGGTTAGATTTTGTTCCAACATCGCTACTTTGTTGTTCATATTTTTATATAAGCCACCGACACAAGCCGCCAGGTGAATCACGTAATCTGGTTTGTATTTTATGAACATTTGTTCGGTTTCATTCATAACGGATAAATTGTAATCGGCAGATGAAATATAAATAAATGTATTGTTTTTCGCGACTTCGCCTCCAAATTCGGGTACAATCGCTTTGATTGCATTGCCGACTAATCCTGAGCCGCCAGTAATTAAAATAACGTTCGTCATTTTGGTTGTATTGGAATAATATAATACTGTAATATCATATTATTTATGTAGTTTATATGAATAAATATTTGGTTTTGTTTAAGATGAAATTCGTTGGGTGGGAATCTTGACGTCAACCAAATAGATTGAATTTTCCGTCATAATAATGTACTCACTTCCAACCTTGAAAATCTTGGAAATAGGACTGGTATATTCCTCTTCGCTTTTTACCAGTAATTTTTCCCCTCCTTCTTTCACGCCAATCAGAACACTCTTATCTAATGAGTTTGCCCAATAATCCATCATAATTGGTTTATCTTCTACAATCGATAATTTAATGGCGTGTTGCAATGTATTATTTTCGGGTAATCTGTATCCAGTTGACGTGGTTGCAGATGCTGCCGGTGCTGGTGGTGCGGGAGGTGCAGTAGAAGCAGGAGTAGGAGTAGGAGCAGGTTTAGCTCCAGCATTTGAAGTGGATGGAGTATTTAATTGATTCGCTTTATTCATTTGATGAAATATAAAATATAACAAAAGAAATTACTTTAAATACTTATTTATATTTATTAATTTATTTTTTATTTTTCGATTATTCGTTATTTTTCCAATTATTCGCTGTTTTTGCTAAATATTGTCATATTTGAGGTTTTATCCGAATAAAAAATAATTTTTATTATTTTTGTTGTTTTTTATTGTTTTTGTTGTTTTTTATTATTTTTTATTGTTTTTTATTATTTTTGTTGTTTTTTATTGTTTTTGTTGTTTTTTATTATTTTTTATTGTTTTTTATTGTTTTTTGTTGTTTTTTATTGTTTTTTGTTGTTTTTTATTATACATTATCTTCGGATTCTATTAACAATGATGGTCTCCAATATATACACCATTTATTATCATTTGTAGGACAAACGCGGAACTTTGATTTTTTATTCAAACCCCACATTCGTTTCATCAAATACTCTTCGGATGGATTTCCTCCTTCTACAAGTAATTCTTTTGGAGCAATATCTGTACGTTTGTTCATTCTATGTCCAAAGTATTCATATACAAATGCGATGGTATCTTCTATATTATCGCACATCTTATGATCCTTGTCGGTATCTTCTTTATGAATTTTGGTAGATTTCTCTTTGCGTTTACGAATATTTTCGATGACTGCTTCGCCGGTTTCTCCCATATTCAATAATGGCGCGTGATAATCGTCTAATGAAACAATTTCACCATTATGCGAGTTGGCAATATTTCGTGCACATTCTTCCATCGCTTTACATCTCATCATAATCTTGGTTGGACAGTACACACGCGTTTTTGTATATGTGTCCCATTCCTTCATTCGACCCGTGATGCGTCCAAATAGTTGATAAATCTCATCATTCGATAAATTCAAATGACTAAATATAGCAGACGTAAATGAACCAGTAGAATGATGCGAGAGTGTTTGTCCCATACCAACACATACGAATCCGGTAATGACCAATGGACGAGAAGTTAGGCCAGATTCTTTGTAAATTCGAGCGATTGTTTCTGAAACTTCTTCTTGTTTGGACGATGATAATAATTGGGTAATCATAGAATTCGTCTTTTGATCTCGATATTGGAGTGTTTTTTCTTTACTATTTAGTATAACAACAACGGCTCGTGGACATAATCGGAAAATAAGTTCGCGTATGGCGCAATGACTGGATATTCTGTTTTGGGCAGGGATAAATACGCGTTTTCCGATAACGGAACCATCTTCTTCACTTAAAATACTAGGGTTTGAGTTGATCGTATGTTCAACGAAACCAATGCATTCTGCATCTAATGCATCGGCTGATGGACGAGCATATGCCGCGAAGAAATCATCATCCGTAGTAAACTGCATATCGTCGCAACCAACATAATTTTTGTCGTTGTATTCGTTCAAATCAATTTGACGAAGACGCGACCAGAATCCTGCATTCTGTAAAATTTTTTCAGGGGTTGCTGTTAATGCCGTTATACCTTTCACAATATCCATACTATGCACCTCAATAATTTGCTCACGAAGTTTGTCGGTAATATATGCGTGAAGTTCATCGTAATAACAATACGCGCGACGGATATTTGCTTGTGGATGATTGTTGCGATCCAAAATTCGTGTGAATTCAACGGCATCTTCATAACGAACGGAATTACTGCACATTACAACAACACGTGGACAAGTGCGTTCATCAAAACACAACCCTTGAAGCGCTTGGCGATTTTTGATATGTGTATATGCGCCATTATACCCGCTTGCGAATACGACGACTGAACCGAAACCATATTCTTGTTCGATACTATCGAGTCTTTTTGAGAACTGTCGATTACTTAATAACGTGTTCATAGTAAAGACCATATGAATACTGCGTCCAGATTCGTCATCGTTGTTTATTTCAGTCAATATTTTATCGATTGTAGTAAACGTCTTTCCAATCTGAGTACGCAAAACACATAAGGTGAATTTACTTGCATCGTTGTGATCAACAATTGATTGACTCATTTTTACAGTGTACTTTTTACACTTACTCTTACTCTTACTCTTACTCTTACTCTTACACTTACTCTTACTCTTACTCTTACTCTTACTCTTACACTTACTCTTACTCTTACTCTTACTCTGATTCTTATTCTTTTGTTTTTGGGGAGGATGTATTGTATTATTTACAAAAAAAGCATTTCAATTTTTTATGTATATTTACTGTATACACCAATTAAAATGAATAACCCAATCCAAATTATTGAAATGTATGTTGTAGTAATGCAAGGATATTTAAAATTAATGACAGATTCGGAAATTATCCAACAATCAAAAATCATAAATCATTTAACATATGTTGGTTGGAACACAATCAATCACATATTTAAAATAATATATAATCGTACGCATAATTTGCAAACTACATATACGTGTGTTCAAAAAGCGTGTTTTTGTTATTTAGAGTATATTGAACAAATTAATAATTTAACAACCACACCAATAGATAATGGTTTAAATCATAAAGATGCTGTTTTATTTGTGTACAATCGAATATTGACGGAATATATAGATAATGGAAAAAAGACGGAAAAAGACCAAGCAAATAATACAACAGACGTTTCAAACCAACTTACCATAATTGAACAATCGTCGATTCAAGAAATAATAAATATAACATCGTGTATATCTTCATGGAACAATACGAAATTATCTACTTTTGAACAGCAATGTATTTGTAATCGTTTTCTTCGACAATATTTGAATTTATTAATTGAGCCATTAAACGAAAATGAACCCAAAATGAACACTGGCATTGTGTGTAAAATAATAGAAACAATACAAAATAAATTGATTATGGATTATGATGTGTATACCATTTTTTTATCTGAATTTTATAAAATTTTATCGAATTTCAAAATAAATGATTTTACTGAAAATGAAATTGATATTTTTTGCATAGATAATTTTTGTGGTAAAAAAGTAGTCGATTTAATAAATGCATTTAATATTCAAATGTATGTAGAAAATATAAATAGTATTGAAAAAAAAACGATTTATATGAGGAAATTATTGAAAGGATTTTTTTGTAATATATAGAGGATGGAGCGAACCGGAGCGTCAGCGGAGGTGAGCGACTGAACTCCGGAGATGTGCAACGCATATCGAAGGAGTTTGGAGCGAGTCGAACGAGCCGAACAAATTTATGAACAATACTCATTGAAATACGATTGAGTCATACATATCGTTTTCTTACGTAGTTTCGTTTTCTTACTTTTAATAATAGCTTCTTCATTATGTGTCGCTATATTCGAATATTCGGAAACCAATAAATTTTTAATGAAATTAAAGATAAATTGCAATATTTGTTCAGAACAATTGCCAACAATCAGACAACTGCCTGTTCTAAAAATCATAAATGAAACTTCGGTGTATTTTTTATTTTCATTGAGTTCACTCATTTTCATTATTTTATCTTCGTCGATAATTTTTCCATTTTGACGGACAATATCGTATTTGAAATCGTGGTTGAAATAAAATTTGCATTTTACACCTGGATAACTGCAAGGATCATACGCGGATTCAATCCCATATTTTGCACTGCGTAAAATACTATGTAATTTGTCGCGATTGATATAAAAGCCACAATTAAAATTCGAATTGATTAGAACACTATCTTCTTGTTCATTTTCAATAAAATCGATGATGTCGGTATTAGAATCGTTTGTTAAAGTTTCAGAGGATAGTTGCTGACCTCCACCTTCAATCGCATCGTCGATTACGGTTCGATCCGCCATATGGAGATTTCCGGAGACGGTAGTCGTAGGAAATCGTTTAAACTCAGAAGACGTAGTCGAATGAGTTTGAGTAGAATGTTTTTGCAAAATATCGAGCACCATTATTTTCACTTGTTGAAGCAAACCTTCGTGCACTATTCCGGGGATTTCCATTTTCCCAGTATTAAATATTTTTACATGAATTTCACGAAACACACCATCATATTTTAGCCGTAAAATAACTGCAAAACAGTTATAAAATGCATTTTTTACTTTACCTCGACAATTCATTATATCTTTTTTGGACAGTCCAACCGTAATTTTCCGTTCGTCTTTGAATTTAATTCTTCGCGCGGCCGGATTGTTTATTTGTTTTATAATATTTTCATTGTAATATGGAATAGTAGATATACGTTTTTGATATTCTTCGAATTCTTCGAGTGTTTTTGAAACAATTTTCATTTGTTTTTTAACAACGCCACTTTCCGGTTTCCAGTATTCTAACACCGGAATTTCCCAAAATATTTGGTTGATATCGATCGGTTGATTTAGAAATAAAACTTTTGTTTTTGTAGAAATATATAGTTCGTCGCATTTAGGAATATTTACATCTATAATATCTGTCAAATTTGTACATGTAGTATTAGGCGTTTCGTTTTTATCGTTATTTATATTTTTATCGTTTGATTGAAATTCTAAAAGGGGATTATTGATATGTTGTTGATTTTTAGAATCCGATTGATTTGATAAAGTATTTTGGTTCGATATAAAATGCAACCATTCATTATCGACGGATAACATTTATATTTATTGATTTTTATTAATTTTTGATAATTTAATTCTATTTTACATCTACTTTACTTCTTTATATTGTTTCAATTTTGTATTTGGCAAAAATTATTTTATATAATAGTTTATAGGAAAATGAATAATAATAATAATACAAATAATTATTCTACCAATTCGATGGTTGATCAAATGGAGTTTCCCAAAAAAACCCAAAAAATCGGTATTCCTATGAAAAATAATACAAGTAATAACAACAAAAATGCCGATAAAACGGCGTTGTCTTCTTTCGCATTTGATCCGATGCAAATGTCCGTATCTCCGCCCGGTAGAGGATTTATGCGTCAATTACAACATCGGATTGATTATTATAGTCCCGATTCTGAATAATATTGTATCAGATGCAGACAAAAATATTGTAATATATTCTCAATTTTGGTATCATAATTGTGAATAACTATTTCGACGATATCTAAAAATGGAATCGTTATTAAATTTGGATAATTTCGTATAATATAATTAAAATATGTTTGTAAAATGTGTTTTTTATCGATATTATACTGAATACTAATTTGATGAATATATCTTATGATAGCATTATGGTTCGGGGTTTTATTTATTAACATTTGGTGTAAATTTTCAATCAATTCCGAATTCATAACATTTTTATCCCATTCATCGGTATTGAAATTTTGATTTAATTGGATGAAATTAATCATACTTCGAATGTCGGAATGGTACATTGTTTGTATTGTGTCGATCGCTTTTTCACTTATTTTCAAATTTTCTTTTTCTGCAATGTTCGACATAAATTGATATATATCAGATACGGGTAATTGGTTAAACCGGATGCATATAAATTCATTTTGCAATGATTCATCTATTTTACTGATATAATTACATATCAAACAAAATCGGACGTTTGTTGTGCACGTTTGCAATAAATATTTAAGAGCTTGTTGTGCATTTTTCGTCATATAATCAACTTCGTCCAAGATAACAAATTTGAATCCGGTTTCAAATAAATTTAAAGATTTTACAAATTGGTTGATTTGGTTTCGAATAATATCTATGCCACGTTCATCCGATGCATTCAGATGAATAATATTGCTTTTATTTGGCCGCGAATACCGCGTTTGATATTCGTTAATCAAATTAATGATTGTTGTCGTTTTTCCTGTTCCGGGCGGACCGTAAAATAACAGATTTGGAAAATAATTCTTATCCAGTATATTTTTGAATAGTTTGCGATTCAATGGGTCGAGCACTATATCATCGAAATCGGTTGGTCTATATTTTTCGACCCACGGAATATTATCTTTTTGGAGCGAGCCGGAGCCATTAGGGGTCGAAGGGATCGAAGGAGTTTGGTTCATTGTATTTATCTGAAAATAGTTTCTATATGTATTTATTGAAATATTGAATGGATTAACACCTTCTGAAATATCCAAAATAAGGTACATATAAGGGTCTAATATGTCCTGAATATAATATAATATTTGCGACATTTGCAAGTATATGTAGCATACTATGTGAATATGTAGAATACCAATACAATTTTTTATTATAAAGATAAATACCTAGAGGATAAAAACAAATACTAGTAAATAAGGTTGTATAATAAATTTTAGAATATTGTGCATTATATGCAGATACCAACTGATACCCTAGAGCCGAGTACACACAACCTATATCCAAATATCTTCTGTATGAATAATCTGGATTTTGCCAATAATATATTGATGATAAAAATACACAACCATTTACAAGACCATTATCATAATATCCCACTCTAAATGCATATAATGATGATATCAGAGAACAAAATGACGTTTTCCATAAAAAATAAGATTGAGCTGGATGTAATAAATAAATATTATTTTTTTTGTCAGACATTTGTTTATATATTGATTGTTTGTTTATATATTGATTGTTTGTTTATATTTATTTATATGGTTTTGGAGCGAGCCGGAACCGCTAGGTGTAGGTGAGCGACCTAACTCCGCAGTTCCCGAAGGGATCGAAGGAGTTGAAATATTGAATTATTTATAATATTTTGATAATTTCATCA
>Ga0114970_10002065_pt1 | contig 15085 bp, 17 predicted proteins | sample M_140205_XF_Meta_FD_87030 | JGI IMG/M metagenome (GOLD analysis project Ga0114970, IMG submission 87030) | Freshwater microbial communities from Lake Montjoie, Canada to study carbon cycling - M_140205_XF_MetaG | ecosystem: Environmental > Aquatic > Freshwater > Lake | place: Lake Montjoie... | reverse complement strand
TTTACTACCGTTTTTATGGGTCTTTGGTGGCTTACTTGGTCTTGCCACATTGCGCGCTTTCGTGGTTACGGTTATGCGTTCTGGTAAGCGCGCTTGGAATGGCGAGTAATTAGTTTTTGCCGCGAGCAGCGGTGGCTTTGGCGCGCAGATCACTCACAGCAAACTTCAGACCTTCGCTGTATCGAAATAGGGCCGTACCGGCAATCAAAACATTGGCACCAGCAGCAGCGGCTCCTTCAATTGTTGATGGACCGATGCCACCATCAACTTCGATGTTCACTTGATCAGCCAAGCCACGCCGATCAATGAGCACCTTGAGTTATCGAATTTTCGGTTCCATGGAAGCGATATACGATTGCCCGCCGAAGCCTGGGTTAACGGTCATGATCAGCACCATGTCAACGAGATCAAGAACATGTTCAATAGCGCTGATGGGAGTATGTGGATTGAGGGCCACCGCCGCATTGGCGCCCATGGAGTTGATATTGCCGAGTGTGCGATGGAGATGTGGACAGGCTTCGGCGTGGACGATGAGGCGACTGCAACCTGCTTCGACATAGCGCGCCGCCAAGACATCGGGGGTGAGAACCATCAGGTGAGCCTCGAAGGGTTTGGTGGTGTACTGACGGGCGGAGGCGATGACATCGGGACCAAAGGTCAAGTTCGGGACAAATTGTCCATCCATAACGTCCCACTGGAAGAGGTCAACACCAGCGGCGTCAAGGGCTTCGACCTCGGCGCCAAGTTTGGAGAAGTCGCACGGCAAGACGGATGGGGAGATCAGAATTGGTAAGGACACATCATCACGCTAGTCGGCTCTAGCCTGCGTAGGGTATGAAACAGCGAATCAACCGTCACGGAGCGGCTCGTCCGACCCCCAATGTCACGGTTTCGGTGCGTATTGACAAGGTTGTGGCCGAGGGCGATGGTTTTGGGCGTCTCGAGGATGGACGAGTTATTTTCGTTGAAGGTGGACTGCCGGGTGAGTTGGTGTCGGCCCGTGTCGTTAAGCAGTCCAAGGATTACGCCCGTGCGGTCGCCGTCGAAATTCTTGAACCCAGTGCGCAACGAGTTGTGCCACCTTGTGAGTATGTGGCCCAAGGTTGTGGGGGATGCGACTTACAACATGCATCAATTGATCTGCAGCGTCAGATCAAGTTGGACATCGTGCGCGAGTCGTTGACGCGTTTAGGAAAATTGGCCGCTCCTGATATTCGATTGTTCGCTTCGGGGGAACTTCCTATGACTGGGGCACGCACAACTCTTCGTGTGGCCGCCACACTGAATGGGTCTGTGGGTTTTCGTCAGCGGCAGAGTCACCTAGTCGTTAACGTTGAGCATTGCTTAGTGGCCCATCCATCCTTGAATGCATTGTTGTCAACGGTGCATCTTGAAGGCGCTGAAGAAGCGGTTGTGCGTGTCGGAGTTTCATCAGCTGAGCGTCTGGCATGGTCTGAGCCAGCAGACTCGCTGTCGGGTCTACCAGCCGATGTTCGTCTCGGCTCACAGGCGATTGTTCATGAAGTAGTTGCTGGTCATATTTTTCAGATTTCGGCAAGTTCCTTTTTCCAATCGTCACCCCAAGCCGCCGAAGCTTTGGTTGATGCGACGCGACGCGCCCTCGGTGATTCGGCACAGTGGGCTGCTGGTCCAGTTGTCGATGCCTATAGCGGTGTTGGACTTTTTGCGGCCACAGTGTTTCCGAGTGATCGCCATGTCATTGCCATTGAATCAAATCCCGCGGCCTGCTCGGATGCGCGTCTGAACTTGGCTGGACGCGATGTTGAAATTGTGCAGCAGCCAGTTGAGGAGTGGGTTCCCGTTGTGGCAGCAGTAGTGGTAGCCGATCCGGCCCGCGATGGATTACGAGCCAGTGGCGTTGAGGTTCTCGTCGCCACACAAGCCTCAGTGATTGTGCTCATTTCATGTGATCCTGCGTCTTTGGGTCGAGATGCACGATTGTTGCGAGACAAGGGATATGTCTTGGAATACAGCGAAGTATTAGATGTATTCCCGCATACTCACCATGTTGAAGTTGTGAGTCGTTTCGTACGAGATGAAAGTATGGGCAACGCATGACACCCGTACTTTCACACGAAGTAGCCGAGGCGCTCGCTCAGAGACGTCCAGTTGTGGCCCTTGAATCAACTATTTTTTCGCACCTTGGTTTGCCATCACCGGCTAATGCGCAAGCGTTGCAGCAATGTCTCGCGGCTATTCGCCAGGCGGGGTGTGTTCCAGCGGTGACGGCTGTGATTGATGGTGTCGTGCGCTTAGGCATTGACGAATCCGAACATCAGAGAATTTTGGGGGCAGCAGGCAAAGTTGCAGAACGCGATCTTGCTGTGGCGGTGGCACAGCGATGGGATTTTGGTGCAACCACGGTTTCGGCTGCAGTTGCTATTGCAGCAAGTGGGGGAGTGAGCGTTTTTGCCACTGGTGGCATTGGTGGCGTGCATCGTGGATCGGAAATCACCGGCGACACATCGGCAGACTTAGATGCAATAGCGCATTATCCAGTTGTCACTGTCTCAGCTGGAGCGAAAGCATTTTTAGATCTACCGCGCACTCTCGAATACTTTGAAACAATTGGTGTGCCAGTTCTCGGTTGGCAACATGATTGGTTCCCAGCTTTTTATACGCGCTCATCTGGCCTAAAAATTCCTCATCGTGTTGAGAGTGCTGATGAAGTTGCAGAGATTTTGGCGAATCGTTCGCGTCCGAATACTGGCGTTCTCCTCACCGCGCCGATCCCCATTGAGGCCGAACTAGATGCAACTAATCTTGATCATGTTTTAGCGCAGGCACTGAGCGATTGTGACGTGGCTGGTATTCGTGGTGCTGGCGTGACTCCGTTTGTTTTAGGCAGAATCGGACAAGCCACTGATGGCAAAAGTGTCCCTGCGAATCTGGCTTTGGCGCAAAACAACGCTCGTGTGGCGGCACAAGTAGCTGAGGCGATATGTCGCCTGGAGCACTAACGGGTATCGCAATTTAGTTGCCGAAAAATGGTGCACCCCCTGGGGTTCGAACCCAGGACCAATGGATTAAGAGTCCACTGCTCTGCCAGCTGAGCTAGAGGTGCATAACGCGAAGTACCAGTGTAGATGCCTCGCAGCACCTACCTAGGTATCCGTCAAAACTGCCCGGACTTCGTATGTTTTGGGTGAACGAGGGGTCTCGAACCCCCGGCCTTCAGTACCACAAACTGACGCTCTAACCAACTGAGCTACGCCCACCATGTGAGCCCCTATTCTGCCATATCACTGCGGGTTTCGCACCTTTATTTTCGCTTCGCTGTGAGGATGCGTCAGGCGCTGTCAATCTGCTGTTAGGGTGCTATCAACCTTAAAGGGGTGTTTAACCGTGTCCTCCACGGAATCTGCAATCAGTAGTGCTCACAGCCTCGGCTGGAGAGCGAAGGAAATTACTCAGCGAGAAGTTGCTCGGTACGCCGAGCGCACTCGAGGCTCCCAGAAAGCATCTGTGCGGGCTCGTCTCGTCATGCCACTGGGCGTGCCATCAAGTTTCCAAGCGTATGATCCTCACCCCATTGTGGTGAAGGCGGCGCGGGGCGCGAACATGTGGGACGTTGACGACAACGAATACGTCGACTACGACATGGGATTCGGAGCTTTGTTTAGTGGCCACGTCAATCCGGTGGTCCGTCGTGCCATAGATGCTCAACTCGATGACGGGACCTTGTTTGTCACTCCGTGCGAACTCAATGCCGATGTCGCCGAACTTTTGGGTCAGCGTTATGGCCTGCCAATGTGGCGTTTTACCAACTCTGGAACCGAAGCCACGATGGATGCCATTCGTGTCGCTCGTGGTGCCACTGGTCGCGACAAGATCGTCAAAGTTGAAGGTGGATATCACGGGCATCACGATGAAGTGATGATTTCCATGAAGCCGAAACTTGAAGAAGCGGGACCTGCAGATCGTCCGAATTCGGTGCCCGCAACTGCTGGCATCACGCAGGCCGTCCTTGGGGACACCATCGTGGTTCCGTATAACGATGCCGAAGCTCTTGAGCGCGCGTTACGTCACGAAGATGTGGCGTGTTTCATTGTTGAACCAGTGATGGAGAACATCGGTATTTGTCTTCCCGATCCTGGCTATCTTGAAGCTGTTCGTGAAATTACAACGCGCTACGGAACATTGCTGATCTTTGATGAAGTGAAGACTGGTATTACTGCTGGATGGGGTGGAGCAACGGGCGCGCTGGGAGTAACTCCTGACTTGGTAGCCCTGGCGAAATCAATTGGTGGCGGACTGCCACTTGGGGCCTTCGGCGGTAAGCGCGAATACATGGACCAAATCACTATGGGTCGTGTGATTCACCTCGGAACTTATAACGGCAATCCGTTGTGTATGGCGGCCGCGAAAGCAGTGCTGTCCGAGGTGTGCACGCCTCAGGCAACTGCGATCGCTATCGGTCGTAACAAATTGTTAGTTGATGCATGTAGCGACATCATCGAAGAAGCGAATTTGCCAGCACAGGTTTTACAATTTGGTGCTAAGGGTTGCGTGACGTGGACAGCGGAACCGGTTCGTAACTATCGCGATTATAAGAAAAGTGATTTAGATCTTGCTTTTGCGCAGTGGATTTACGGAATCAATCGCGGCATTTTGTTGCCACCTGGTCTTGATGAACAATGGCTCATATCAATCATGCATAGCGACGAAGAGTCAATGCGTTACGCCAATGTTTTAAGTGATTTTGTTAACGAACTCACGGCTTGATTCGGCACACTATTTCTGTGGTGAAAACAACAGCCTCAACAAGGCGGATGATTTTTCGATCGTTGCTCCGCCGTTGTCCGCGCTGTGGCGATCGGAACGCATGGTTTCACACCTGGTTCAAACAAGGAGATCGTTGTCTTGCTTGCGGACTTCAACGCACTCGCAACACGGAGGGCCAAGAACTTGGGTCAATGACGATCGCTCTAGTGGTCAATATTTGCTGGTTAGTCGCCGCCTCAGGAATTGCGATTGGCCTCACCGTTCCAGATGTTCCTGTGCTCACATTATTTGTGGTTCTAGCCATTGCTGAGTTGTTGGTTGCGGTCCTCACTTGGCCGTTAACGCACACCGTGTGGATGGCCATTGATCTACGGGTCCGACCCATGGGTTTTGCTGAAATTGACGAGGCTGAGGCCTGGTTGAAGACATCGGCGCCGTAAGGCACCCCCTCTGAGCAGGTCAAACATCTGTTCGCCCCGACAATGCTTGACCGAACACTCGTTCGTAGTTACGCTCTTGTTATTCGCCCATACGGTGAGGTCGCAGTCGACAACCTTCTGTGCCACACCCCGTTCCTAAGGTCCCAAACATGACAAACAAATCATCCAGTTCATCATCCAAGATCATCTCCACCGAGAAAGGAAATGGGGCGAGCACAGATCGAGAGAAAGCGCTTGAAGTCGCCCTAGCCCAAATCGAAAAGCAATATGGCAAAGGTGCCATCATGCGCATGGGCGATAAAACCGATATGGCGATCGAAGCAATCTCCACAGGGGCATTGGCTCTTGATGTTGCTCTCGGCGTTGGCGGTTTGCCACGTGGTCGTGTTGTCGAAATCTACGGACCAGAATCATCTGGTAAGTCAACATTGGCAATGCACGTAGTCGCCGAAGCTCAGCGCAACGGAGGTGTCTGCGCCTACATCGACGCCGAGCATGCCATGGACCCTGTGTACGCCCGAGCCATTGGCGTCGACATTGACAAGTTGCTCATCTCGCAACCCGATACAGGCGAGCAGGCTCTCGAAATCGTTGACATGTTGGTTCGTTCGGCCACGCTTGACGTCATCGTTATTGACTCCGTTGCTGCCTTGACGCCTCGCGCTGAAATTGAAGGCGAAATGGGGGACAGCCACATGGGTCTACAGGCTCGTCTCATGAGCCAAGCACTTCGCAAACTGACGGCCAATCTCAACAAGTCCAATACCGTCGCGATTTTCATTAACCAGTTGCGCGAAAAGATTGGTGTCATGTTTGGTTCCCCAGAAACAACACCTGGTGGCCGAGCATTGAAGTTCTACTCATCGGTGCGTCTCGACATTCGCCGCATTGAGTCGATCAAGGACGGGGCAGAGGTCGTAGGTAACCGCACCCGCGTCAAGGTCGTCAAGAACAAGGTCTCGCCTCCATTCCGCCAGGCAGAATTTGACATCATGTATGGCAAAGGAATCAGCCGCGAAGGTTCGGTCTTGGATATGGCAGTAGATCTAAACATCGTCAAGAAGTCAGGCGCCTGGTTTACATACGAGGGTGAACAAATGGGTCAAGGTCGTGAAAACGCCAAGAACTATTTGACGGAAAATACTGAAGTGATGGTGGAAGTAGCAGAAAAAGTACGTATTGCTGCCGGTTTGGGCGATGCCCCCGCCGAGTTCACCACTGCTGACGAAGAGCCCATCAAACTCGACTGAGGTTTCGCCCTTGGGCATTGACCTGTTCGCTGATAACCTTGGAATGCCTTCCGAGATAGCTCAGCTGGCAGAGCAGCTGACTGTTAATCAGCGGGTCGCAGGTTCGAGCCCTGCTCTCGGAGCACATAACACAGGGTCCGCCAGTAGGCGGGCCCTGTGCCTTTGGGGGCGGTAGCTCAGTTGGTTAGAGCAGGGGACTCATAATCCCTTGGTCGCGGGTTCAAGTCCTGCCCGCCCCACGCCAGATTTATCGTCGCCTGTCGATTCATATCCGCATGATGTCACGGTATGCGAGACTGAGAATTATGAGTTCGCACACGATTGCCTTAGTCGCCCATGACAATAAGAAGGCAGCATTGATTGAATGGGCGCGTGCTAATAAGGATCGGCTCGGTCGACATTCGTTGGTAGCCACGGGTACCACTGGCAAGATGTTGAGTGAGCAAGTAGGCCTTGAGGTGCACTGCCTGAAAAGTGGTCCCCTTGGTGGTGATCAACAACTTGGAGCAATGATCTGCGAACAGGCTGTGGACATGTTGATCTTTTTTTGGGATCCGCTTGAACCCCAGCCACATGATCCAGACGTGCGTGCTCTGTTGAGGATCGCTGTGGTCTATGACATTCCCACGGCAAGTAACTTGGCGACTGCGGATTGCCTCTTGTCGTCACCGTTGTTCGCCTCGTGAGTGGTTCGCTTCTACGGCTCGACCACGATCCAACCCCGCCTTTGCAATTCGGCGGCTAGTACCGAGTCGGGCAAATCACGTACGGTCTTTTCAGTTGTCGTGATTCGTTGTGGGGAAGTTTTAGGTTTGATAGATCGTGCGACCACGACGTCAGGTGGTGTATCTGGCTGTGTTTCGGCTTCGTGTTCAAGTTGGGCGATGAAATCGTCAGCTTCCTCACGGGTAAATTTGCCGCCCGCTTGACGTTGATTGAAATGCATCGGACCTCGGGCATCGCGAAAATCGCTGTAGCCGGCGGCACTCAGTAAATCTGCGAGTTGCTTTAATTGCGAATGCGACGCTGGGGGACCGGGGGATTGACCAAAAGCCATGACCTAGTCTCGCAAACGGGTGTGGCAGAGCCGGGCATACCTGCTCATACGCGTGATATCAGCACAGTCAATGCAGCGCTTGCGCCGACAGCGAAGACCATCACAGAGGCACAACCACCGCGATAGCTCAGACCTCTGCCCAAGCGAAAACTAGTACGTCCCCGCGAGTTGATCGTGAAAGGTCCCATGCGACCGCTGCCACTGATGCCACGCTTGGAGATGTTCAGCCACGAACGTTTTCCGGTACGAACTCGTTTGCGATATGAAAATCCCATGTGGGCCTCCGAGATTATGTACGTCGTGCCTGAGCGGCGCGACCCAAATCTATGACCTCTGCCTGATGAGCGGTGTGCATGGGATCCTCTTCGCCACCAATAGCGTCGATGAACTCCTCGACATCTTCAGGCTCACCACCAATCAGCCAGACAACCATCGCCCCGTCGTGGTCTTCGGGATCACGTGGCAATATTCCTTCAACTTCGTACTGATCTACAGTGATCTCTTCTGACCCTTTGCCGACGGGGGCGACGATCGCCATCTCAACGCTGGACTCTGGATCAAGATCACTCAAGATGTCAATTAGTTCGGCAACATTCATACTCTCAGTATTTCATGTGGAGTGTTGGCTGAGTGTCATCTACGAAATCAAGATTCGACGATCCAAGTGGGCGCAAGTTGCAGAAGAAACAGACTGACATCGCTGCAGTGTTTCAGCACGCTGCAAAAAGCGGAATCATCATTGATGTACATATCTGCCAGTGACACACTCAGTCTGGCCACAATCGACAAACGATGCTCTGGGGCATCGATCACCGAAACAGTTGAGTCAATGGCTGAGACTTCCAATGGAAGTTCAGATCCACCAACTCCGGCAAGATCCGTCGCCAGCACGAGAAGGTCGGGCCGACTTGAGAGTGGGGGCAGGGTCCATGTGAAGAGCAAGGGGAACTCAAAACCGAGAGGTGGGTCTTGATCCGGATCATCAAGCTTGCCCATTTCATCTTCGAAACCGAGTAACGCTCGCGGGTCAACTTCGAGTGAGAGATGGAGATCGATCGGACCGTCGCAAGCTTCCTCGGGATGAAGGTCTACCTCCCACATCTGACGCAGTGAATAGGTCTCCACGAAATGACGTTCATCGTGCACGTGGAACCCGTGTTCCACGGCATGACTTTTCATATCCGAGACGAAACCTGCAACATCAATAAAAGCCATAACGAATCCTTTGCGACAAGGTTCAGGATAAAGGGTGTCCCGCACACTACCCTCGTTGGGGTGGAGCCTGATCGATCACTCGAGTTGCTAAATCGGGTGGCAGATGCAGTGGGCATTGGTTTGCGGGGGATCACAGATTGGGGACTGTCCGGTTTTCGTGACGGTCAATATAAGGCCGACTTGGTGGCCGATCAGATCGCCCTAGACCTTCTTCGTGAGGCTGGAGTGGGGATTATCTCTGAAGAGAGCGGGGCGGAAAATCTTCAACGTAATGTTGTGGTCATTGTTGACCCCCTTGATGGCTCGACCAATGCCAGTCGATCTATACCGCACTACGCCACATCTTTGTGCGCTGTGGACGCTCACGGTGCGCTGGTGGCCTTGGTGGTGGATCAAGTGACAAATACTCGTTGGTCGGCCGTGAGAGGTCAAGGAGCCTTCAGGGACGGTGTGCGCCTCGTACGCCGCGACGTCAGCGATTGGTCACAGGCGATGGTGGCGATTTCGGGACCGCCTCCGCCGAATCCGGGGTGGGGTCAATTCCGCGCTTTCGGAGCCTCAGCAATTGACCTGTGTTACGTCGCCGACGCAACAGTGGATGCGTTTATTGACATGAGTCCGAGTGCTCACGGGGTGTGGGATTACGCCGCTGCATATTTGGTGTGTCAAGAAGTCGGAGTTCGCATTGAAGATGCTCAAGGCCGAGAACTGATTGTGATGGATGCAGCGCAGAGGCGGACTCCAGTGGCGGCGGCGACGGGGATATTTTCTCAAGCGCTGGCGACTCGTCGCTTGTCGGCTTTGTAGAACCCGATTCAGACTGCGTCGGCGGCGCGCTGACCTTCATGCCACAAACGCGACACGCTCGGGTGGCGCAACTTGCCGAGAGCCCGCGCTTCAATCTGACGAACGCGCTCGCGGGTAATGCCCATCTTCTCGCCGATCTCAGCCAGAGTCATTGGATGATCGTCAATACCGAAGCGGGATCGCAGAACCTGTTCTTCGCGTTCTTCAAGGCGCCGTAACTGGTCAACTAGTGCTCGCCTCTCGAGGGCTGCGGCCGCCGATTCATACGGCGATATCGCTGCGTCATCGGCGATCAAATCGCCAAGTTCGGAATCTCCGTCAGAATCAAGTGGCGTTGAGAGCGAGACGAGAGGGCGACGGTGCTGATGCACCAAAGCCACCCGCTCAACGCTGACACCCGATAATTCGGCGATCTCTTCAACGGTTGGCTGGCGCTCTAATTGGGCGGCGAGTTTGTCGGTGCTCTGGTCAATCAGCGAGTACACCTCGCGCACATGCGATGGGACCCGAATCGTCCGTGAAGAATCGGCCAAAGCGCGTCCGATTGATTGGCGGATCCACCACGTGGCATAGGTTGAAAACTTAAATCCTTTTTCATGGTCGAAGCCTTCAACGGCGCGCATTAAGCCGAGGTTTCCTTCTTGAACCAGATCCAGAAGTCCGAGTCCGGCGCCTTCGTAGCGTCGCGCCACACTGACCACTAAACGTAGGTTGCATTGGATGAACTCGCCCCGTGCGTCGTCGCCTGTCTGCACCGTGCGCGTCAACTCGGTGCGTTCGCGACCTTTGGGTGCGGGGTCAAAGTCAAGGCGTTCTTGGGCCACCCGAGACGCCAAAATCAGACTTGCAAGGCGACGCTCATCATCAGCCGTGAGCAACGGGTACGTCCCGATGTCATCAAGGTATTGACGAAGAAGTTCGCTTTCAGAGTCGCCAGGGCGGGTTGCCACAAGAAAAACCGTAGTAGCGCGAGTCGCGTACATCGTGGATACTCGCACTATTTGGTTTGAATGAGATTGCTGGCGGTAGTATTCACAGTCCCGCAAGGGCGCTTAGCTCAGTTGGTTAGAGCTCCTCGCTTACACCGAGGAGGTCGGGGGTTCGAGTCCCTCAGCGCCCACCGATTGTAAGAAATACATCACGGAATTCGCTACCGCTTGCGATATTGCCGCAGTGGTTAGTTCACCTCGAAGGATGCACCGACTGGCGCATACGACCTGTTGCCGAGCACGTCACCGATACTGAACCACAGCGTATAAGTTCCGGGCGGAGCGGTCCAACTGAGTTGCAACGTCACGCGATAGTGGCCATCGATCGCGGTTCCCGAGACCAACGTTCCAATGCCGTAGTCCAGCCAGAGTCGCCCAGTGCTGAGGTCAACGAGGAAGCCATTCGGGCCAAACGCCCAAGGAAGTGAGTACGAGACGCCGGTATCGTCGCTCGCTTCCCACTCAAAGGTGATTGTGTCACCTGCGGAGAAGGTCTTGGCGGACATGGTGAGATTGCTGAGTAGAGGTGCGACGCTGTCAGTGGCACCGCTCGTCACCATAAAGCTGCCCGTCGTCGATTCCAAAGGATGGTTGCCGTAGATATCTAGGGCATCGAGCGAAAAGCTGTACTCACCATTCACCGCATTTGCCGGCACCGGGCAACTGATAGTGAACAGGCCATCGTTCATGTCTCCAGAAACCTGTCGTCCGGGAACCGGAAAGCCACACCAGCCCACGAAACCGTTAGGGCCACCTAGTAAAGACCACGACGTTGGTGTGTAGGCATCAAGAATTCGAAGCCCACTGACGTCACTGGCTCGCCACGAGATAACCAGATCGGTTCCCGCATCTACAGACGACGGTGCCGTCACCCCGGAGATAGCGGGACCAACTTGGTCCGTCTGACAGATACCCCTAACGGTGTCAGCACGATCAGGGGCACAGGTGTCGCCATCGGTCCCAGTCGTGAGCGTGTCGATTCCGGCACCTCCAAGGAGTGAGTCCACCTGGGGGCCGCCGATGAGCGAATCGTTTCCTGAATTGCCGACCAGCATGTCCCGTCCGCCATTGCCATGTAGTTGGTCATTACCGGGGCCCCCGAGGAGGATGTCATTGCCCGAGGCGCCGCTAAGCACGTTGGTGTTGGCGTTACCGGTGAGGGTGTCGTTACCCGCACCACCAGTGAGATTTTCATTCCCGACGAGGGTGTCAGTGCCCTGGCCGGTTGCGGTGCCGGTGGCAAGGCTGGCATTGATATCTGAGTTCGCTGAGGAATAGTCAACCGTGTCAGTACCCGCGCCGCCGAAGAGCGAATCATTTCCTGAATTGCCAATCAGCACGTCCCGTCCGTCATTGCCATGTAGTTGGTCATGACCGGGGCCCCCGAGGAGGATGTCATTGCCGCCCTTCCCAAATATCACGTCGTTTCCACCGAGTCCGCAGATGACATCGTTGCCGGCTGTACCGATAATTCTGTCAGGGTTCGCAGTACCGGTAATTGTGCATTTCGTTGGACTTGTGGACGGTAGCGCGGCAACTGGGGCCGACACATTTGGGAACACGGCAGTAATGAAAAGCAATCCAAAGCCGGCACTAATCATCCTCTTACGAAGCATCACCTTGTCACTCCAGTTCGACGTTTTGCCCCTCTAAACTTGATTGAAAAAATTATACCGTATAGATCAGTTTTTATGCGCGCGGCGCTTCAGAAAATCACAACGCTGGTTGCTCTTGACAATGCTTTTCTTCTATCGGGGTTGGACGCTGAATTCCGTGGCCTCTCGGATCTGCGGTACAGCAGGGGCTAGTTATTGGAAGCAGGCTTCGGAGACGGTCTGGCGCTTGGGTCTCACACGATGCACGTAATAGTCACTGATACATTGGGGCGAAACTAGAAGACGGTCACCGTTACGTTTACCTACGTCATGTGGAACTGCTAGGCGACTTCTGAGTTTCTTGATCAATGTGTCATGGGGGCGGCAATGAAAAGAGTAGTGATGAGCATGTATCAAAAGTTTCTGAACTTCCTCCCGCTGCGTCCGCGATTTCTTGACCCTGATCGTTCAAGTCTTTCATTTAGAACTTTGAAAAATATTCAGGACGCGACCTTCCGTTATAAATACAAGGGTCGAGCGTTACTGAAGAATCCTTTTGATCTGGCGTTGTATGTCCGACTCATTGAATAAGTTCGACCAGGAACGATCATTGAAATTGGCTCATATAACGGCGGATCAGCTTTGTGGTTCTCGGCTCAGTGTCGAGCGCTTGATTTGCAGACTCAGATTGTCTCATTAGACATCACTCCGGTCGAATGCGACGACGACACCAACGTTCGTTTTATCCAAGGGGACATTTATAGTCTCGATCAAAGCGAGTTGACGAAAATTCTTGCCTCTTGTCTCCGGCCGCTACTAGTGATTGAAGATGGCCCGCATACTTTTGAAGGTTCGTTGAGTGCTTTGAATTTTTTTGACCCACACATGCAGTCGGGTGAATACATTGTTGTTGAAGATGGAATCCTCGAAGATTTGCGCTATCGAGAGTTGAAGAATGGTCCTAAGCGAGCAATCAAGGAATTTTTGGCAACACATCCTGACAACTATCGAACTGATCATGAATACTGTGACTTTTATGGTCACAACGTGACTTGGAATATAAACGGATATTTGGTCAAGAACTGAAAGCAAAGGCTTTCTACCTATCCTGTCGACGCTATATCGTCACGTGTTTTTCCAGAGTTGCAGAGGTGACTTGAAACGGTCACAGCCACTCGGCACAGATACCTCTTGTGAACCGAGAGTTGCGGAGTAGTAGCCGGCACAAACGATCTCCATGATCCAGCGACCAAAGGCGACATCCATGAAAGGTTGTGTTTCTTCTTCAAGATCTGCGATGAATGCTGACATTTGGCCCACGTAGCCAAATTGTTCAATCATCGGGATCGCAGCAGTCGTCGCTGGCAATGTAACTTCGTCACCGTTGTGTTCAAGAGTGAGATGTGGAAAGAGTTCGGCGCGTACAACACCTTCGTTGCTAGATGCCTCAATATCCCAAGTCGGGATTGCTTCACCCTCCCAACTGGAGGTCACAGTAGCTAATAAGCCGCTTTCAAAACGTAGATGAACTTCGGCGTGAGTGTCGGTGATCTCGCCGCGCAAGGTCGCCGAAAGAGCAACGACTTCTCCGGCTCCTGTGGCGCGTCCGATCAGCACTGCGATAGCCAGTGGGTGCACACCAAGGTCAAACAGCGCTCCACCACCCCATTGCGCAGTGGTGAAATCGCCCCATTGCGGAAGTGACTGAATTGTTTTCAGAACTAGATGGTTGAGCGGTCCAATCGTGGTCACTCGTTTGATGAATGCATGAACCACAGGTGCATAAGCCAAGTTTTCGGCGTATAAAACTTTCGCTCCAGAATGTTCCACGAGATGAAGTAAGCGGTCGGCTTCATCAAGCGTCAAGACAAGGGGCTTTTCGACAATGACGGCGGCACCACTTTTTAGGGCGTGAACAGTATGCGAAAAATGATGGGCGGGGGGCGTGGCCACGATGACGATGTCGGCGCCTGCGGGAAGTTGTTCATATGAGACTGAGGCTGCATTGAGTTGGCTTGCGCGTTCCGCGCATTTAGCCTCGGTGCGCGATGCCACCGCAGTGATTGAAACTCCGACAACGTGGGCGGCCATGGCGTGAGCTCCAGAAATCATTCCCGCTCCGCAGAGAGCAATAGTTCTGGAGGCCGCCATCTTCGTTATTTCCCGTTCAGTGCGCTCACGACGGGAGCGAAGGAATCAACGTCCTCGGCACCGACGATGACGTAGGAGAAGCCCCATCGTTCGCGTCGGGCGAGCAAGTCTTCAATCAACTTGTTTGGTGGGCCAACAAGAGCGAACGGCGTTTCTTCAACCATTTTTGGCTCGACACCCATCATCGCTGCAATGCCTGCAGCCGCACCAGCGGCATCGTCGGTGATATTGACGAGAAATGCGCGCACATTCATTTCGATGTCGGCAAAACGAGACCCGGCAACTTGACGGACAATGTCAACTTTCTCATCCACGGCGGCAGCGTTCATTGTCGAAATTGCATCAGGTCCAACGACGCCAGCAGACATGGTGGCGTTGATGCCGATGATGTCTGCCTCACGGGCGGCGATTGACAGCACTCTCTTGCCACCGCCACCGATCAAAATCGGCGGGCATGGGGCCTGAACTGGCTTGGGAGTCCCGTTGTATCCAGTAATGGTGTAGTGCTCGCCTGAAAATGAGAACGGGCCTTGCGCCATGGCTCCCTTGATGACCTTGATGCCTTCCACAAAACGGTCAATGCGAATTTTCGCCGAGTCATAGGGAATGCCCATTTGCTCGTAATCGCTGATCATCCATCCGGCGCCGATACCGATTTCTAGGCGGCCATCGGACAGGACATCCATGGTTGCTAGTTCTTTGGCTAGAACAGCCGGATGTTTGTAGTCGTTGTCCCAGACCAGGGCTCCGACGCGCAGCGTCGTAGTGACATTTGCCGCTGTCATCAGCGCCGGAACCGGTGCCATTTGGTCGTCGTAATGGTCGGGCATCGTCA
>Ga0114970_10002062_pt1 | contig 15095 bp, 14 predicted proteins | sample M_140205_XF_Meta_FD_87030 | JGI IMG/M metagenome (GOLD analysis project Ga0114970, IMG submission 87030) | Freshwater microbial communities from Lake Montjoie, Canada to study carbon cycling - M_140205_XF_MetaG | ecosystem: Environmental > Aquatic > Freshwater > Lake | place: Lake Montjoie... | reverse complement strand
TCTTGTTTGTATCTCCTGGTTTGTAAATACAGACATCTTTCATCTCCAACATGTCACTGATGGGACTTTCTTGCCACACATCGTGAAATCTATCTTGCACTACGCCTTGGCTCCACTTACGTGTATCAGTGGCATATTTTTTGTCATCGGCTGTGGGAGCCATACGATAGCTCCATTTTTCGTTGTTTTCAAACACGTTTTCAAAGTACACTTGTCCGTTAGCAGTGGCCAAGAAAGGACTAGCACAATCAAAGCTAATAGTAAAATTGGGGTTAATGTATTTGCGAACTGCACGTTGTATAACTGTGAGTAACACTGCCCATTCGAGTTTACTTGTGCCCAAGAAGTGCATCCAATCATGCTTTCCTTGTTGTAGCAAGTTATCATAACGTAATGTTACCAGTCGTTTGAGCAACAAGTGAACATCACACATGTTTTGTCCTCCCATGGCCCATCCATCAAAATGTGTATCGGGATACACCGCAGGATCACAAAACTCTTTCATTTCTTGATACCATGCATCAGCAGATGTATGATTGTCACCTTGAAGTACATTCAAGAACTTGGCTCCGCCGTTTTCATTACCCCGACGATGTGCCATAAAATACAGGTTATTGTACTTGGTAGCAGCCACAGCTTCTTCCAGTGTAGTGATACCACAAGCATCGCTTGCTTTCTTATCGTGAATAACCCAGGTAGGAATATCTAAAATCATACCATAGTTGCTGATGTTGTCTAACCATCTTAACACACCATCACGTTTTTTCTGTGCAGCATCAAGTAGTTTTTGATAGTCAGCGGCATGATCAATAGTTTTAGTTTTTGGGCCTTTTTTACCAACTACAGGATTGCCTGCTTTGTCTAGCACTGGAATCACTTCTACACCTTTGGCCACAAGTGCAGACATCTTGGCTTGTACTTCTACACTGTTAGGATCACGCCACTCACCTTCCCACAAACCCTTAGCAATCTGGAATCCTCCCGAGTCACCAAGGATAAAGGTTCCAGGCTCGCGATTACGAACCATGTCCTCTGACCAATCTTGTTTGTTTAAATCTAAGTTAGCATGACCACCTGAATACAAACTCCACTTGTATGGAAACAAACCTTTCTGACTGTTAAGCCAGTTCAGTTGTTCCATGTCAGTAAGTTTGTTTGATTGACTCTGTGGGAAACGCACAGGATCTACATAGTTCTCATTTCGTTGCTTGCCTACAAACGTAGCATAGAAGCCGCTGATAGCTGGAAGGAATACAGCCCATTTACTAAGTCCATTGTGATCAAGTTGATTATTTGTTAAGTGATCCTGCATTTTTCTTTTCTTCCCATATTCTTTTTCTTGCATCTGACATTTTCTTTCTAGTCTCTTCAGACATTATTCGACCTCATTAAATGCTTGATTAATTATTTCATAGTCTCTGGCATACGCAAGAGCTACACGTTTTTTTAATTCTGGTCTAACATGCAATTTTTCTACAAAAAATGCATTGAGCTTTTGCATGTTAACATTAGACATACTGCTATTGCGATCAAGATGGCCAAATGATTTAAAATTTAAGTATTCTGCAATCTTGTGATCAAAACTAGTGTCTATATAAAAATATTTTCTAGGAACTGTGGGCATTAGTTTTTCAAAGAACTCATACTGTGGCCAAACATGATCGTCAAATCGATTAATAACATCGAATATTAGCCGCTCAGTTGTTTGGTTATAAAATTCAAGGAACTGATCAGCATCCATAAACCAATCATGTTTGGTAATAGTATCACCTGGAAAGATTGGTCCATTAGGACCAGCAACTGACAATATATAGGTGTTTAGATATTGACAAATCCCACTCACCCACCGCTGAGTAGGGTCTCTGAGCACAACAATCATTTCGTTAACTTTATCCCAACTACATGTATCTCCTACTATTGCACTAGACCACTTGTGTTTAACTGCCCAATCTACCATGTAACTGCTGGCATTCTTGGGTATGTTAACAATAAATTGACTACAGTCTGGGCTTAACAAGCCAGACCCATAACCAAATCCTCTGTGCTCTAGTGCAGGGATCATTTTGTTTGTGCTGGTAGAATGTATTCGTATTTGGCCAAGCCACTGTCAACAACAATCATTGCAGCACCGTCGTCGCTGATACGCATTGTTTTGTCACCACTTAGACTCAAGATACTCTGTACTGCATTAACTGGCCACGCCCATGCACGTTTTAATGTACCGCCTACATCGTGCTGGAAAACAAAATTACCAGCATGAGTTGAGTGATCACCAAAGAAAAACTTCAAATGTCCATCCTCAGTTTTGGCCTGAAATACAGTTTCTTCTGCATTGGCTTGTATTTGCATACGTAGGCGTTGAATACTAGCAACACTTGGACTAAACTCAATGTGCCAGTTAACACCTCTGAATTTAGCAGTTTTTAGTTTCTCATTGATAATTTCAGATGCCATGAATCGATAGTTGTTGCGAAAATCACCAGCAGCGTTCACAAAGTCGATACCATCTGGACTGCCATCTGTTCTACGTGTGATAGAAAGTTTGGCATTTTCTTTGTACTCTTGCAAGTTCAATAAAATTTTGATCTTGCTTAGATTAGGCATACCAAATGTACCTACAAATTCAGCAACTGGTGCATGGAATTCTCCTTGCAATACAACACTTTTATCTTCGGCTAATCCCGCGACAGTGGTTGTTTGATTGTCGCCAACGATCTTGACAAGATCAATACACCCTAGATCGAGTGTGTGGCTTACTAGGTCAAGTAAATGGTCTCTCATGATTTTTTCCTTTTGTTAAATCTTTTTTCAAGTTTGTTATTGAATTTGTTTATATCAATACCGCCTTGTTGTATACGCATATCTACTAGTCTATCTAATTTTTCTGGAGTATACACATTGAAAATTCTTTCCTCTGTGTCTATGCCTAATAGCACTGCAGATATTTGTAATTTCAAAATACTATCGTTAGTATAAACTTTTTCCATGGTACTGTCAACAGTAATTGGTGATATAGGATATTTAGATTTTTTGTCTTTGATCAATTTATTTTTTGATACAATTGCAGCCAATGATTGGCCACCTCGTAGGCTATCTTTTTCCCCGGGTTGTTGCAGTTCTAACCAATGTACATTATCTCCCCCGTGATACTCAAAAACAATGTCAAATCCTTGATCTAATGCATGTTGTTTGATTAATCTTCCAGGAGTGTAACAATGAAAGTGTTGTTCAGCCAAACGAACAGCGTGAGCAAAATCACAATCGTTATAAGTAAATCCAAACACACCACCAGGTCTTAACAATTCGAACATTTCTGTAATATAATCTTGTAGTATCTCAATAGGCTTGTATTGAAAATAGTTGTGAGAGAACACAAATCCAAATTGATTTTTTGGCAAGTCTTTAAAAATAGGAGATTCAGTGTATTCGGTGATCACATACTGTCTTACTCTAGCTCGATACTCTGGAGTAAAACTATTCACAGCTGGTAGCAACAATTCAGCATGAGTATCCACTACATACAATGGATCCAGTGCTACTAGATTATTAACATAAGGGTCATGTCCAGGACGAATAATCATGCCAGGAAATTTCCAATCAGTATACAGTTTTAAACGTGCGTCGATCAAATCTTTTGTGGGATATCCAATTGATTTGGTCCTAGCTAGAATATAATCAATTTCTTCATGACGCATATTTTCATACAAGCTTTTACTTTGTTTAAAATAAGCATCTTCTTGATTTTCAATTGCGTGTAAGGTTGCAACTTTTATAGATTCAATAATATTTTCATAGTTGAACAATACATTATCTATAACAAACTTCGAAGTATCTAAATCTTCTAGTTGTTCATCTACAGACAACTGTGCCCGTTTGATTATTTCAACAATGCTGTCAAGACCCAGGCTAATATTTTCTGCAATGTCAGAAACCGTTAGGTGGTCTATTATATTTTTATGTGCAACAATTTCGCTGAGTCTCATGTGAAATCAAATAAACTAGTATATGTATTTTCAGTATTGGTAGAGCTTGCTAAGTCCCATTCCAACACGCCCAACAAGTTATCAACTTTTTGATCAACAACAGTGGCTTCCATTTGAGAATCATCAAATGGTAAATCTACAAACCATTGTGGCAATCGTTGTTCATCTGTAGGATATCCAATTGATGTCCAACCCAATGCATTGCTTTTGAGTTTGCACACAATTGTTTTCATCCCATCTACCACTTGCAAACTGTATTTGTCTCCGTGCATCTTACGCATGGTATTCCAGTTCATAGCTGCCCTCACATGCCCGGGCATGTTGGTTTTTCCTTCTTTAGCTTCGGCAGCTGAATACTTGGTCAAGTTGTTCACACGTTTAGGTGAACCTTTTTCCCACGCTGGACGTTCTTTGAATGCATACTTGAATGTGCGAATCTTCTCTACAATTTCTTCACGTTGCACACCAGTTAGCACATCATTTAGCAGATCACTTAAAAAGTCTTGAATAACCTTGGGAGTGTCACTACGCTTCAAGTCCAAGCCCATGGCTTTGACCTTGCCTGGCTTGCCATTTACATCTGCTCGCTTGCCTTCTTTGTCAATGATCATCACAGCATAACGCTTCTTGGTAATAAACAACCCTTTGCTGGCAACAACTTCCCGACCTCCTCGGATTACTTCGCCCATTTCACGTGGTACATGAAATGCTTGCTCCATAAACACTGGGAAACTGATGTTTACTTGTTCTGCGATTGAGTCGTAGAGTTGGATGCATGTTTCTTTCGACCATTCCATTCGTCCTTCTTCAACTTCTCGTCGAAGAGTGGGCCAAGCTGAGAAGTAGCAAGAGTCGGTGTCTCCGTATATAATGGTGTCTCCAACATGGTCGTACTTTCCGGTAATGCATTCGTTGACGTATGCGTCCATGTGCTTGGCAATGCTTCTTCCTGTGAGGGTAGTGGATTGGCCAATTCGCTTGTCAAAAAACCTGCAGCCAGCGTTAAGAATAGCACCGTACAAACTGTTAAGATTAATTTTCTTAACCAACTGTCTCTTATCCCAATATTCTTCATCTTCTTTTGTGGTGCATTCCTTTAGTTTGGCTTGCATTTGTTTACGTTCAGCATACCAACGTTTGAGCAATCCAGGAATCACACCTTCCCTTTCATATGTAAAAATAGTACCATTTGCACTTAACACCCAAGGTTGATTCGAGTCAAACAACATGTGCCAAACTTCTGCACCCGAGTGTGTGTTAGATTCTCCGCCTTCCCAATCAATCACAATTTCCGTGCCACGATTTTGTTCCATTACTGCTGTGTATTCTAAGCTGGCAAACAAGCCTTCCCATGCAGCCGCGAAGCTCATGCCCGATGCCATTCTATCTTTGATTAGCTTGTCTGTTGCTGTGGGTCTAAGCTGTCCAATAATGGTTTCTGGTCCCATGTTAAGGGCCCGAATAGCCGAGGGATAGAGCGAGTTGATGTCAATCGAACCGATATATTCGTGGACGCCTTTTTTGGGGTAAGCAACGTAGGCACCTGCGGCTTGTGTTTCTTCATCTGCGAGTCTTTCTTTACGGTTAGGAACTACGAGGCCACGTTCGTGAGCCTCAACTATGATAGCTTGCTCAGTCACAGCTACCGCACCCATTGTGGTTTGGAGCAGCACTGTGTTTTCATGAGCAAGTGTGTTTGCTAGATCAAGAAACTTGAGCTTCTTGTCTAGTTTGGCCAACAGCAAAGTATCTTGTCTGTTGTACTCAATGAACGTTTTGAAGTTTTGATTGTACAACTGATCCAGTGTACCTTCAAAAGCAGTCTTGCGTTCATCTAGTTCGTACTCACCAATGGCGTCCAGGCTGTAGCTGTGACGTTCTTCGTAAGTGTATTTCCTGTAAAGTTGCATATAGTCCATATGCACTCGACCAATCAAGTCGTATGTTTCTTGTTCGGCCCCAAAGCGTTCAAACATACGCTTCTTGGGCAGTTGTCCCCAGAGGCAAAACTTGCGTGTGTCATCTTTTGACAGCACACGAGTAATCCTGTTCACACAATATGGAATATCAAACCCTTCTGAGTTCCATCCAGACATGACGTCTGCATCGTCGATAAGATCCAAAAACACTTTGAGCATTTCTGCTTCTTTTGTGAATACTATGGTGTTTTCAAACTCGGCAGCAATGTCATTTGCAGTTTCTGCACTCATGTGTCGTGGAGGAACCACAAGTGTGACCAATTGGTCTAGCCAGTCTAGGTACACAGAGATAGCTGTGATAGGATTAAATGGATCATCGGGTCGACTAAAGCCACGCTCGGGATCAAAGTCGACCTCAATGTCAAAAAATGCTGTGTGTAGTCGAGGACCGTCTTGTCCTTTGTAGTTGTCTTCTAAACATCTAAAGATAGGATTGATGTCCGACTCATACAGCTTCTTGTGACTTTGGCTTCGCATCTCTTTGCGAAACTCTTTGTTGTTTCTTGAACTAAATCTTGAAACAGGGTTGCCATAAATGCTACGAAATTTACCACGAGGATCTTCGTAGTAAAAAACATAGTTGGCTGGGTACTCTTGATATGTGCGTTCGCCGTTGCGGCGTTCTACAACATGAATGCGATCATTATCTCGCGAAAACAGTGCGTCTACGTAACTCATTTAACTCCGTTTATGGCCGGTGGGCCGTGATTCATGCTCGTGACGTGAGCGACTCGGTCCAGACATTTAAGCGTCTTTTGATAACTCTTGTTCGTAAAGTCCGATAAAATAATCAGCAATTGTATGCATGCCTTGCTCATCAGGGTGTTTATGTTCTTTAAGTAATTTTAACATATAAAAATCAGACAAATCTAGTACACCATTATCCTTATTTAAATATTCTAAGAACACGCTGTTTTTCTTAGATACTGAAGATTTTGGTCCGTTAAATATTATATATTTAATACCATTTGTTTTTAAAAATCCAGTTAGTCCTATAATGTTTGAATGTAGCTCTTCGATAGCCGCATCATAATCAAATAATCTCATCCAAAACTTCATGTAATTATTTACATCAGGCAACGTTGATTCGTCTGGACTATTAATACTTTCAAATAAATCACCCGGGGCATATTTCCATTGATTTGTTTCTGTAATAGTACCTGCATATTCTGTACGCGAAGGATAAGTTAACTGAATTAAGGCTAATATTTCTTGCCCACTATCCTTTAGTTGTATACAATCTCGAATAGTACATCTAATGATTCTATCGTTACAACTACCAGGAATACCAGCAGATTTTAAATCCCAATCAAAGTGTTTGGCTAAAAGTGCTGGGTATCTTTTATCGGCATCAATTTCGTAATTCTGTGTAAAACTACATCCGTTACTATACAAGATCATTTAACTAATACACCAAGTTTACAGTGTCTTGCCAACAGTTTCTAAAATTGTTTCAAGCAAATCGTGGTCTTGTTTTTCTTGTCCGAACTGTGCTTTGTGTGCCAAGCGGATGGCTTTCTTGAGCACACCGGGTTTGATTTCTAGTTCTTCTGCAATGGCCTTGATAGTGTCGTTTAGACCACCTTGCAGTGTATCAATCTCCATCATCACAGCCATGCCTTCGTTGATGATTTGAGTAAGTTTGATCTTTTGATCGCCGTTAAAAGTTTTAGCTTCCATGTGATAACTCCTTAAAGTAATCACTAGTGTAACACAAAACTTTCAACAGTTCAACAGGTGGTTAACCTTTTAAGATTTGTTTGAGCAGTGATTTACGTTGCTGTCTGCTTTCGGCCACTGTCTTTTGCTTCTTGTAAGCAGCTTGTAAACGAGCAGCAAGATCTGCTGTGTTAGCCGGGTTTGCTTGATGCCGAGCTTTGATTCTAGCAAGCTTGGCATCAAACTCGTTGGGAGTATAACGTCCGCCAATCTTGGAATCTTCTGGTTTGGCTTCCGCCATGCTCTGTTGCTTTGCTGGTTTTACTGCTGGTTGTTTGAATGTAGTATTCATACTAGAGTAACCAGTTGGGCCACCGCTGAAATTCGCAGGTTTTGCAACTGCTGGTTTAGCGTACTTTTCCATACCAGGCATCTTCATTACATTACTAGCATTAAACCCCTGAGGTGCTGTAGCTCCGGCCGCTTTAGCCACAGGTGCTACTTGAGGTATAGTTGTTTTTTGAGCAGGAACTGCCATTTTGGTTGCAGGTGCTGCCGCCGGTGCTGATACTATAGCTGGTGTAGTTGGCTGAATTGGTTTAGCACCTGGTGTTGCTGCCACTGCTGGTTGACCTGGTGTTGCTGCCACTGCCGGTTTAGCACCTGGTGTTGCTGCCACTGCCGGTTTAGCACCTGGTGTTGCTGCCACTGCTGGTTGACCTGGCACTGGTATTTTCATGTTAGTAAACACTTGTTTAATAGTAGCTGTTGGCACGCCAGCTCGTTGAACAATACTAGCAATGTCTAAGCTGTCAGTTGGGCTACCTGCTTTCTTCCATGCTTGTAATAGTTTGTCAGCAGTAACTTTAGTTGTTAAGTTAGTGCCTTTGGTCTTGGCCCAGTCAACTGCCTTACCTGCGGCGCCTTTGATGGTGTCCATGATACCTTCGTCAAGTTTACGTTGACGTTCAACAATCTTACCAATCAGTAAGAAGATTTGACTTTCAGTTAGTTTGACTGATTCTTTCATTAATGCAGGATGTCCATCGGCTGCTTTCATTAAATTTTGCAAACTCATAAACTGTCTCATGCCTGCATTGGCGCTACCGTCAGGCATGTCGCCCATCATTGATGCTTTGCGGGCAGCCCCATCTAACGCTTTTCTTAGGTATTCACCTGCTCCGGTAATGTCTTTTCCTGCTGCCAAATCCGCCGCTAATTTTTGTGCTACCGGGCTTAGATTAGGATCACTGGACAAATTTTGCAAAGCATCAACATTAATATTATTAGCCGCATCTGCAGCCACAGCCGCGTCAGGCGCGATGGCTCCGGCGTCCGGAGCACCTTGCGGCGCACCTCTGAAAAGATCGCCAACTTTGCTTGCACCATAAGCCATTGCGCCAGTTTTAGCACCAGCGTATGCGGCACTACTGAACTTTTCGCCTTGCAATAGTTTGTCTACTAGTTTGAATAGACCTAATGCGGCTGCACCACCAATACCTGCGCCTGAAATACCAGCAGCCGCAATCAATGCTGAATAAATTAAACTCTGTGCAATTGGATGTTTTTTAGCAAAATCACGATACTTCTGAACATACTGCATGACACCTTGATCGCCGCCAGTTGCTTGTTTTAATTGTTCAGCAGCCTTGTCATACATAGCGTCAACACCTTTAATAGGTCCTGAATTTTGTACTTTAGTTTTTAACTCTTCCCAGGCTTTACTTATAGCGGCAGTAGCATCTTTGCCTCTGCCAAGCATAGTGCGATTACCGCCAGCCGCTGTTGCACCCTGTTCTACTTGTTGAAAAATTTGATTAATTTGATCGGCTGTTAGTTGTGCTTCATATAACTTCTTACCAGCACTTTCCCATAACTTGTATGTGCGTGTTTCAGTAATTATTGATTTACTGTTAGTTGAGCCTTCCGCCACACCTTGCTGACCATTTATACTTTTGATAAATTTAACAGCGTAGGCCACACCGTGAATATTCAGTGGCACAATACGATGACGATCATTTATACTAATTTTTGCCATACCACTATCCGAACCTCGGCCAACTGTTATGCCTTTGGTGTTTCCGGCTAACCTCAAAGTCAACATAGTTTTGAATTCTGGAAATGATAATGGATCATATGGATTCTCCCCCCCACCACCTCCATCTGATGGCGCGAATTCGTTCAAGCCTTCCGCCACACCTTTCTCATCGTTGGCCAACAATTTTTTCAGCACAGACATACGTTGAGCTATTCTATTCTGCTTGCTCCAGAAAGTGTAGTCGTCACTGTATTGATAATCAGGATCAAATTGCTTTTGCAATTGGTCAAGCTCTGCTTGCACCGCAGAACGATCAATTGCGCCACTATCAGCAGTGGCCGCACCTGCAGGCTTTGTGGGCTGCGGCCCTGTACGTAGCGTGGGATTATAACCTTTTTCACGGGCCATTTTCATAAAGTCGTTGGCTAGACTTTCTGTTTGATTTGAGTTAAAAAATTCGTTTAGTATCATTATCGTTCATCCACATAGTCTTGATTTTGGTCTGATTGACCACGTTGAGCTCTGTGGCCCTTCCATAGATCAATAGCCGTTTCGGCATCGTCGATGTTGCGAAATTTTGTTGGTAGTCTGCGCTGGCCACGACGAATTTCAAATCCATCTGCTTCGCTACCATGTATGTCACAACTGGTTCCATCTTCAAGAGCAATACGTTTGATCAATGCACCTTCTGAGTTAATTACAGGAGGTTGACTCTTGCCAGTTAACTCATCGCCAATGGCTGCACCTGCCATTGCACCGCCTACGCTTTTGGTCAATGCACCTCCAACAATCCCACCAGCTAGTTTGCCCAGGGTGCTTTCGTCTGCCATCTGTTGCACACCTGGAATAGCATCATTGGCATCTCTCACACTGTCTTTGGCTTTGTCTTTTAATTCTTTATCAGTTTGTTGTTCAGAAGCCAGAGCATCAAGATAGGATGTTAGATCTTTGCGTACTTTTTCAATAACATCTTCTTCCACATCTTTCATGGCTTCTTCCAAGGGCGTTTGTCCAACTTCAACATCGTCACCTACAAAGTACCCATGAGTTGGGTGTTGTTTTTCTTTGGCTCCCAGTACAGGAGTAATTTTTTTGGGTTTAAACAGTGCTGGCAATTGTGGAGCAGCAGGTGCAGACGGAGATATCTTGGCTTCCGACACAGTGCGTCTAGCAGGTGCTGACTCAATCTGAGCCAACTTGTGCAGTATGGTGGAAATGTCGTTGCTCATGCTCTTTCTACTTTCAAGAAACTACGCAACATCCAACCATGCTTTTGATGTGCATCAATACGCTCGGCAATAAAGTTAGCAATACCTTGCTGATTTTCTTGTTCAGCCACTGCAAAATCTTCGTTCAAGAGATTTACCATGAGATCATTGTCTTGCAACAATTCTTCAATCATGAGTCTGGCACGGGGTATCTTGGTTTGACCTTTGATTAGTGTGAGTTCGCTAAAACGTTCATAACTGCCAGGAGCATAGTCTCCAAGAGCACGTATGTACTCAGCTGTTTTGTCTATGCTGTTGTTGTAAACTTCTTCGTATAAGTTACCGAAAAATTCGTGTAATTGTGCAAAATCTGGACCTTCAACATTCCAATGGAATAGTTGGGCCTTGAGACTGAATGCATATTCAGTTGCTAATAGAGTTTTTAAATTTTCGGCTAACACGGTATTTCCTTAATTCAGAATCCTTTACGGGATCATTAAAGTATTTACCATTTTGTAAAGAAGCATTAGATCTTGATATCATGCCCATGGGTTGTGTTACCACAGCCATGCTGCCTGCACAACTAGAGCCAGCTGACGCATCTTCTTTAATAAATTCATGTGCTCGCATAACCAATCCTTAATATATCGCCTTTGAGTGTTTCTGTCCCAGGAGGACCATACTCAATCACGTATTTTTTTACTTTTATATTGCCAGTAAAGGGCGGTACCAATTCATACTTGATTTTATAGGTACCTGCAGGTGCTGAAATCTGCAATAATTCTTCCAAGTACTCGTCTTTCCAAAGCCATGTACGCTCAGCAAACAACTCGTTGTTTACATAAGCTCTATAAGAGGGAGGATCACCTTCCCAATCACAAAACACATGACACACCACAGCAACAAAATGTCGCTCCAGGGTCATTTACCTATCCTGGCCAGCGTTGCTCCATTGTTAAAACTTGGGCTATGTGAGTAAGGATCACGTCCTTTACGTTTGTACCACTCGTATCCAGCCCTGTGTCCTGAACAATCTTTGGTACAAGGGCTTCCTAAAAAGTCCAGTTCATCCAGTTGTTGTTCGCTTGCAACAATATTGTTTTTCTTGTTCTTGCGTCCGGCAAATTCTTTTGCTCTCATCAGCAGTTCCATCTACGACGGGCCTTGCATATGGCCTTGTCTGGTGTTTTGGCACAACTAATGTTGTGCATTTTCATTTGACCTCGCGAACGTGAGCAATAGCTCTTTCTACGCTTTGAGGATTTTGAGCCCTTCTTTAGCTTTGAAGGCTTAGTGGTCACAGCAGTTTGCAATTTGCTACCCGGATGCTCTCTACGATAGGTATTAACTGCTTTGCGGCTCATGCCATCTGTCTTGTCGCGGTTGTTGGCTTTCTGCCAGGCTTCACTTTCCATTATGGGTTGTGATGTTACAGCAAACACATACAGTTCATCTTCTGTTAAGCTTTCTAGATCTTCCCAGACAACGTCTGCTTCCACACCATGTTGTTCAGCAATACTGTCAATTATTGACTCAATAAGATCAAACTCTTCGTGCAATTCTGCTCGATCTGCAGCACTTACACCTGAACTGAGTTCTACAATTCTATCCAATTCACTCATAAGGTTCTCCATACTTTCATTTTTATTACCCCAGTTGTCAGCACCCTTCTTACGACACTTAACTAATGCACCAGACGCATAAGCACTTGGCCATACTTTGTAACGGCTCTTGACTTTGTAGTAGCAAGCATCTTTCTTTTCGTTCATCAATTCTTCACTGACCATCTCGCCACCGCAGTGTGGGCAACTATGTTGTTCTTCCGCCACACCTTCGTTCTTCACACAGTTAGGATATGTTTTACCAAACATCTTTTTGTTACCTTCTTTGTGATAACCCTTCCAACATGCTTCTTCTAAATTGTCACGTGAATGATCTCCGTGCGTTTGACACATACCACAATCGGGACAGGTCATTTCCATTTCAATACTTTCATTATGCTTCTTTTTGCCAGCACAGTGAGCCCGTTGTGAGAAACCTTTGGGATGACTACAATTGATACTACTTTTGTATTTTTGACTCCACTTTTCATTTAGCCGGTCTTCGACTGCATCGTCTTCTTTAACTCGAGTGGCTACATTGTGAGCTGCGCCACGGCGCTCTGGATTGGGGTCTTCTCTTCTCTTTTTAGATGCAGAGGCTGCTCGACCTTTTTTGCCCAGTGCCTGTGCCTTGGATCTAGGCAAACACTTGGGTTTACCTTCTGACTCACTGCCTCGAGCACAGTCACCACGGATTTTGCCATCAGGCCCAAAACGCACCCATTTTTCTTTGCCAAACCAGTCATGCAAGTTTTCATCTACTGGTTGTTTGTCAACAAGTGGACCGCCTGTGACCCACGCATCGCAGGTTCTGCGGGCGGCACATTTGAATTTTAAGAATCTACAGTATCCAAGATCACCAGCTTCAATTGTAGGATCTTGCTCGCCAGCATCACTTCCTATGCCCTGTGCTATACACGCCAGTGTATCTTGACGCTGATCGAATGCAGCACAGTTGCCGCACAGACTTTGTTTGGCTTCTTCAGCACTGTCTAAATTCCATTCCGCAACTTTTTTCATCCAAAATTTAGTGTTAGGCATGTCTGGATTCAAGGGACCATATCCATACTCGTTGATGGCTTTTTGTCTGTTCTTGAGATTGAGTGAGATATCTTGTGTGGCGGGCGGACATTTGTCTTCCCCGGCTTCTTTAATCTGATTACCTTGTACTCGGGTGTTGCGATCAGGTTCACTAGCCTTTCCTGGCAGTGCCTTGGGCATAAATTGATTGATGGTCTTCAGTGTTAATGGACCCAACACACCATCCACGTCGAGATTGGCATCAAACTTGTTATTCAACATGTGTTGCAGCCGGCGCACTGCTGCTGCCTTATCTGAGTCTTCCTTGAGCCTGTGTCCGTCTTTCTCGCTGTATTTGCCAGACTCTTGCTTGGCAATAGCAATAGCTGCTTGCTGTGCTGGTGATCCTGCTTCTGCCACACGTTCTTGATTGCAAACTTCTTTCCAAATTGCCACTTGGGCACCTTTTGTTTTTGCTATTCTGGCATCATCTTTGGCATCATCTATGTTGCTGTGTTTGGTTGCTCTCTTGCCATTTATTACCACTGTAAACACATATTCGTCGGCACCTTCTGATACACTTTCCTGTACCTTGCTTAGTAGTTCTTGTGCTTTTTCAACACTGATTAAATATCTTCCAAATCTGTTAGGATCTGCTGCCTTTTGTAAATATTCTTTACTAAATCCTTTTGGTTCTTCTGATTTAGCAGGAGCAGGTACACTTTGTTGTTTACCATTTGCTCTTGCCTGTAGTTCTGCCTTGGCATCGTCTATGCTGACCATAGGTCTTGGATGTTCACCTGATGCCACTTGTTGTAAATATTGTGTATTAAAACTGCTTAGGTCGGCAGCCTGTGCGTGACCCGCACCTAATGCACCTAATGCCATGGCACCACCTGCTACAACATCCTTCCATCCTTCTTCTACATCTTGATCTTTCACAGTCTTGTAACGTGGCACAGGTTCGTGCCCACGTGGGTGACGACTACCAGTTCTTGCTGCTCTTTTAGGATGTGTACCAAAGTTATCTTCTGTAGTAAATTCTGACGCTTTCATTTTTTGTCTCCAAACCAATGCTTAAACCACGCTTCGGTGCCTGGTTGTATATTCTGTTCACGGGCAATTTGCCCTTTGTTACTGCCTGCAATCTGTGGCAACGGTGCTCGATATTCTTGACCTGTTGCAATTTGATAAACAGGATCATCTGCGGACAACACACAATCATTATCCAGTGACTGGGAGAAATCTGCTGCGGTAATTCTCATTGCAATGCTTTCTTTAGTTGTTCTAGTGGCACACCTGCATGCTTGTAGCCTCGTACTATCTTGTCCACATAACCAGGTGAGGGCTGGTGGCCTTGCATGTGTTCCACAGTTTGTGGAGTCATAACATACACTTCAGCAGCATACTTTTCTCCATCAACATACACTGGATATGTTCTACGGTCATACAAGGAAGGATAGCCTTCAATGTTGTCTAGTCTACTGATAACTTGTCTATCTACAGCCCACAAGCAACCATACACTGTGCTGCCCGGTTCAGGTGTGACATTGGCATAGGCATACATTTCGTAGCGGAAATTACGCAACTCGCCCACACCCACTAGA
>Ga0114970_10002060_pt1 | contig 15098 bp, 4 predicted proteins | sample M_140205_XF_Meta_FD_87030 | JGI IMG/M metagenome (GOLD analysis project Ga0114970, IMG submission 87030) | Freshwater microbial communities from Lake Montjoie, Canada to study carbon cycling - M_140205_XF_MetaG | ecosystem: Environmental > Aquatic > Freshwater > Lake | place: Lake Montjoie... | reverse complement strand
ATTTGGACCCTTCTATGGCATTGTAAAAAACACTAATGATTCAATAAGATCCGGACGCATACAAGTATACATCACAGCATTTGGCGATGGCACTGAAGATGATCCCACCAAGTGGACCACAGTTAGTTATATGCCACAATTTTTTGGGTCAACTCCTTACAATCCTGCGGCAGAAGGTCTAGGATCATATATTGACGGCAACTCCAACAGCTACGGCATGTGGTTTACTCCACCGGATGTAGGTATTACAGTACTTTGTGTGTTTGTCAACGGTGACCGCAGTCAAGGCTATTACATTGGTACCGCACCCGATCAAAGCATAGGACACATGGTTCCTGCTGTTGGTGCCACTACAGCATTTGTAACTGAAAACGAAAACCAAGCAGCATATTTTAACGGCGCTGTTCGATTGCCTGTTGTGGAAATTAACACAAACAACCTGTCATTAGAAGAATCTGGAAGATTTTTTGACAAACCCAAACCTGTGCAAAGCGTAGTAGCCGAAACCATGTTCCGGCAGGGCCTAATTAAAGATCCTGAACGCGGCCCTATTGGCAGTTCAAGTCAACGAGAGTCTCCGTCGGCTGTGTATGGTATCAGCACTCCCGGACCTGCTGTTTACCGTGGTGGCATGAAGTTTGGAGAAATACAGGCACAAATCAATGCCGGAACATTAAAACCTCAAGACCTTAATGTGATAGGCCGCGTGGGTGGTCATAGCATGGTAATGGATGATGGCAATATTGACGGTGAGAATCGATTGTTGCGTTTTAGAACCACAGCTGGTCATCAAATCACAATGAGTGACACTGGTGATTTTTTCTATATTGTACATGCAAATGGCCTTGCCTGGTTTGAGTTAGGACACGAAGGCACACTCGATGTATATGCCACAAACAGCATTAATTTGCGCACACAAGGAGATATCAATTTACATGCCGACCGTGACATCAATATGTTTGCCGGCAGAAATTTTAGTGTCAAAGCCGACGAAGATATCAAGTTACAAGCCGAAAGCAATCTCACAATCAAAGCACAAAACAATCTTGTGTTGTATAGCAAAAGCTATATAGGGATCAAAGCAGATGGGTCGCTGGCTCTGCAAAGTGCTAACGGAAGTTGGGCAGGCGGCGGCGCATTGGTATTTGAAGCTGGTGGTATTGATTTAAACGGACCTGCGGCTGACACAGTACCGACCCCTAATAACATAACTAAAACTATAATGGACGACACAGAGTTTGATACCAGCAATGGCTGGCAAACTGTGCCTGATGGATTAGAAAGTATTGTGAGTCGAGCACCCACACATGAACCGTATTCCTATCACAACAAAGGTGTGGATGTTGAAATCAGTTTGGAAGAAGGTGGAGTATCGCCACCTCCAGGTGCCATACCTGTGCCGGCTGGAATAGAGATTGTAAAAACACAATGAGCGAATTTAAATTTTCTCTTAGTGACACTGGACTTAGCTCGCTAATAGCCGAGGGACGATCATTGGCACCTAGTACAGCGGCAACTGCTAATTTTGAATCCGGTCTAGCTTCTAACACTAAAGATGCAGATTTAACCTACACTGGCGATGATTATCTTGTATGGGATAGAGTTAATGCCGAAAGACTACGCCGCGGTCTGCCAAGTTTAACTGAATTAGGTTATCCAAGGCCACTCGACGCACCGCCAATTAGCAGTAACGCCACTAACTATTACGGGCCACAGCCAGATGTGCCCAGTGTAGGCGGTGAAGTATTTACAATCAAAGGTCCACCAAATATGACTTTTGAACAGGCCAAAGCTGTGTTTGATCAACAAGCCAAAACTGGCAGTTTGGTTGGGTTCAAAGTAGGAGAAACTCTCAGTGCCTCTACACAAGCAGCCGGCGGCCTCGCTGCTGCACAAAGTCAACTGGCGCAAGCAGGCGCTGCCTTGCCTGGAGGGTTAGGTGGCAGTTTACCCGGCGGTGTAAATTTAAACAGTCTCACAGCCAGCATAGGAACACTTGGGCAAGGTGCCGGAACACAAGTAGGCAGTTCATTGCAAGGTGGCATGGCCGCATTTAACTCATTGACCACCGGAGCCGGCGCTGCCGGTAGTTCATTTAAACAATCACTAGCAGGTTCGGGATTTGATCCAATCACCGGTAGAAATGCTTCGTTAGAATCTGCCTATGCCACAGGCGGGGTATCAGGGGCCATGGGGGCATTCTCTGGAACACTAGGCGCCCTCAGTGGTCCACTCACAGGAGCAGCAGGACAAGTTGGGAGTTTGGCCAGCACAGCAGTTGGCACAATATCTGGGTTAATCAAAGGAACTCCCACTGCTGGTATTAATGTTGCAGATTTTGCCAAGCAAGGTCCGGCATTGAGCGGACTTGGTAGTATGAGTACGTCTGACGTTACTGGTGCATTGGCACAAGCATCAAAGTTAATAGGCCAAGGTGCCGGCACAATCAGTAATTCATTAGGTGCAGGTAAATTTGGATTTGACGCCAGCCAACTTGAACGTGCAGGTTTGGTCAAGCCAGGCACCGCAGCGGCCTTCTTGGCAGCAGGAGAAAATGATCTTACCGGTGTGTTAAAGAGTCCTACAGTGTGGACCGGCAAAGATGGCGTAAAAAGTCTCAGCGGCTTGTTAAGCAATAGTGGACTTCAAGATAAACTACAACAAGGATTGATGAAATCTGGTATCAATGATTTAAAATCAGTTGGCATACCAACTGACAAATTGACCCCACAGGCGCTAAGTGGCCTGGCCACCAATGCTGCCAAGAGTGTACCTGACACAGTTAATTGGGCCAAGAACACACCAGGATTACCGGCCGATGTCAAAGCCAAAATGGATGCTGCCGCCACAAACGGCGCATTTGCTGTGAATCTTACCCAGACTAAAGTCGATGCACCAGTACTACAAGAAACCAAGCCTGAACCAGCATCAAATACTGTAGACAGCGCCACAGTAGATGCTGCCGCTAAACGAGTTACAGGTGACGATAGAGTCCCAGAAGTTGCGGTATCTAGCAGCAATTCGTATCCAGCGATGGAGGGATTGTATGACCTTGCCAGAACAACCGCAGCAGAATTTACTGCATTGGAAAAAAGAATTAACTCACTCAATCAAGATTATCAAACTATTACTCAGGAACAATGGAATCAGGTCAATGGTGAGGCTGTGGCAATTCGGGCTAAAATCAGAACTAATGTAAACCAACTGCTTGAGGCCGGAAAAGCAGAACATAAAAAATTCCCAGACACATTTAAAAGATATTCTAAAGAAAGCATAGCTCAAGATGCATTTACTAGAGCAATTATCAGTTTTTCTAGTGGTGAAGTAGTTCAACTTAGCGATCGAGTTAGAGAGTTAATCAAGGATCTGGCTAACAAAATTTCAGTTAGAGCACAAAGCAACACCTACAGTGGCGCTGGTTAATTTTAAATAAATATAGTCATGACTACCTTTGTTGGCTTTAACACACAGAATCAATACAAAAAATTCACGCTGGTGGACTTTGAATTGGTCAAGCGAGATCTCTTGAATGCATTTAACATCCGTCAAGGACAACTGCCTGGTCGCCCTGCATATGGTACAATACTCTGGGATTACCTATTTGAAAATCAAGTTAACGCAGTTCAGCAAGGCATCATTAACGAAGTTCAACGAGTAGCCGGCGGCGACCCTAGATTGTTCATCAGTAATATCAATGTGTATCCCCAGGAAAATGGCATGTTGATTGAGTTAGAGCTACAAACTGTAGGCGGGGTAAACGCCGAAATACTAAGTGTGTTCTTTAACCAAACCACACGGTCGGCCAGCTACGTATAACTACGCCGTTTTTTATCCGTATAAATAACAGATAAAGAATACAAGGCCCAGACAGAATGGCAAAAACCACTAGACAAACAGCGATATTTGGTGTAGAAGACTGGAAACAGATCTATCAAACCTATCGCGAAGCAGACTTCCAAAGCTATGACTTTGAAACTCTACGCAAGAGTTTTACTGATTATCTGCGTTTGTACTATCCAGAAACATTCAATGACTACATTGAATCGTCAGAATACATTGCTCTGCTAGACGTTATTGCGTTTATGGGACAAGCACTTGCCTTCCGAACCGACTTAAACACTCGTGAAAATTATTTGGACACAGCTGAACGTAGAGATTCAGTCACACGTTTGGCTAATCTTGTTAGCTATACTGCCAAACGTAACACAGCCGCGCAGGGCCTGCTCAAAGCATTCTCAGTGACCACAACAGAAAATGTTGTGGATTACAACGGTGTTAACTTGGCCAATGTCACAGTGAACTGGGCTGATCCCACAAACTTTGACTGGTTGGAACAATGGAACGCCATTATAAACTCGTCATTGTCAGCAGTCAAAAAATTGGGCGCCCGTCAAATCGTCAAACCATTTTGGGTGTAGATACCAGCGAGTATGGTATCAATCTAGTGCCTGGGTTCTTGCCGGTAATTCCGTATACTGCCACTGTGGATGGTGTTAATATGCCGTTTGAAGCCACAACCTCAACTTCAACTGGACGAGATTACATATACGAACCCAGTCCAACGCCCAATACTGCATTCAATGTATTGTACCGCAATGATCAACTGGGTTATCAATCGGCTAACAATGGATTTTTCTTTTTCTTCAAGCAAGGGACATTGCAAAATCAAGACTTTAACTTGGCCGAACGCATTGCCAATCGAACAGTGAATATCAACATTGAAGGGGTTAACAATGAAGACCGTTGGTTGTTTCAGTTGGATAACGTGGGTAGCATCAGTCGAGAGTGGGCTTATACTCCAAACCTTTATTCATCTGCGGCTGAACAAACAGCAACACTAAGACCAATTTTTTCTACTACCAGTAGAACCAATGATCAAATTACTATGGTGTTTGGTGATGGGGTATTCTCTGAGATCCCAGTAGGCATTTTCCGTGCGTATGTTCGTGCAAGCAATGGACTGCAATACATTATCAATCCTTCTGAAATGCAGAATGTAGTATTGCCAATTAGTTATATTGATCGCAATGGCAACATTCAGACTATGACATTTACATGTGGTATTACGCAACCTGTGAGTAATGCACAAAGTCGAGAAAGTATTGCTGCTATTAAACAACGTGCCCCAGCAAGATACTACACACAAAATCGCATGGTCAATGGCGAAGATTACAACTTATTTCCGTTTACTCTCTACAATTCTATTATTAAAAGCAAAGCTGTAAATCGTGCATCAATTGGAACCAGTCGCTATCTTGATCTTGTAGATAATACAGGCAAGTATTCGTCTACCAATACATTTTCTAGCGATGGTGCCATGTGGGAAAATAATATTTTGCCTACCACGTTGTTTGCTTGGAACAATCGCAATGAAATTGCTGATCTTATTACCAACACAGTGCAACCGGCCATTGCCGGAGCCACATTTAAACAATTTTACTACGCAAATTTTCCAAGAGTAACTGTGAACACTGGTGCTACTGCGCTTAGTACATGGAATCAAAGCACCACATTAGCAAATGAAACTACTGGTTATTTTCAAAACGCATTAGGTGCGCCAGTTATGGTTGGGCCCTATAGTAGCACTGCATTCAAGTACGTGGTGCAAAAAAGTTTAATTAAATTTGTACCTCCGGTCATCAATGGCCAGCCATATTATTTTGATGCCAACAATAGATTAAAAGCTGGCCTGCCAACTAGACCCGAAGACCATTTGGAAATATGGGCCAGTCCTCTTACAGTAGTAGGTGATGGCAGCAACGGTGGCATTGGCAATTTAACTAACGGTCAAGGTCCAGTGGCGCTTAACAACTTTGTGCCTACCGGTGCAGTTGTAGACAGCATTATTCCTGTATTCCTTACAGATCTAAGCACTACCATAAGAGAAGAAATAACACAACAAATTTTGTTGTATAGAAATTTTGGTCTTGGATATGACAATGACGGAACTATTACAGGTACTGCTGGCACTTGGTATTTGATTACTAGTACTAACTTAAATGCTGATGCTGCTTGGAGTCAAACTTACGCAGGTAATACATCTGGACAAAATTTAGATGCAAGCTGGATGGTAGAATTTGTGGCAGTAGATAACAAATACACAATCACATACCGAGGACTTGCTTATTACTTTGGATCAGTTTTACAAACAAGATTTTTCTTCTATGGCAACCAAAAGATTTACGACAGTCGTACTGGAACCACAATCAGAGATTTTGTCAATGTGCTGGCAGTAAACACCAAGCCGGACAGCTCATCTCCGCTGCCCGGCGACATCTATACTACTATCATTGGGCAACCTGTAGAGTCAGATGGTTATGTTGATGACTTCCAAGTGCTGATCAGTTACAGAGATTCAGACAGTGATGGTGTGCCAGACAATCCAGACTTCTTTGACGAAATTGTTGCGCCAACAGTTAACCCCAATCTCAAACTGGTATTCTTGCAACAAACTGTAGACTTTGACAATTTGCAAAGATATCTATTGGTTGAACCAGGCGTAGTTAATTCAGATTATCCTACATATGATTCAATTGAGTTAGTTAAGTTTCAGTACTCTCCAGGTCAAGTGTTTTATGCTTATAACACTGGGTTGTTTTATACATTAACAGTGAACACCTCAGGTGTAAGAATTATAACACAAGCTACAGAAGGTGAATGGATTGCCAGAACAGGCCGGCAGGCATTGTACTTCCAGTATCGTCACAATAGTCCATTAACCAATAGAATTGACCCAGGTACTACCAACATCATTGACTTGTATGTTGTGACGCAGGCATATTATACTGCTTATCAAAATTGGATTACAGATACCACTGGTACAGTGTCAGAGCCAGCTGTACCAACCATTGACGAATTGAGCACTGAGTATCAAGGACTTGATGAATACAAAATGCTCAGCGATAATATTATTGTAAATTCAGTAGCATTTAAGCCACTGTTTGGTCCTAAGGCCGCCAAAACATTACAAGCCACGATCAAAGTCATCCGTGCTCAAAATTCTACAGCTAGTACCAGTGAAATACAAAGCTCTGTGTTGGCTGCCATGAACGAATACTTTAGCATTGACAAATGGAGTTTTGGCGACACATTCTATTTTTCAGAACTAGCAGCATACCTGCACAGATATCTTGGAACTATAATTAGTTCAGTGGTCTTGGTACCACTAGACACACAAAAATACTTTGGCGACATGTACGAAGTGCGAGCAGAACCCAGTGAAATATTTGTCAACGGCGCTACTATTGACAACATTATTGTAATTGATGCATTAACCAGTACCAACTTGCGTACGGCACCTGGTAGTGGAGTAATTTAATGGCACGAGTACGCAGTGTAGATTTTCTTCCTGAGATTTTTCAGACAGACGCTAACAAGCAGTTTTTGGCTGCCACGTTGGATCAGCTGATTCAAGAGCCAAAGTTTAAAAAGACTCAAGGCTATATTGGTCGCACGGTTGGTCCGGGTGTGAATCCCAACGACAAATATGTTCTTGAACCCAGCAAAGCTCGTACAGATTATCAACTTGAACCAGGTGTGATTAGTGTTGATCCAGCAGACAATAGCAAGATACTAGATGCTATTACCTATCCAGGTATAACTGATTCATTGGTATACCAAGGTAGTCCAAGTTCACAGCCTAGCCGACTGTATACCAGTGATTACTATACATTTGATCCCTTCATTGATTTTGATACATTTGTAAACTTCAGTCAATACTATTGGGTGCCTAACGGGCCTGATGTAGTAACAGTTCAGTCTCCGGGTGTGGCGTTGAGTCAAAATTTTGTAGTAGATCGTGCCAATGGAGTGTATACATTTTCTGGTGTAACTGGCAACAACCCCACAATAAATTTAGTTCGTGGCGGAAACTACACGTTTCAGGTAGCACAAAACAACAAAGAAGCTGTTAACTATCGAGTAACAAGAACCAACGTTACCAGTTACAATATTGACAATGAGCCTAATGCCACTGTTACATTAACTCGCGGTAACACCTACAGTTTTAATTTGTTTTTGCAAGGCGATTTTCCATTCTGGATTAAAACAGCTCCTACTACAGGCACCGGTGATGCCTACAGCTCTGGAGTCACACGCAATGGATCAACTGTGGGCACAGTGACTTTTACTGTGCCACAAAATGCACCAAACACATTGTACTACTCTTGCCAAGATCAGAGTCTCATGCACGGGACCATTAGCATTATTGACGCTCAACCAGGCGATGGGCCTGGATTTTGGATTCAAACTAACCCAGGCGTGAGTGGCCAAAATCCTATCACTCCAAATGTGAGTTCTAGATCAATATATGGTGTTACTGACAATGGTATTGACCTAGGCACAATTAATTTTAACGTGCCACAAAAAACTGCGCAAGATTTTTTCTACAATCTCACCAGCATTGGTACAGTAGATCTTGTTACTGATTTGAGTTTTGAAGACATTGATGGTGCTAGGCTTGATCAATTTATTGCTACCTATGGTGGTATTGATGGAATCACTGGGCTTAACACAAGAACACTGGTGTTTGCAAACTCATATGGTAATCCAGCTACAGACTACTATGATGTCTGGCGTATAAGTTATGTTACTGTTGGTGATTATACCTACCTTTCATTAGGCAGTATACAAACCATAAACAACTTGGAAAAATGGACCATACGCTATGGTACAGAATATGCCAGCACCCAGTGGTACAAAAATCAAGCTGGATACATCGTGGAAATGCCAGTGCTCACTGCTAAATTAGATACCTTGTATTACCAAGACGGCACAGACCCAGAAATTTTTGGTACTATACGACTGATTGAACAAACCAGTACCAGTACAATTTACATTGAAGATATTTTAGGTAAACTTAATTATACCAGTCCAAATGGTATAACATTTACCAATGGCCTAAAAGTTCAATTTTTAGGCAGTGTATCACCAGCTAGGTATGCTACAGGAAGCAAAGCATTTGTTTGTACAAATACTGCATCGGGTATCAATCTTATTACCACAGAATCCACTGAGGGATTAACAGTAGGCCAGGAAATTATTTTTACCGGCACAGCATTTGGCGGTGTAAGCAGTGGGGTAACTTATTATGTTCACACAGTCTTTAGCACCAGTCAATTCAAAATAAGTGTAACTAAAAATGGCCCGGCATTGACATTGACTTCGGCCAATGGCACTATGACTGCTACTGCCAGTCAAAATCCACAATACTATGTGAGCGGAGTGGGCACTGCAATAAAATTATTGCCAGTAGACAATTACATCACTCCTGAAGAATATGCTTCTGCAGGTGCTGTTGATTATCTTACTATCAGTCGAGACAGTCCTGATCTAAATGCATGGAGTCGTAGCAATCGTTGGTTCCATATTGATGTGCTTAATGCTACTAGTGTTTATAATGACACTCCGGTTGTGATAGACAATGATCGCAAAGGCAAACGACCAATTATACAATTTCGTGGCGGCATTAGATTGTATGACATGGGGACAGATGCCAAACACCCAGTGAATGTAATTGACTTCACCGAAACTGATGCATTTAGCAATGTTGAAGGCAGTACTGGTTATTCAGTTAATAATTACACAGTCGTTAACGGTAGTCGTATTATATTTGCAGCTGATGAAGATCCTGCTGTTCGCAGTAAAATTTATGTGGTAAATTTTGTTGTGCCAGATACTGTGGTTCCGCTGATTACACAACCAATTATAAATTTGGTAGAAGCACCCGACGGTGAAATTTTAACAGATCAAAATACCGTGTGTTTAAGTGGCTCACAAGTTGGTCTTACATATTGGTATGATGGCGTAAATTGGTTAGAAGCACAACAAAAAACTGCGGTGCAACAAGCCCCGTTGTTTGACATATATGATGCAAATGGTATAAGTCTAGCCAATAAAACTACATATCCTAGTTCAACATTTACAGGCACAAAGTTGTTTAGCTATGCCACTGGATCAGGACCTGCAGATCCAGTATTACAACTAGCACTCAAATATCTTACATTGACTAATGTGGGAGATATTGTATTTGACAATAATTTATATTCAGATACATTTGTATATGTAACCAACAATACTAGTACAACAGCATCAATCAGTTCTGGATTTGTGTATGAATACGTATCAAGAATTATACATGACAGATTAATTGGTTGGCAAACTGCTGTGGTGCCAACGTTAATGCGCCAGCAGTTTAAATTTATCTATAATACAGGTCCATTAAGACTTGATGTGGCTGTGCAATCAAATACTGTAACAACAGTACCTAGTGTAAAAGTGTTTGTGGGATCAATATTCCAAGATCCTGGCACATACACAGTGACTACCACTACTAATACCACAACTATTACGTTCAGCACCGTGCATTTAGTAGGAGATGTAATTGAAGTTGAGGCACTTAGCGATCAAGTTAGCCAAGTGGCATTTTATCAAGTTCCGTTGAATCTCAACAACAACCCACTAAATGCCAACAGCCCAAATTTTACATTGGGCACATTGCGTACTCATTATCAAAGTATCTGTCAAAATTTAACCACATTCCGTGGTGCAATTAACGGCGCTAACAACACTAGAGACCTTGGTGACATCATACCTTACGGCCAAGTGATTTTACAACAAAGTTCGCCGTTGACTCTTGCTGGATACTTTATGAGATCCAAGCAGTACAACATTTTTGGTGCACTGGAATACAACAGCAGAGAATATCAAAAGTACAAAAATCAAATGCTGGAAGCCGTGACCAGACAAACTATTCAATATGAAACTGCATCACAAGTTCTAGACACTGTTATTGCTGAAATTACATTAGGTCGTACATCAAGCAATCCATTTTACTGGAGTGATATGCTGCCAGCCAGCGCAGTGTTCTCAACATCAACTTACACAGTTAGTTACACCACCAGCCAGGTGTTTGACACTGTGCAAGTTTACAATTACACATCGGCCAATTACCTTGGTATGAATGTGTATGTGAATGATAGGATCTTAACTAGAGATTTAGAATACACTGTAGCAACAGATGGGCCGCGCATTGATATTTTAATTAATTTAGCAATTGGCGATACAGTTGTGATTCAGGAATACAGTGCCACTTATGGCACCTATGTACCTAACACACCTAGCAAGATGGGCTTGTATCCTGCATGGCGCCCGGCAATTGTGCCAGTTAAAACCAGTGATGGAGACCAATTGGTTGTGTTAGGGCACGACGGTAGTCAGACTCCTATCTTTGGTGATATCCGTGACGAAGTATTGTTGGAATTTGAAACTAGAATTTACAACAACATCAAATTGGATGGCAATCCTGTACCGCTTGATTTGGTAGATGTATTGCCCGGTCAGTTTAGAGATACTGGTTACAGTGCTGCTGAAATCAACACCATATTAGAAACAAACTTCTTGAGTTATGTTGGCTGGAACAAATTAAACTATAACGAACAAACATATAACGTTAGTAATCCGTTTACTTACAACTACAGTTCTTCGACCAACAAACTCAACGGTGATACGTTATTGGGCGCCTGGCGCGGTATCTATCGTTATTTCTACGATACCCAACAACCAGAATTGGCACCTTGGGAAATGCTTGGGTTTTCAGTTCAGCCAGACTGGTGGGAAATTACCTACGGTCCTGCACCATACACATCTGACAACATGAACTTGTGGGATGATTTGGAACTTGGTCTTGTGAGAGATCCAGTAGGTGCATATACATTGTTGGCTTATGCTAGACCTGGACTTACTTCTGTACTTCCAACAGATAGTGCTGGCGTGTTATTGGCGCCAATACAATCAGTAGTAGGTGGATACAATCCACAAACATTCCAAAAGAGTTGGGCACCAGGCGACGGCGGACCAGTAGAAGCTTCGTGGTGGAACTCCAGTGACTATCCATTTGCAGTGATGCGTTTGTTGGCGTTAACCCGCCCGGCAAAATTCTTTGCGCTGTTTGCTGATAGAGATTTGTACAAATATAGTACCGAATTTGATCAGTATCTTTACAATGGTCGTTATAGACTAGATGCGAATGGTGTACAAGTATACGGCGATGGTACCAGCAAAGCCAGTTATATCAACTGGATTGTAGACTACAATCGTATCACAGGCACTAACAGTACTGTGGCGTTAGAAACAGACTTGCAAAATCTTGATGTGCGGTTGTGTTATAGAATGGCGTCATTCTCAGACAAACAGTATCTGAAAATTTATACTGAAAAGTCAAGTCCTAACTCAACTAACTCTTCTCTGCAAATCCCTCCAGAAAGTTATAAACTGTTGGTGTATAAGAATCAACCATTTGACAGACTGATTTACAGTTCAGTGGTAGTTCAAGTTGTGGATGGCGGCTACGCAGTATATGGCTACAGCACTGCAAGACCATTCTTCAACACATTTGCTAGTATTCCGGTTGGACAATTCCAAACATACAGTGTGGCAGGCAAAACTATTCAGGTGCCGGCCAATTACACAACCAACATTACCCAAGTTCCTTATGGATTTGTGTTCACAACTGAATCAGCTGTTGCCAACTTCTTGTTGAGTTATGGAAAGTTTTTAGAATCACAAGGATTTGAATTTAACAACCAAATCAATGGTTATTTGATGACTTGGTCACAAATGGTTTACGAGTTCATATACTGGAGCCAACAAGGGTGGGGCAATGGTAGCTTGATCAATTTAAATCCATTAGCCACAGGACTATCGGTATTCAAAGAGCAAGCAGTAGTAGACACAATAACATCACAAACTGCGGAACATGTCATACTTGATCAAAATCGTAGAGATTTTCCTGTACGAAATCTTAACATTGTGCGAGTTGACAACAATTTCAGCATCCAGCCATTGAACAATCAAAGTATAAGTTTTATTGACATGCGTTACACCAGCTTTGAAAGTATGATTGTCATGGATAACGCCAGCTTGTTTGGCGACTTAATTTTTGAACCAATTACTGGTGCTAGACAAAGCAGATTGTATATTGCTGGGACTACCACCACAGAGTGGGACGGGAGTGTAAATGCACAAGGCTTTATTTTAAATCAAGACAATATTCTTACTTGGACTGGTTTAAAAACTTATGCCAAAGGTGAAATAGTAAAATACAAAGGTGCATACTGGAGCGCAGCAACTATTGTGCAACCTAGTACCAAGTTCAACTACAATGATTGGAATCAAAGTGATTATACATTTATCGAACAGGGATTATTGGCCAACCTTGCAAACAAAGCTGATCAACTCAGCAATAGCTATGACATTAATTCGGCTAACCTGATCAGTGACAATGATTTATTAAGTTATGGGCTGATTGGATTTAGACCCAGACAGTATATGGCTGCATTAAATCTTGATGATGTAAGTCAACTTAATATTTACAGAGAGTTCCTTGGAACCAAAGGAACTAAAAACAGCACTGATCTGTTTGGCCAAGCTAAGTTTAATAAAGAAATTGCTGATTACAAAATTTACGAAAACTGGGCAGTACAACGCGGAGTATATGGCGCAAATGCCAATCGCAGTTTCTTTGATTTAAGATTAAATCGTGCATTATTATCTAGTAATCCTAGTTTGGTACAAGTTGTTGTGCCGAACGAAACAAGTACTGCCGACCAGCAAATTTTCCTTAGCGATGTATGGAAAAATAGTTTTCCGTTAACTACAACAGCATTGTTACCAACTACAACTACGCTGCCAACAGACATTGCATTGCCATCAGCTGGTTATGTTAACATTGATGATATTGACATTACAGTGTTTGATTTGTCTAATCCTGCAAGTATTAGTGCCAATCTTAATTCTATTATTGTTGGAACCAGTATCTGGGTTGCAAAAGTAAACAATTATGATTGGGGGATCTATCGTGCAGAATCTGTACCCGGTACTATTCAACACGTTTGTGACAACCTCAATGGCACCAGTAGAGTTATATTCAGTGGTCAGCACGGATTAAGTACCGGCGACAGATTAATCATACGATTCTTTGATACTGAAGTCAATGGTGTTTATAAAATACTAAGCGTTCCAAACATAACCACGGTAAACATTGCGTTAGACCTCCAAGGCGATCGGACTGTAGTGGATGGAACAGGCATAGGCTTTACCTTAAAAACCATGCGAGTGGATCAAGCTAGTGATGTATTAAATTTACCATATGCTCAACAAATTTTGCCTGGCGCAAAAGTTTGGGTTGACAACAATGGCGACGGATTGTGGGAAGTATTAGAAAAACAAAATCCGTTTACAGATCGTTTAATATTAGCGCCAGTATTACTTGATGCCACAGAACAATACGGAGCATCAGTAGCACAAGCTACAGACCGATCAGCATTGTTTATTGGTAGTCCGCGTTATGGATTTGGCTCAGGTACCGCCAAAGGTGGCATCTATTTGTATGTAAAAAATTATAGTGATCAATACGTTCCGATTAGTCCTATATCTGGTCAAGACACAGTTCTCACATTAAACACCACAGGATTGCGTGGATACGGCAATGCTGTAGATGCAGGCTCTCAAACGTTTGCTGTGGCCGGGGCAAGCGCCAGTCTTGGACCAGGGTCACAAGTTGATAATGGGTATGCTGTGGTGTTGTATCGAGATCCGTCAGCTGGTGCAGTTAATACCAGTCCTTGGACACAATCACAGTTGTTAACATTGCCGGGTACTACCACTACCACAACACCAGGTGCAGGTGAATTTGGTTATAGTGTGGCCATGAGCCTTGACGAGCGTTGGTTGTATGTGGGTGCTCCGGGTTTAAACACTGTGTATGCATATGGCCAGGTACAATGGAACAACCAATTTTATCAATACAGAGCTGATGGTATTAATAATACTGCTAACATTAGCAGCACCATTCAAATCAACAATGCCAATCAAATTGTTGTGACCAAGAACAATGCAGTATTGACATTAACAACAGACTACACAGTCAATGCCAGTTTTACCACAGTAACATTTACTTCAATGCCTGCTGCCGGTGATGTTATCTACATTGGTAGAAACTTTGTTAAAACATTTACTGCCAGTGGCGCTTCTTATTCATTGTCACCATATTTGTTTACGGTAAACAACATTTATTCGTTCTCAGTCACAGTTGATAGTGT
>Ga0114970_10002059_pt1 | contig 15103 bp, 13 predicted proteins | sample M_140205_XF_Meta_FD_87030 | JGI IMG/M metagenome (GOLD analysis project Ga0114970, IMG submission 87030) | Freshwater microbial communities from Lake Montjoie, Canada to study carbon cycling - M_140205_XF_MetaG | ecosystem: Environmental > Aquatic > Freshwater > Lake | place: Lake Montjoie... | reverse complement strand
GCGACCTCATTGACCGCGACCGGCTTATCCAACACCCCAATCTCCTGCAACAAGGCGATCTGCTTGGTCAGGCGAGCCGCCGTGAGCAGGCCCGCCCGTTCGCCCTTGGCCGCGTTGCCGAGGACCAGCTGATATTCATTCATCGCCTTGATGCTATAGGCCATAAATTCTGGGGTCAGATCGCTGCGTTTAGCTGCCAGCAAACCATTCGCGGGCGCCGGATCACCCGTGAGGTAATCAACCCACCCGCGTAGACTGGCCCGGACAAATTTAGCGACTACGTCCGGGTGTTGGGTCAAAAAAGTCTGACCCGCAAACATCACGCGGTAGGGCTCGTAAGTGTCGTTGGCGATCAGGATAGCCCCGACCGGCACGCCCCGTTGCCGAACAAAATAGGGCTCATTGGTCACGAAGCATTGCTGAACAAATTCAGGATTATTCACGAAGCGCGCTAAATCTCCGACCAGGGGAATCAGGTTAAACTTCACCCCTAATTTTTGCCGCACCACCTCAATCCAAGTGGAGCCCGCGCCGGCCATGATGGTCTTGCCCTGCAAGTCCTGCAGGAAGCGAATCGGATGATCGGCATGGAAGAGGATGCCCTGCGCGTCGCGCTGCATTTCCGCCGCGACCATCTTGATCGGCACCCCCCGAGCCACGGCGACGATGACATCATCGCCATTGGTCATGCCCAGATCGGCGCGCCCCACGGCGACCGAGGACATCACCTGCGCATTAGGCCCGCCGGGTAGAATTTCTACGTCGAGTCCCTCGGCCGCGTAATAGCCCTTCGCGAGGGCCTGATAATAGCCGCCGTGTTCGGGTTGGGGAAACCAGTCGGTCTGGAACCGCACTTTAACCAACGTCGCGCCCGAGGCCGCGGCGGCGGGGGTTTTCTGACCGCAACCACTCGTGGCGATCAGCGCTAGGCCCGCAAAAAATAGTCTGAGGAGATAAGCTGACATAGATTTAATAAGTGAAAAATTAAGGGTGCAGCTGGGCTAAGCAACCTGTGACCATGTCACGATAAAGCAAATCAGCGCAGGCACCGAACGGATTAGTCGCAGCTTAGTGATCAGCGCGCTCGAACGAATCATGCCATTTATGTAGTAAGGCCCAGTTGAGCCAGGCCACGGCGGCGACAAAAACGAAACCGAGCAAGCAGCTCGTCAAGGCGGTCGCGAAAAGCGCCGGGATTTTTATCTGCGTATTGTAACTATAAACCAGAAACCCCAGCCCGCCCGTTCCGCCCGAAGCGTTGCCCACCATGTATTCGCCAAAAATAGCCCCAATCGGCGCCAGGGTCGCGGCGATCCGGAGCCCGGCGAGATAGTACGGCAGCGCCGCTGGCACGCGCAGCAGCAGGACCTCTTGCCACCGGTTGGCATTGCACATGCGGAAGAGCGCCACGTGATTCATGTCCGTTGAGAGCAGACCTTGGGTGAGGTTGGCGACGATCGGAAAATAACTGATCAGCCAAGTAATCGTGATAATCCCCGGCATCCCCGGTCCCGCCCAGAGCATGATAATCGGCGTCAACACGATCACCGGCGTCATCTGCAACATGAGTAACCAAGGATACAAACTAGCGCGCAGCGATTTGGACAGTCCCAGCAGGAGCGAGGTAAAAAAGCCCAAGATTGCCGCCAATAAAAAACCGCCTAACGCGCCCAAGGCGGTGTGACCGGCCGCCGCCAACAAGCGGGTGTGTTCGTGCACCGCGGCCGCCATGATCTCTCCGGGCGTAGGCAAAATCCAACTCTGCAGCCCGCTCACGACCCGCACGCCATACCACAGGCCGATAAAAATCAACCCACTCACGGCGGGGAGCAGCCAAGTTAAGACGGAAAAGGATTTTTTCATGACGAGGGGGGAATTTCGACCTCATGCAGCAAGCGCGTGACTTCATTCACCTTCGCTTGAAAGTCGGGGTGGCCCCGCAATTCGGGCCGCCGCGGATAAGGAAAATCAATCGCCACCTCCGCGTGCAAGCTTCCGGGATTCGCCGCCATGACCACGATGCGGTTGGAAAGAAAAACCGCCTCGCTCACGGAATGCGTGACAAACAGCGCGGTGAATGGGGATACGGCGCGCACCGCGAGCAATTCCTCGTTGAGCCGATTACGCGTCATCTCATCAAGGGCGCCAAACGGCTCGTCGAGTAAAAGCAGGTCCGGCGCCAGCGTCAGGGCGCGGGCGATGGACACCCGCATTTTCATGCCACCCGAAAGTTGCCGCGGATAATAATCCGCCACTTTCGCCAGCCCGACGAGTTCCAGCATTTTCCGCGCGGTCGTCTGCCGTTCCGCCGCGGGGCTGCCGCGTAAGCGCAGGGGCAGCTCCACATTCAACTGCGCCGTGAGCCAGGGTAGCAGCGTGGCATCCTGAAAAATAAAAGCCTGCCGATCACGGGCCTCGCGCGGCTTAACCCCCATGACCGTTAATTCACCCGTACTCCCGGGGCTCAGCCCTGACACCAATTTGAGAATGGTCGATTTGCCGCAGCCGCTGGGCCCGATGAAGGAAATAAAATCGTGGGGCGCCACCGTCAGGTTAATCGCGTCCAAGATCACGGGCCCCACGCCGTAGCGCTTTTGCAGCGAGGTAAATTTGACGATGGGCGGAACGGACTCCATGAATATCACTGAATGGACACAATCGCCCAAAAAACGCCAGCCACTTTGCCATGGAATGCCTGGTCGACTTTGGCCCCAGCGGTAGCGGCGCGCGAAGTCCAGACTCGGGTCGCGGCCTTAGCGCCGGCCTTGCGCTCCGCGGCGCTGGCGTGGTTGCGACCGGAGCATGAGTTAGCCGTGGACTTAGCGGGGAAAAGCGCGCGCGCCCCGCTACACGGAATCCCCTATTTCTTAAAAGATCTTTTTGATTTAGGCGGCATCCCAACCCGCGCGGGTTCTACTTTTCTTAATGAAGTGCGCGGCACCCCGACTAGCGATAGCACCATCGTTCGGCGGCTGCAGGCCCTCGGTGCCAGTTGCGCCGGCAAAACGCAGCTGGTGGAATTCGCGTCGGGCCTCACGGGCGAAAATCCTCACTTTGGCGACTGTCCGCATCCCCAATTTCCGGACCGTTTAACCGGAGGCTCGAGCAGCGGATCAGCTGCGTTAGTCGCGGCGGGGGTTATTCCGCTCGCGATTGGCACCGATACCGGCGGCTCAATTCGCGTGCCCGCCGCGTGGTGCGGACTCTACGGCTTTCGCCTGACGCCAGGGCAGGAATTTATTAGCGATGCCTTTCCCCTCGCGCGGACAATGGACACGGCGGGGTGGTTCACCGGAACCAACGAAGGGATGTTAGCCACTTGGCGGGCCTTGGTTGGACCCGCGAGCCCGCCGGCCAACTTGCGCGGTTGTTACCTTCCCTTGTCAGCTTTGCTCCCAACGGCCGATCAAGTCACGGCTCAGGCTTGCACGGCAGCGGCTGAAAAGATCTGCCCCGTGGCCGATGCTGCCACCCAAGCTGAATTGCTCGCCGGGTGGCGCGATGCGGTGGACGCCTATATCACGATTGGCATGAGCGAGGCCTACCTCGTGCACCGCGACTGGCTGGCGCCGTATCGGGAGCACTATGATCCTGTCATCTGGCAGCGCTTCAGTGCGGCCGCGCATTATCCCGCTGAACAAATCAAAGCCGCCCACGCCACCTTGGCCGGAGTGCGCCACGCGTTTGAGAAATATTTTTCGACTTATGATTTTTTGATTTTACCCGCAGTGCCGTGCGCAGCGCCGCCCAAGGCAGACTGCACGCCGGAGTTGCGGCGTAATATTCTGAGGCTAACCGCACCCGCTAGCCTGGGTGGACTGCCCGTGCTGAGCCTGCCGGTGTCACTGCCGTCCGGCCTGACCGCTGGCCTGCAAGTTATCCTCCCGCGCGCCAACAGCCCAGTCGTGCCGGGGTTATTAAAGCCGGAGTAAACGCGCGGCGTTGGCACCGAGCGTAGCTGCAGAGGCGCCAGCTTTTTTGGCTTCGGCCAGTAAACAACTGAAAGTGGGCGCCAATTCTTTTTGCGGATAAAGCACGAGCGGGTAATCGGTGCCAAAGAGCACGCGGTCATTGAGCGCCCGCGGCCAGACCTCCGCCCCGTAAAGCAAAGGTGAGGCCGCCGTATCAAACCAAACGTTAGGTAGCGCTACGGCGATGGGCGACCACGCCAAGCCCCCACCCCAATGCGCGAGGATAAATTGCGTGGCGGGGAAAGCTCGGGCGAGGTCCAAAAAATCTTCGAGCGGGGTCTCCACGCGACCCGGGTAAGGCCGACTCAGGGGGTCGGTCACATGGAGATTAACTGGCAGTTGCTGTTCAGCGGCGAGCGTGAGGATGTGGCGCCAGCGGGGATCAGTGATCGAAATTTTCTGCGCATGCGGCGACAGTTCGCCCAGCCCGACGAAACCGTGATCGACGGCTCGCTGTATTTCAGCAAACGCGCTTGGCCCAGCCGCCGGTTGCACCGCGGCAAAAGCCGCGAGGCGATCGGGATGTTGCCGCACGCATTCGGCGTAAAATTCATTTTGCCGCACGCAAGTCGCGTGATTTTCCCAGTACCAGCCCAGCAGGATGGCCTTGGTCACACCGGCGGCGTCGAGATCACGGAGCAGCTCATCCAGGGAAGGAAAAGCCTGCACCGCTTGGCCCGATGCGCGGCGACGCGTGCAAAGACCGGCCCAGTGTTTTTCCCCGGCAGCAGTTGCCCAAGCCACGGGATCGCGGTTCACCTCTGGCGGGTAAAGATGCACATGGGCGTCGATGATGGCCACGCCTGACCTTTTACCCGCCGCCGCCAGCCTGCAAGTCGGGAACTAAGGATTTTCAACCGCGAAGGGCCGGGCTTAGGCTTAAGTTTTAAGGGGTAAGTTTTAAGTTCGGATCGGATCGGCCAAGGCCTTTTTAACCGCGAAGTGCACGAAGTGACGCGAATGGTTCGGACTTAAACCTTAAAACTTAAAACTATTCCGCCCTCTAGCCTCTCACCTCTGACCTCTAGCCTCTTACCTCTGACCTTTTGCCTTTTGCCTTGAGTAGCCACCAGCGCCAGCAAGGGGAGGTTTTGGAATAATATTTGCTGGCGCAGGAAAAATCCTTGAGAATTGTTACTGATATGAGTTTTTTAACGATGAGCCGTGGAGTTATTTTTTTAGTGCTCAGTTTAGCCGCGAGCCGCGGGTTGGCTGCGGTCGATGAAATTATCCGGCCCAAGGTGGTTGTCGTCACGATGTTTGAGCCCGGTCAAGATACGGGAGACGCTCCGGGTGAGTTGCAGTATTGGGTGGAGCGGGAGCAACTCACGCGCGTGCTTCCCCTGCCCGCGGCCTATCATGCTGTGCGCAGCAATGCCGATGGCTCGGTGATTGGAATCGTGACGGGCGTCGGCAACACCAATGCCGCCGCGAGCATTATGGCGCTGGGGTTGGATCCGCGGTTTGATTTGCGCAAAAGTTATTGGCTCGTCGCGGGCATCGCCGGGATCGACCCGGCCGACGCCTCCATTGGCTCGGCGGCGTGGGCGGAGTACGTGGTGGAAGGCGATCTCGGACACGAGATTGACGCCCGGGAAATACCCACCAGCTGGGCGACGGGCTTTGTGCCCTTGGGTAAAACCGCACCCTATGAAGCGCCCCTGGCGTCGGCCAAAGCGCTCACCAATTCGGTTTATCACTTAGAAGCAGGTTTGGTGCAGTGGGCGTATGCACTGACGAAGGACACGCCCCTCATCGATAACCCCGAGATGCAAAAACGCCGCGCTAGCTACCTTGGTTTCCCCAACGCCCAGCGCGCGCCCTTTGTCCTCAAAGGCGACAACCTCGCTTCGAGCACTTTCTGGCATGGGAAATTTCTTAACCAATGGGCTAACGACTGGGTCCAGTATTATACCGCTGGCCAAGGTCACTATGTTACCACGGCGATGGAAGACACGGGGACGCTCCGCGCCCTGACCAACCTGACGCGCGCGGGCAAGGTCGATGTCAGGCGGGCGCTCATCCTGCGGACCGCGAGCAATTACGATATGCAATCGCCCGAATTATCCGCGGCCGAAAGTATGAACGGAGAAAAAGGCAGTAAATATTCCGCCTATCTGCCCTCCCTCGAGGCGGCCCATGCGGTCGGTCGCCGCGTGGTCCATGCGCTCGTGGCCGGCTGGGTTGACTACGAAAAAACTCCCCCGTCAGCGTCGGGCAAATAACTCATCTACCCATGCTTAACCGCCTCTTCCATCTCGACCAGCATCGCACGACACCCCTGCGTGAATTCCAAGCGGGTGTCACCACTTTCGCCGCGATGGCCTACATCCTCGCGGTCAATCCGGCGATCTTGGCCAACGCGGGGATGGATCAGGGCGCGCTGGTAACGGTCACGGCGATCACGGCGGCGTTAGCGACCGCCTTAATGGCCGGGTTGACCAACTACCCGATCGCGCTCGCCCCGGGGATGGGCATTAACGCATTTTTCACCTTCACGATCTGCCTCGGTAAAGGCATCGCGTGGTCCGAAGCCCTGGGTATGGTATTCATCAATGGCCTGATCTTTTTAGTCTTATCGGTCTCGGGGGTGCGGGAAAAAATTATGGCGGCCATTCCGCACTCACTCAAAATCGCAGTGACCTGCGGCATCGGTTTATTTATCGCGCTGATCGGCCTCAAGAACGGTGGCATCATCATAGGCAATCCTGCGACCTTGGTAAGCGCCGGCGATTTCACGGCTCCTGCCACCGCGCTGTGTCTGGGCGGGATTTTGCTCACGCTCATTCTCGTCGCCCGCCGCGTCCCCGGCGCAATGGTGTTAAGTATAGCGACGATCACCATTCTCGGACTGTTTATTCCCAGCGGCGGCGGTAAGATCACGCAGCTCCCCGCAAGTTTTTTGGCCCTGCCCCACTCGCCCGCGCCGGTTTTTCTCAAGCTGACCTTTAATTTCCTCACCAATGGTCCCGCCTTCGCCGCCGCGCTGCCGCTGATCCTCACGCTCCTCCTCGTCGATATGTTCGACAACATCGGCACGCTACTAGCCGTCACCAAGCGCGCTGGCTTGCTAGCCGCGGACGGCACTTTGCCCCGCGCCGGGCGCGCGCTGCTGGCCGACTCGATTGCGACGATCGCGAGTGCGCTCGGTGGGACTTCGACCGTGGTCAGCTACATCGAATCGACGGCCGGCGTCGAGGCCGGCGGGCGAACCGGACTCACCACGCTCACCACGGCGGGACTTTTTCTCGCCGCGCTATTTTTTACGCCGCTCATCCTGATGGTGCCCGTCGCGGCCACCGCACCCGCGCTGGTGATCGTGGGTATTTTCATGATGCAATCGGTCGGTGAAATCGCGATGGATGATTTCAAATTAGCCGCACCTGCCGTGCTCACGATTTTGGCCATTCCGCTCACCTTCAGCATTGCCGAGGGGCTTGGCTTGGGGCTCATCGCGGCAGCGGTGGTGGCCGTGGGTTCGGGCCAGCCCAAGTTGCTGACAAAATTTGGCTACGCCGTAGCCGGAATATTTTTTCTGCAATTTTTAAAAATCTGGCCCTTTAGTGGCTAATAATTGCGGGCCCACTCCAATGTCCCCATGAAAAAATTATTTTATCTTTCAGGATGGCTGCTACCGCTCGCCCTCACCGCCGCCGATTTTTCGGCCCGCTTCGAAGCGATCAAACGCACCGCCGCGCCCGCCGAGCTTTACACTTTCCTTTACGCTCTCCCCAAGGGCGGCGATCTTCACAATCATCTCGGCGGCGCGATTCGCGCAGAATGGTGGTACGCGGCCGCGACGGACCCCGCCCGCAACGGGGGCGATACCTTTTACACCCGCGTGCGCTTCACCGCCGACGTTAAACCCGGCGTTCCCTTAGTGCTTTATCAAACAATCCGCCGCGCGACTTACGAACGACTGACGCCAGCCGGACAAGCGGACTACGCGCCGCTGACCGCCCTTACGGCGGAGCAAAAGCAAGAATGGCTCGATGCCCTGCGACTGGATCGACCCGGGGAAGGCCGAGAGGAATTTTTTAGCTGGATCTGGCCGCGCTCCGGTCAGCTGCATCAAAACATTCAGGTCGTCGCGGAAACCATGATCGCCACGATGCAAGCCTACGGCGCCGAAGGTCTGCGTTATCTCGAAACCCAACAAGGGGCGCAGAGCTTTCGCGATAATCGCGGCGAATTAATCCCCGCTGACGTGGCCGCTAAATTTCTGCAGACCCGCCTAGCGCAGCCCGATGCTCGCGCAACTGGCGTCACCGTAAGATTTCAAGCCACCGTGCTGCGCTTTCTGCCGAATGCAGAACAACAACTCGAGGAGCTCTACGAATTTGTGGACGGCCACCGCGATCTCTGGGTTGGCATTAATATGGCGGGCATCGAAGAAAACGACAAAGGCAACCCGTCTCGCTTCACCGCTAAATATCGCGAACTGCGCCGCCGCTATCCGACCCTCGCGCTATCGATTCATGCCGGCGAGATGGACGGGCCAGACCACCACATTCGCGACACCCTGTTACTCGGCGCCAGCCGCATCGGCCACGGCGTAAATTTAATACAAGACCCGGCGACACTCTTGCTCTTGCAACAAACCCGCCGCGTGTTGGTGGAGATCAATCTTATCTCCAACCGACTCCTTGAATATACGCCCAACCTCGCGCAGCACCCCTTTCCCGAATACCTGCGAACCGGCATCCCCGTCTGCCTCAATACCGATGATCGTGGCATGTGGGACAGCAACCTCACCGACGAATACTACACCGCGGTGACAACTTTTAATCTTTCGTGGGACGAACTTATTCAGCTCGGCCGTAACTCGCTTAGCTTTTCCTTCGCGGCGCCTGCGGTCAAAGTGCAGCTGCTCGCGGATTACGAACGCGATTTGTCCGCTTTCACGGAAAAATATTTAGCCACCGATAGCCTCGCCCCGCTGGCGACCGTCAGACCCGTTACCTACGGCTACGCCAAACGCACCTGGGGTTTCCCCTTCGCCCAATAAGGCCGCGCGGCGCGGCGGCGCCGAGCTGCCACAAAAAGCACAGAAAGCGCAAAAACGAACCGGGCTGAAACGGAAAACATGAAATTAGGGAAAGTAGAAACCGGGAAACTGTGATCCGAATCGACCAAGGCATTTTGACCCGCGAAAAATGCGAAACGACGCGAAAATCGACCTAGGCATTTTTTAACCGCGAAGGACGCAACTCGGCCGAGAGAACGGCCTCAGTTTTTGGGGGACTTAGTTTTCGAGTTTACGATTAACAGCGGCACGGTGGTGTTGTGCCGCACTTTGTCGATCGTGCTACCATGCACGAGATCGCCGATAAGCTTGTGGCCGTGCGAGGCCAGGGCGATGAGGTCGCACTGCGATTCGGTGGCTAATCTGGCGATCTCATTCGGAGGATTACCCAAAGCCAAGAGGGTCGTGACCCGCAGGCCGGTGGCACGCAACGCTTCCGCCCGCGCGGCGAGGTAGGCGTGGTCCGCTTTCATTTCCGCCGACTCCGTCAGCTTTAACTGCTCAAAATTTCTGGCGGCCCAGCCATCGGCGACGTGTAACAGCAATAATTCTGCACCGACTTGGCGCGCTAATTGACCGACGTGAGGTAAGAGGCGCTCATCGGCTTCCCCGTTTTCCAAAGCCACGAGAATTTTAGTGTACATGAGAAATTCACTGACGGCCGATCAGACCGGAGAAATCAAGCAGCAGCTTGAGGTTTAGGCCGATGATAACCAGCGTGATGGTCCAGCCGAGCAATTTAATCCAAGTGGGATTGACGAATTCCCCCATCTTAGTGCGGTCGCTAGTAAAACGCATGAGGGGCCAGCAAGCGAAGCCGAGTTGGAGGCTCAGGCAGACCTGACTCGCCACGAGCAGATCGGTCGACTTACTTTCGCCGTAGAGCCCGATGACCACCATGGCGGGAACGATCGCGATGGCCCGGGTGATCAGACGCCGCAGCCAAGGCCGCAGGCGCAGGTTGAGAAAACCCTCCATGACGATTTGACCTGCGAGCGTGCCCGTCAGGGTCGAATTTTGCCCGGAAGCCAACAAGGCCACCGCAAAAAGAATCCCCGCAAACGTCACGCCCAGCACCCCATCAAGCAAATGATAGGCAGTCTGGATTTCAGCGACTGCGGTATGGCCGCGCCCATGAAAAGCGGCAGCCGCCAGCACCAGAATGGCTCCATTAATAAACAGGGCGAACATTAGCGCGAACGTGGAATCGATGGTCGCAAATTTTATGGCCTCGCGCTTGCCGCCGGGCGTCTGCTCGTACTTTCTCGTCTGCACAATCGAGGAATGCAGATAGAGATTATGCGGCATGACGGTGGCGCCCAAAATTCCGATGGCGACGTAGAGCATGGCGGGATTACGCAGAATCTCCAAGTTCGGCTTAAGTCCATTCACGACGCCCGCGAGATCCGGCCGCGCCAAAAATAGTTCGACCGCAAAGCAGGAACCGATGGTCAGGATGAGAGTGATGACCACCGCCTCCAAGTAGCGAAAACCTTTGTTCTGCAATAAAAGGAGAAGCAGCACATCGGCCACCGTGATGAGACAGCCCCAGATAAGCGGGATGCCAAACAGCAACTGCAAGGCGATGGCCGAGCCAATGACTTCCGCGAGATCGCACGCGGCGATGGCGAGTTCGCACAAAATCCAGAGAAACCAGACCACCGGACGAGGGTAATGATCGCGACAGGCCTGCGCCAAGTCACGCCCGGTGGCGATCCCCAGCTTCACGCACAAATGCTGCAGCAAAATCGCCATCAAATTGGAGATCAAAATAACCGACAACAACGTGTAGCCAAATTGGGCGCCGCCAGCGAGGTCCGTGGCCCAATTACCGGGATCCATGTAGCCCACCGCGACCATGAAACCGGGACCAGAAAAAGCTAAGAGCTTACGCCAAAAACTCGCGCCGGCGGGCACGGTTACACTCCGATGTGACTCGGGTAGACTCGGGATATCGCGCGGATGGCGCCAACCTGAAGCCGGCGGGTTGGGCGGTGTATTTGCCATCACGATATCACCAAACTCAGAAGCCCCAATTGAGACGCAGCACATGCTGCCAGTCGTCTGCGCCGCCGGAAATCCCCCGATAAATACCATAGTCCCACCAGATGCGATCCGACACCGCCAAGGTAATGCCACCACCGATCACGCCTTCCCACGGCTCGCCCCCCGTAGATTTACCCAATGTGGCTTCCCCATAAAGGCCGATCGTCTCGGTAATGTCACGCTGCAGGGCGACGGCGGTCGACCAGAAAGAATCGTAGCCATTGTTGTTAGCGTTGCGGAGGAATTCTACTTCGCCCATCGCGGTTAAACTAAACCCGCCGACCAAGTCAGTTTTCCAAGGTACGATCAGGCCACCCTCCATGGATTTATTGCCGACGCCACCTGTGTTGGTCGGCGCCTTAACAAAGGGCATGAGCGCAACCTCGGTGCCGGTAGTTTTATCTTCAAAGAAGCGCCACTTGGTCCGCACATAAATATCGCCGAGGCCAGCCGCATGCTCGGCCAGTCCGCCGGTATTAAACTGCTGCTCAAGGTAGAGCTGAGCGCCCACTTGCACATCCCAATTGCTCGTCAGGCCGGTGGTCAGAAAAGTCGTCGCCACGCCCAAGGCCTCAAATTTATCCTTGCCCACTTTATTGAGAGTCAGGGAAAGCGCATCCATCTCGATCAAAAAGCGCCCGGGCGCAACGGTGGTGGTGGACTCGGTAAGCTGCGCCCACCCTGAACAAGCGGCGGAGCAGAATAATAGAACCAACCCGAAGTGCATAGATTTTAGCATATGTAGCCTTAGCTACATTACTGCCTCGACTTGTCAAGAACGACTCGTTTCACTACGGCCATGTTGACCAAAAACGTGCGCCAGCCGGTCCGGTCCGCCACCCTCCAAGCGGCTAGTCTGCGTCAGACGCGCCGCGCGCACTCCACTGAAACGGCCGAGGATTATGTTGAAGCCATTGCGGATCTAGCCACGGCCATGGGGGAAGCGCGCGTCGTGGACTTAGCCCATCGCCTTGGCGTCACCCATGTCACCGTCCACCGGACCCTGGCGCGCCTCCAGCGCGAAGGTTATGTCTCAGCTTTGCCTTATCGCGCAATCTTCCTCACCCCGCTCGGGTTGCGCCTAGCCAAAACTTGCCAGCAGCGCCACGAAGTGGTGGTCTCCTTTTTGCAGTCTTTGGGCGTCCCCCCTAAAGTTGCGGAGCGCGATGCGGAAGGTATTGAACATCACGTTAGCCCGCGAACTCTCGCGGCCTTCGCTCGGCAGTTGGCGACCTAAAACCACGATCGCGTTCCCGGACGGCGATCACTGAGTGGGCCAGCGCGGAAACCACCCCCGCCCTATTGGCCGCTTCCGGCTTGTGTCTCACTCTGCCCCGCGGCATCCCCACTTTGTCATGTCGAAGAATTTCGCCCGCCTTATTTTCGGCGCTACGCTGCTTTTTTTCTGCGCCTTTTTTCTGTGGCCAATTCTGCAGATTCTTAAGGGGGGCTTTATTGATGCGGATGGTCACCTGACTTTCGCCTACCTCGGCTCACTGCTCACCGATCCGATTTATCTCGGTGGCCTAGCCAACTCTTTTGGGCTCGCCATCACCACCACGATCCTGGCCCTGCTACTGGCCGTGCCGCTGGCGCTGGTCACGGATCGCTTCCTCTTTCCGGGAAAAAGTTTATTGAGCGCCCTCATTCTCGTTCCGCTCGTGTTACCGCCCTTTGTCGGCGCGATTGGCTTGAAACAAATTCTCGGCCAATATGGCGCGCTGAATGCCCTCATCATCGAACTCGGTCTTCGCCCCAGCGGCTGGACCTTCGACTGGCTAGCCGCCAACCAATTTCTCGGCATCGCGCTCGTTAATGCCTTCAGCCTTTACCCGATTATTTATCTCAACGCGGTTGCCGCCCTCGCCAATCTCGACCCCGCCATGAACGAAGCCGCGACCAACCTCGGCTGCACGGGCTGGCGCCGTTTCTACAAAATAACCCTCCCCCTCATTAAGTCCGGTCTTTTTGCTGGTGGCACCATCGTTTTTATCTGGGCCTTTACCGATCTCGGCGTCGCGCTGATTTTTGATTACTCTCGCCTGACCGCCGTGCAAATTTTCTACGGCCTAAAAGATATGAGCGGTAATCCGTTTCCTTACGCCCTGGTCGCGGTGATGCTGTTCAGCTCGGTGACTTTTTATGCTCTGGGTAAAGGCTTTTTTGGTCGCGACCATTACGCGATGATGGCGAAAGCCACTGCCTTGGGCGGTCCGACTGCGCCGAGCCGTGGGCGCGCCTGGTTGTGCACACTGTTTTTTAGTACAGTCACCGCCTTCGCCCTGCTGCCACATCTCGGGGTCATACTCGTGGCCTTCTCGAGCGACTGGTACGCTACCGTCGTCCCCACCCAGTTAACTTTTCATAATTTCGAACTCGCCCTCAGTCACCCGCTCACCGTTCCCGCCATCGCCAATAGCCTGAAGTATGCGAGTATCTCCACCATCATCGATCTCATCCTTGGCCTCTTGTTGGCCTACGTGATCGTCCGCTCAAAGATCGCGGGGCGCCACGTGCTCGACTTCCTCGCGATGCTGCCCCTCGCGGTGCCGGGCCTGGTCTTGGCCTTCGGTTATCTCGCCATGAGTCAGGAGGGAAAGTTTTTTGCTTTTCTCAATCCGACGCGTGACCCCACGATTTTACTCATTATCGCTTACTCCATTCGCCGCCTGCCCTACGTGGTGCGCGCGGCCGTGGCGGGCTTTCAGCAAACCAGCGAAACGCTCGAGGAGGCCGCCCAAAACCTCGGCTGCCCCCCGCTTAAAGCCGTCGGCAAAATAACGCTACCCCTGATCACCGCGAATCTCCTCGCCGGCGGCCTGCTCGCCTTTGCCTTCGCCATGTTAGAGGTTTCTGACTCGCTCGTCCTCGCCCAAAAACAAATTTATTACCCCATCACCAAAGCCATTTATGAACTCTTCCAATTGCTCGGTGACGGCAAATTAATCGCCTCCGCGCTCGGCGTCTGGGCCATGGTGTTCTTGGGCATCGCCCTCACCGGTTTAACTCTTCTAATTGGAAAAAAGCTGGGCGCACTTTTCCGAGTCTGAACGCCGACCGGCAATCCCCACCAAGCGCACACGTGCGGAACCCCGCCATTTTACCCGATCCCGTCATGCCCTTTCTCCTCATCGTTTCGCTCCTATGGGCCTTTTCTTTTGGGCTGACCAAGGGCCTCACTGCCGGTCTAGATGGTAATTTAGTCGCGGCGATCCGGCTGGGCCTCGCTCTGTTGATATTTTTGCCGTTCCTGCGTCTGCGGGCGCTCCCTCTACGGACGGGGCTGCAGCTGACGGGTATTGGCGCCATCCAATTCGGCCTCATGTATCTCGCCTACAATACGAGCTTCCGCTACTTGCCGGCTTACCAAGTGGCGCTATTTAGCGTCACCACGCCAATCCTGGTGACGTTATTCGCCGACGCCTTTGACCGGACCCTGCGGCCCCGCGCATTGCTCGCCGCGCTGATCGCGATGGTGGGTACAGCCGTGATTGTCTTCCAACCCGGATCAGCCCCGGCATCGTTGCATGGTTTTATTCTCGTGCAAATTGCGAACCTGACCTTTGCCCTCGGTCAAGTGCTCTACCGGCGGATCCGCGCCACCTGCAGCTTGCGACCGGATCATGAAACTTTTGCGCTGCTTTATGTGGGCGCTTTTGCCCTCACGGGCGCCGTCGTGTTGAGTCAGGGCCAGATTCAAACTTACCCCTCACCCGCCCAATGGCGTCTGCTGGCTTATCTTGGGCTGGTGGCATCTGGGCTTGGTTTTTTTCTTTTGAATCTCGGCGCAACCCGCGTGAGCGCCGGCACGCTGGCCGTCATGAACAACGCCAAAATTCCCCTAGCGGTGGTTTGTTCTTTGCTTTTTTTTGGTGAATCCGCTGATCCCTTCCGCTTGCTCCTGAGCCTGCTGCTGCTCGGCGGGGCCGTCTGGCTAGCTGAAAAACGCGGCGCCCCGAGCCCCAGCGCGCCACCGTCTGCTTAAGCGCGGCGCAGCGCCTCAGCCCGCGGCGCCTTCGCCCGCGAACCACTCAGAGAAGCGGCGAGGGCAATGCTCCCG
>Ga0114970_10002057_pt1 | contig 15109 bp, 18 predicted proteins | sample M_140205_XF_Meta_FD_87030 | JGI IMG/M metagenome (GOLD analysis project Ga0114970, IMG submission 87030) | Freshwater microbial communities from Lake Montjoie, Canada to study carbon cycling - M_140205_XF_MetaG | ecosystem: Environmental > Aquatic > Freshwater > Lake | place: Lake Montjoie... | reverse complement strand
CTATAACGCTCGCGGGCTTTGTAACGGACGTTGCCGGTATCAAAGTCACCATCCATGCTGTTTTGCAGTGGAGTACGAACGAAGTGTTTCAAACCGTTAGGTACGTCTGTTAACAAGAACCAACCGTTTGTGTCGGTCAAGAAGTGGTTAACAGTATAGCCTTCAGGAATGGAACCGTTGTTCTTCAGTGCATTGATGTCGTTGTCAGTGGTACCGACGCGGAGTTCGGTTTCCAATAGACGGGTAGCTACGAACATCAAAGCAGGAGGAACAACAAGCTTCTTAGGTTTAGCAGCGATCAACAGACCACGTTCGTCAGTCCAAGCAGCGATCTGAATTACGGCATTCTCAAGAGAAGTCTCGTTCAGGTCAGCGGCGGTTGAAGGACGGTTGCTGTTAGTGCCACCAGAAACCAACGGATGAGCAGTTGAACACAATGATACGCCGTCACCATAAGTTACAGTGCTGCTAAATGCGTTATTCAACACAAAAGCGCCTTTAACTTGTTTGGTGTAAGCCATACCACGTGCCAAAGCTTTGGTATAACGTGATGACAGGGAGTCATACAAGTTATCTTCTACAGCTTCTTCCGTGATAGCAAAACCCATTGCGATCGTCTCGTGGTTGTAACGAGCAGTCCAAGCTTCTTGTGCATTGTCATAAGCGATGGCAGAACCCTCGTTTTTAACAGGTGCAGCAGAAAAACCTGAAAGTTTCGTTTCTTCCTCAAATGAACGCTCAGAGGTTTCAGTTTCGTAGATCTCTTTGTGCTCTTCGCCGTATTTGGCATACTCTAAACCAAACAATGCGTTAAGCCCGGGGAGAAGTTCTTTTAGCAGTTGTGCGCGTGAAATAGCCATTATCTAATCTCCTTAAGCGACAGCAGTGCCAGCATAGTATTTGTGCAAACCAAAGTTGATTTTTACAAGTACTTCTGGATACTGGGTAAACACAATTGTTGCGGCTGAAGCAAAAGCTACTAATGGCGCTGCATTAAGCACAATTGTTGTAGAGTTTGTTACAGACGAAACATACGAACCACTGGGAATGTACTGACCGTTTGCAGCCAACGAACCAACATCACAGCCAACCATCGGTGTGAAGCTAAGTGCGGAAGCAAGCGTAACGGTAGCAGTGCTGATACTTGAATAAGTACCCGTACCTAATGCAACAGCGGTATCAGGAACTAATCCCATTACACGAATTGGCAGAGCCGCAGTCAGTGCTAAGGAAGTATCTGCTAAAACAGCATTTGCTGAGTTACCAGTGTTAACGCTACCTGTGTTATTAACTGCTGCTAAGTTTTGACCAATCATACAGCGAGCAGCCGAAGCTATTACTGTAGTACCAGACACCATCGCAGCTTTGAAGACCGTATCAGGATCATCACAAACAATAGCTACTGCATCACCAGCCAGCGTTGAAGCGGGCCAATATTGCGAGAAAGTCAATTGTTTAGTAATAGGGTTGGTGTAACGGCAGCCTAAGAATACACCCATAAGCGTACCAACAACACCGGTTGTAACAGAGATACGTTGCAAATCACCACGGACTAGCGTTACAAAGTCACCGTAAAAGATGTTTGTAGCGTAGGCGTAGGTAATAGGTAATTCACGAGTAGAACCCGCAAATACCTGACCACCGATCAGGTTGATCGGCTTTAGCCCGTAAGGGGCATCGACAACAGGATAAGCCATAATAAACTCCTAAGTTAAGTACCTTTACCGAAAGTTACCTTAGTGCTTCGTTCTTTAAACAAAGGCATCCGAGGATCACTTTCCCGCATATATGTATTATCTACTGAGTCCATCTGCAAGTTAGCTATCTTTCTAAAATGCTCATCTCGCTGTTCAGTAAACTCTACAGGGGTTTTGCAAAGTAAAAGGCCACCGATCTGTATACTGTCAGGAATAGTGTTTCCAGCTGTTCCAAATAGTTGTATTTCAGGGTGATCAGATGCTTTAACAGGTTCCCAACCTTCGCGAAACTTCGAGGATATATTGGTAGGATCATCTTTATTTAGGGTGCTTAATCGAATCCAACGAAAAGCAAAGCCCGGTTCCGGATTTGGATCAGGCAAGAGTTGAGCGGGCATCCAGCGTTTCGGACGTACACTCTGTTCGCGGGTTTCTAATTCACGTGCTAAACGACTTGATTTTTCCATGATTATTTCCTCATTTGTTCTTCAGCAACCTTACGAGCATAAAGTTCCAAAGGAACCCCAAGTCGCTTGGCGAGATTTACTTGCGTTTGCGTAAGTACGATTTTTCTAGGCGCTGTACTCCGCGTTGCGGGTGCTACGTTGTTGGATTTAGTCCGTTGAGGTTTCGCATCAGCGGATTCACCAACTACACTAGGGAATGTTTCACGAAGCGTATCATCTATACGACGATAATATTCGTCACTTCCAACTCTAATTCCTTCGTCAACAAGCTCTTCATGAACGCCTAGGGCAAACGATGTAACACGTTTATTTGACCCATACCAACGGTTTTTATCCAACCAAGCAGTTAGTTTCTCGTCGTGCTGAGGGGGTTGCTGACTTTCTCTAGAGACTTGTACAGGAGTTTGATCAACTTGTAAAGGGGCGGGCTTAAAATTATTAACCTTATCCGCCCGTATTTTAGCGGTGGTTAACGCTTCCTGAGCCTCAACTAACCTGTCTGAATCACCAGAATCGTAGGCTTCCTTATATTTACGTTTGGCATCTTCAATCTCGTTGTTGACTACTTTTTTGGCCTGTTCTAATAAAGCCGTTTGGTTCTGGTTTACAGATCCTTTTAAGCGTTTATTCTCATTTGCCATGGACTCCGCAAAGCGCAGAGCCTCTTCCCGTTCACGTTGAGCAGCTTCTTTAGCCCGCCGTTCTTCGTGGTATCCCTTGGTAAAATGCTTAATCCGCTTCTGTACGCTCTCGTCGTACTTAGTCAGTTCGTCTTCAGCAAATTCTTTAGGAGGTTCAACCATGGGTTTGCGCCCACGATCTGCTTCAGGAGTATCATCAACAACCTCAATTTCAGTATCAGCTTGTTCTTCAACTTCGCCGCCTTTTTTAAGGTCTACTTCCTTTTCATCCGGAAACTCAAATTCCGTCTTTTCAATTTCAGCCATGATGTCTCCTTATGGGCGTTGTATGCCACGGGGATCTTGCACAACAGCTTCGACAGAATCGTCGTTAATCAGCCGCCACTCAGTTCCGTGAATTAACATGCGTGTACCAGAATTGGGTCGAACTATAACAAAGTCGCCCACCTTACAGCTTGGCCCATTAGGAAACCGCTTTTCATCCTTGTAAGCATCAGGCCCCATCTTCGCCACAAACAACACGGGAGACAGTAACTCTTCGTGGTGCATCATGGTTGAAGTTTTAACAATACCCGCTTCGCTTAGTTCTTCCTCTGCTTTAGGTAACATACATAGGAGATGAAATGTCGCTGGGTCTGGAACCTGTTTTGCTTTGTCACTAGCCGATTCCGGCAACACGGTAGCAGTGTGTCCGTCTTGGCTTACTAATATATCAGTCATCGTCATTATCCTTAATCTTGCGCACGAGATCCCCAAGTTCTAACTGTGCGATCTGGAGACCTCGGATAGTCCCGCACAGCTCTTTGTAGTGATCGTAGGATATAGCGCTACCATCACTTACAACATTTACCAACTCGCGACGTTGTTCTTCGAGCTTGGTGTTTAATACATTAAGGATTTTGTCGTCCATTACTTGCCTTTAGGTTCGTTTTGATTCTGCATCTGTTGAGCCTTTAACCTAGCAGCTATTTCAGCGTGGGTTAATTTCTGATGATGCGCCTGATCTTTATGGTGCAACTGTTGTGCTAACTGTCGTGCTTTTAATTCTGATACTTGCCCACCGTGACTTAACTGCTGCTGGTGTGTTTGTTGAGCTTGTGCAAGCTCCATCTGATGCCTTTGATTCTGCTGCGCCAACTCTTGCTGGTGCCTCATAGCCGTTACTTCGGGTGACTCAGCTGGTTGATTTTTACTTGCCATCTCTTGTGCTTTGAGCTGTAGTTCTTGAGCTTTTAGCTGCAACTCACCCTGTACTTTCTGGGCTTTAGTCTGAGCTTCCTGCTGTTTAATCTGCAACTCTTGCTGCTGCATTTGGATAATTGGATCTTGTTGCTGCTGTTGAGCCTGTGCTTGTGCAGCTTTGGCTTTATCCATTTGTAGCAACTGCGTAGCGGCTTGGGCCACAAGTTTAGACAACTGTACTTCCGTTTCTTCATCCATCTTAGTATCAGGTGCAGGTAATGTCGCACCCAACTGTTCTTGCAATTTCTGACGGTATTGAAACGCTACGTGTTCAGCTACGTGTGCCATTATTGCCGCTTGCATCTGTTGCGCCATTGGGTTCTGGCCTATTTGACTCATAATCACTGGGTCTTGGCTCATCGACATATGAACAGCAATGTGTGCATCATGATCTTGGTAGATAAAAGCTTTTGTCGGTTTACCAACGAGGAACGACATGTTCTCACTAACTGGATCACGTGGAGTCTGGTCATCCTCAACCGGTACTAACTTATCCCCATTCTTAATACCTAATACTTCGATCATCTGCCTATGCAACTGGGGTAAGTTATATATCTGAGGAGCGCCAGCAGCTAATTGAATAACCGCTTGGTACTGCATGATGCGCTGCGCCATAGTCGCACTGTTTGGATCAGATACGGGTATAACAGTAACCATATCGTAGTCATCGCGCTTGGCTTTACGGTCACCTTCTGCTGGGTCATACGAATACTCATCGGGTGTATGGTCACGGATAATGTCGCGAAGTAATTTAAACTCCTGCTTCATTGAGAAGTGAACCCGCGCTTGCACCGCACTCATAGTCTTTAGCTGACGTTCTAACAGGGCAAGTGTTGTCCCAACAGGAGCATTAGCGCCCATATCAGACACGTTCATATCTGCTATAGAACCTAGGCGACGACCTTCATCCGTAATTTTATCTAGTAACCCAGCCAATACCTGACTTGGTTCTTTGTACGGCAGGGGCATAATATTGTCGCGTACTGACCCACTAGGTATGTCCACATCACGGAATTCACCCGGAGTTATAGGAGTGTCGTCCCCTTTGATACGTAGCCCACGAGCTTTTAACCCGCCCGGCAAATTACTTAACGTACCTGCATCAATTAACTGCCGAATTAACGACGTACCCGCACGAGCATATCCGCCGATGATATGTATCAAACCAAGACCGTATGCACCAAATCCCGGTACGTATGTATACTGCACAAAGTGCTGGCGCTTTAACTTACGCTCGTCATCTTCTTCCCAGTTCCTACGGATACCTAAAATAGTAGATGTACCACGCTCAATAGTTATGATGTAGGGCCGTGCTATACCATCTTCATCCTCATAACCCGGCAAGTCATAGTCAACATGGATTTCTAATATCTGGAAGCGATCGTCATCCGTTAGGCTGTAACCCTGATCTTCAGCCTTCTTCTTTTCAACATCCGTATGGATAGCAACTGGTTCACCCAAATCAGCATCTATATAGAACCCAGCTACTTGTAGCTTCTTAACCTCATTTTTAGTCTTACGCATTACATGCGTTAACCGCTCGGCAGTCTGTGCACTTGATGCACCATAAGGAATAATTACATCCTCAGCCGGTATAAACATCGCAACCTGACGATTCAAACTTGGGTCAAAATAGACTTTCTTAAATGCAGCACCGGCTAATCCTAAGTTATATAACAGGCGCTCATGCTCAGGCCGGTACTCTTGCATCACTTCGGTTAACTGGAAGTTCATGTCATCTCTGACACGTTCAGCGGCTTCTTCTTTAGTCTTATCTAGTAACCCAATAATCTCAGTCTTAACTGGCCCTTGGGCGGGAAATGTCTCAATTATTGTTTCACTCTGGAACTTAATAGCAGCTTCCGTAAGTATTGTAGAGAACACACCACATGCACCATTCCAAGGCTCAGTTCGTTCTTCATACTTCATACCCAGTACATCTAGCCCCTTGACGTACATCTCAGTCCAGTCTTTACGGCTATTAATATCTGAGTCAACCATCTCCAACAGATCGCTTGCAATCTTCTGCAAGTCACCCTCATTTATCTCTTCAGCTAGATTACCGTCAAAATCACCTTCTGATTCTTCATCTTCAGGCATCAGGTCAATAGTCATACCATCTATACCAATCTGTAACCCTTCAGGGTTTTCAATCATAATCTCAACACCCGGGCCTTCTTCAATATCTTCTGGCTCTGGGGACAATGAATCTAACCCTAATGGGGCTTGGGACAACGAGGGAAACATATTAGTAGCCATAATTAATCCTTAGTAGTACGGTTGTTGGCGCTTAAAGTATCTAACTTCTTCTGGCTCGTCGGAATCTAGCCTCAGGAACCCACCACGCCTAAACCGCATAATAGCCTGTGAGGTTGAATCCACTAAGTCATCATGTTCGCCGGAAGGGAAACTTGCTACTTCTTCAACTAGTTCTTCTGCCCAATGGGTGTTAGGTACCCATACTCTACCAGATGCAAATATATCAGCAACGGCGTTTAATCGTGCAATTTTATCATTACCCTTAGACGGAGTATATTCCTGTACTGGTATACCCATCGCCCGCAACTCAAATATGAGAGGACTACCTGCGGCTTTAGCTTCTACTATTAGCCCTTCTGGTTTCCATTCTTTCCACTCTTCGTACGCCCGTTGTTTAAGCTCCGGAAACTCCATCCGTTTTTTAAATGAGTTCAGCAGTATGATATTTGCCTGTTGCACTCCAACATCATTAGGATGGTAGAACACGCCCCACGTAGTACACGCCGAATAGTCAGCACGTTCAGACTTTAAAAACGCCGTATCCCATGACTGAATAATAAAATCACAAGCAGGAGGCTCAGTTTCTTCCCAAATCCTCCACCATTCACGCTTTATAATGGCAGATACCTCAGAAGTTGGATTTTGCATGTACTGCGCCATCCATTTTCCGCTAGGAAGTTCGTTTTTTAGGGCTAAAAGCTCCTCTTTACTCCAAAATTCAGGCCAAAGTGGGCGATCTTCATCAAAAAGTGCAGGAAATTCAATAACTTTCCACCCATCACCGTTCCTTTGAGCATCTGCTTTGATAACTTGACCCGTTAAGTCCTTTTTAGACCATCGAGTCATCACCATTATGATGCTTCCACCCGGCTGTAGACGCTGCCGAGGCCCTGATGTGTACCATTCGTACGTCTTATCGTAGATAAATGGGTCAGTTTCCGCTAATGTTGCTTCTTGTTCTGAGTGAGGGTCGTCAATAATGAGGATATCGGCACCCTTACCCGTAACAGCACCACCAACACCGATCGCAAAGTAGTCTCCACCTTGGTTAGTCGCCCATCTGCCAGCAGCCTTGGAATCAGATTGTAGTCCCACTCCCGGGAAAATTGACTTATATACTTCTGAGTCCACCAAGTTCCTGACTTTCCGACCAAATCCCACGGCAAGCTCAGCGGTATGCGAGGTTTGAATGACTTTTTTCTGAGGAAATTTACCCAAAAACCAAGCAGGTAGTAAGTAACTAGCAAATTCACTTTTAGTATGCCGTGGAGGCATATTGATAATAAGTCGTTTACAAGTACCATTGGCAACCTGTTCAAATGCTGCAGCCATTCTTTCATGATGTCTCCCGCTAATAAAACTAGGCCAAACCTTCCTAACAAACGGCATAAACTTATTTTGTGCCGCTTCCTTGTTCTTTAAGTTTTCTAGTAACTCTAGGTCTTCTAATAGCTTTGTCTGCTCCGCTTCAGGCAGGAGGTGTAATACTTTGGGTATGTCCTTAAGAGATACCGAATTTAAAATTTCTCTAGCTAGCATCAGTATCTTCAACTACTTCGTGATACGTTGTTACATTCTGTTCTACCGGAGTGCCCATATCGACAACACCTAGTGTGCTATCCAGATCCATATCAGAGACTGACGGTACATCTATTATGTCGGCGTTTAGTAAGCGTTTGACTCGTTCTTTAATGGCAAACTCAAGGTCACCAGATGTTTTGTAGTTAACCGTAACTTCGGAGCGTTCAGTAAATAGTGCAATGTCTGAGTGTTTTCCCAGCAGTTCTATGGCTTTAAGTTCTAGTCTAGCATCGCCGCAGTTGGCTATTTCCATTAACTTATTTGTTAACGCTGAACGCACATCGTTCATCTCAACTGCCAACCGTGCACTATATATACGTAGGAATTCTCTAGCAGCAAAGGCTGCGTTGGGTGCGGTTAGTGCTTTTTTATCCTGAGTCTTTACCGCTTGCTCTACTAGGTTTGCTACTTTTGTAGCGTCCTCCACACTCATTTCCGGTGGCGGGCCTAATTGTTCTAGTAGTTCTGAAGTATTAGCAACTACCGCAAGCTCTTCGGCAAAAGAAGATGTGTGCATGTCCTCAGGGACATACGGTATGGGGTGTTCTCTAGATGGTTCTATATTAACAGTCGTCATATATGGAAGGAAAGGCGCACTCCAGTTGACGCACTATAACACATTTTTTAAAAATATATACTCCCCGGGGGCATAAAAATAAAAAAGCAAGGGGGGCCTCTCCGTATATTGAGGGGGTGGGGTACGTATACGCTAGTATTGGGAATGTATATAAGGAAAAGTGTCCGCCATAATTAAATGAAAAAATATATGAGGGGTATGTATATAGGTAATGTATATAGCAGAAAGTGCATGAGATTATATGGAGTGGATAGGATGAGCATATCAGTGTGTATAGCAGTTGGTGTGGATTCCTTGATTTACTTTGTGGGGTCGGGGTGTAGTGGGGCTCACGTTTCGCCATTTTTTAATTATTGTTTCCGTATAATCCCTAAAATCCCTATAAACTGTGATACAATCCATACATCAACACGAAACAAAACAACGGGTTGATTCTAACAAAAGTTAGATTTTAAATTTAATTAAACTAAGGGACACACAAAATGGAAAATCAAATTATTAATTCAGTATCAGTAAACAATACAACACTGGCTCAGGCTCGTTCGATATACATGGAATCAACTGCTTCAGCCAATGCCGGTAATCAAGTTTATGCCGATGCTATGCTCGCAACCTTTGGCGGACAATGGTGGACTATCGCGGACAAGGCAACCAAAAAAAGTATTAAAGCTGAACGAGCACTATTTGTCGAAGGTTTAGAATCACTAGGGTTCAAGCAAGGGACAATTGATGTTTACTGGCAACGTGTAAAAGTAGCATGTGGTTATATTCCTACTGGTAACAAAGCATCGGGAAGTGAGACCATTGACGCCAAGACACTTAAAGAATTAAAGACAATTATTAACCGTATTCTAGGTGATGACTCTGACGGTGAAGGTAGCATACTGGCACAAAAAGCAAAAGGTGATTTAATGAGTGCCTTCGTTAAAATGGGTGGAGAATTGGAAACCGATTTAACGAAGTAAACCGGAGGGCAGGGAAACCTGCCCGATTCTAACAAGTGTTAGATTTTTAATAGGGGTTTTATCATGGTTGAATTGTTTTTATTTATAGGTATCGTGTTTATACTAAAAGTTTTGATCTTAATTGAGACCACAAAAAACTAACAATTGTTAGGTTTTAGAAAGCCCGAAAAAATTGGGCTTTCTTTTAATGATAGTTCCCTAAGCAAGCGAAGTGTGAGACGATACGATTACAAAGTGTTATATTGTAAAGGGCTAATAAAGATTACATAATGACACAATGTTATGTATTGTATTGTTAAGAACCTTGTAAACTTTTTGAAAACGGCTTTCCCTTTGTAATCAATGACTTAGCTTGTATTGTAAACTTTCTAAAAACAATCTTAACATTAGTTAAACCCTTGATTCTAAAGGTAAATAAGGCAAAAAAAGAGGGTATTGTAAACTTTTTTGGAAAATTGAGAGAGCAGAATCCGATGGGGCTTTATGCAGGATGAAATTGTTTACAATGCACACATTACTTTTTTAAAAAATCCCTTTTCTCTCAATATTCTCTTTTCTCTTAACTTATTAACATTATATATATATACAGTATTTAAAACATTGATTACAAAGGCTTTTCACTAAAAAACTATTGTAAACTTTCCATTTTATTTTCTTTACAAATGCCCCTTTTTCTTAACATTGCACCTTTTTTCTTTACATTGCACTTTTTTGCCCCTTTTTCGCACTTATTGCCCTTTTTAACCTTTTCCCCTGCACATTACCCGAAATATTTGACAATCCCTTAACAATGTGTTATAATGTATATATAATCAAGAATCACGCATCAATAAAGCACTACTAACCGAAACCTAACATTTGTTAGAAAACTAAGGAGACCGAGATGAGCACTAAAAGAGAACACATAAACCGTAAACAATTAATCAAAGACATTATGCGTAACACAGAGCAGAAGCTATACCGTAACCCTGAGGTAGTTTTAGTCTGTGCCTTAGCGTTACCTGCTGTATGGTTGTTTTTTGTTTTGTGCTTGGTGTTTTAAATGTTATACGGTATTCAGTGCCATGAATGTGGCGAGGATATAGATATCAGACGAGTAGCATTGGGTTATTACAAGTGCCTAGAATGTGGCGAGCAGTCAGCCCGTAAGGTTAAGCATACTATTGTGCCCATGAATAAATCCAACTATATACCCATAACCGACCTATCCATACTAAAGCAGTTGAACCCAAAAAGAACCTGACATTTGTCAGGAAAGGAGAACGAGATGAAGAAAAGAAGTAAAAAACAACAAAAAACAGATTTAATCGCAGACATCATAATTAAACATTACGAAGAGTATCTTTTAGAGTCAGAAGATAAACAAACTAGCAACATCCGAGAAGATGCTTTTATCAAAGGGTTTAGCAGGGGTGTGAACTTTGCGGTTGAAATTCATACGCTATCTAACAAAAGTTAGAAAATAAGGAGACTTTATGACAATATCTAAGCTAAGCAACATGACGGCACGAGGACTGCAAGAATTGCAGACCTTCTACTATGTGGAAGGTATAACAGGTGAGTATTACGCTACACGTATGCAAGCTGAGGTTCGGGCGTTGAAATGTTTTCCATTCGATACCTATACTCAACGTGCGAACCGTATCCATACTAAATATTTTAGAGAAGAAGTTTAACCCAAGGAGAACGAGATGAAACGCTATATAGTATCTGCTGAACTATACATAATGTGGAGTGATGGACTTAAGGAGGAGGTATCCGATGAGATGCCCGACTACCTGCGCGAGGAACTGGAAGTATACCTAGATGAACTACAAGAGGAGAGCAACGATGACTAAAAATCTAACAAATGTTAGAAAGGAGACAGAATGGGATACCGTAGCCAAGTAGCAGGTGTTATATCAGTGGACATGCCCTATGCCGATAGTAAGCGTAGTGAATCCGAAGATGACATAGGCACACGGATGATTGGCATGATTAAGTTATCAGACTTCTACACTTACATGATGTCTGAGCACCCCAATGCAATTGGTTGGGATACTAAGCTAGGTGTATTTATGTTTCATGCCGATGATTGGAAGTGGTATGTAGAGTATAGCGTAGTAAAAGCATGGCATGAGTTATGGGAAAACATGCGACAGTTAGAGGGTGTAAGTGGGTATTTTGTTAGAGTAGGCGAAGAGGCTAAGGACATAGAAGAAGAAGAGTTTGGGGATGACCCATGCTATGACTTTTTCACTCCATCGTCACACTTAAATGTTGAAGATAGATTACTAGGACAAAGGGGATAACATGGCATTCGGACAGCTATCAAATACAGGCATAAAGATAATGACTACATATGCCGAAGCATTGGCATTTGAGCAGAGCGTGATCCCGATTAGGCGTAGATCACCTGAGGTTAAGCCGCTAGGACACAGGCATAGGGTTGATGAGTTTAAGATACGCGCGGCTAATGGTATGGTTGAGTGCATCTACTATCGGACTGCGGTAGTAGTGTTCAGGCAAGATGGAACTATTATAATCAACAGTGATGGGTTTAACACGCAAAGCACAATCTCATTTATTGGTAGAGTGCTAGGTGTATGGGGCAGAATATTTGACGGTAAAATACGTTTACCGGTAAAAGGTAAAGAGTATTCAATTCCTGAGGGTGGGTTGAAGCTAGATAGTGACTTTAACGTGATTAACCCGATGCAGGAGTGCATTCACAAACTAAGTAGGAAGAACCTAACAAAAGTTAGAAAACAGTATGCACCCTTCATTAAGTATGCGGATAGCACATTACGTCTACTAGGTAATCAGTTTACTAAAGAGCATTTTGCAGAGGCATTTACATCACCTTACTTAGAGTTATCTGGACTATATGCGCCCCATTTGGCTAATTTTGTATCGGCAGTTGAGATGCTTTTTGGACTTATAAACGATGATAGCGAGGCTAAACACGAGTCGCATTGGCGGGCGTTCTTAACACTTGCATGGAATGTGAAAGATTATAGTTTAAAGGTAGACCCTAGACATTTTAAAGAAGTGTTTACCGATTTGATTATAGGTATACATAGAGATGAGGTATTAACAGCAGTGCCCCTAGAGATTGGCACAGTGGCTAAGGATAGGTATGCAAAATACTATAATTCTACTTGGGATAACTATACCCGAAATAGTTGACATAGGGTATTATTTGTGTTATAATGTAAACAATAATAAAAGTAGTAGAAGTAGAGACGTAGCAAACCTAACAAAAGTTAGATTTTAAACTAAACAGGAGATACAAAAATGGCTGAGATTAATTTTGGTAAGAAGGTAACACTTAAGCAAGCTGCGAACATCATCCTAAACACACCGACTAACCGATACTTTTTAAGGGGTGAGCCGGGGATTGGTAAATCGTCTCTACTTAAGACACTAGGTGCAAGTTTACCGGAACATGAGGTTGCATACATAGATGTGCCGAACATGGACTTAGGCGATATTGCAATGCCAGTGATTGACCGTGAGACAAAGACTACCGCTTACTATCCTAACAGTAGATTCAAGATTCATTTAGGTAAGCCAGTGATCATGATGTTTGATGAGTTTACTAAAGGTGCTGACCCAGTGAAGAACATGTTACATCCGATGCTAGAGATATCGAACCCGCGTCTAGGTGACATTGCAATTCATCCGGAGTCAATCATATTCATGACTGGTAATCTAGCTAGTGATGGAGTGGGTGACAATCTCAAGGCTCATAGTAAGAATCGGGTTATCTCACTACATGTAAGCAAGCCAGATAGTGATGAATGGATTGAGTGGGCAATGAATAACGACATAGCACCAGAAGTTATTGCATGGGTTAAACAGTTTCCCCAAGCGATGGCGAGTTATACCGATGGTGATCAAGATGGCAATCCGTATATCTACAATCCGAAGAAGATGCAAGATGCGTTCGTCTCGCCTAGATCATTAGAGCGTGTATCCAATATCGTCAAGGCTAGATCAAAGTTAGATACTGATAGCCTAATAGCCGCAATGAGTGGATGTGTGGGCGAAGCTGCGTCAAGGGATATGCAAGCATACATAGAATTTAGTGATCAGTTGCCCACATGGGATTCGATCATTGCTAACCCTAATAATGCGAGTGTGCCTGAGAGTGCAGGTGCGTGTGCCATTGTAGTATTCGGTGCGATCGCTAAGGTGGATAAAAAGACTATTGATAAGTTTATGGAATACATCGAGCGATTCGATGCTGAGTGGCAAGCATGTTTCGCAATCAACATAGCGAAGAACCCACAAAAGCAACAGGTTGCATTTAGTGCTAAGAAGTTTTCTGATTGGGTTGAGAAGAATGAGGACTTACTATAATGAATGACTTAGGTAAGCATATAGATACTAGGATGGGTGTATCGGGTGAGACTATCCGCACTATTCAGAACAGCGCCATTATTAAGTTTAAGGCTGAGTTGGAGAGGCGCGGTATCAAGATAGAAGATTTGATTGACACTAAACAGATAAGGAAACCTAACAAATGTTAGAAAAAGATAAAGAGGAACGCAGACTAAGCAAGATCAAGATATCAATCATGCGGAATCCGAAGTTTGCTTTGTGGTCAGGCTTGATGACCGTAGGTAAGACTAAGATATCCGATGACGTGCCAACAGCTTGCACTAACGGTCGCGATGAAATCTACGGTCGGGAGTTTGTTAAGAAGCTAGATGATAAGGAGTTAGCGTTCGTGATGTTGCATGAAACATTGCACAAAGCGTATAGGCACTTATATACATGGCGTAAGTTGTGGGATATTGATGCTCAGTTATGCAACATGGCGATGGACTACGTAATCAATCTAGAACTGAAGGACTTAGATAAACAACAGCAGACCATAGCTATGCCGATGGAAGGTAACAAAGTAATTGGCTTAATTGATGAGAGGTTTCGCGGTATGAATACTAAGCAGGTGTTCGACATACTACGAGAGGAAGAGCCTGAGAATAGAGATGGTAGTGGGTTTGATGACCATGACTTTGATGGTGCTAAAGAGTTATCCGAGGATGAACAGAAGAAGTTAGTTAAAGAGATTGATCAAGCTATACGTCAGGGAATCATTGCGCGTAACAAAGTAGCAGGTAAGGAAGCAGGAGGTATGAGCCGTGAATTGGGTGAGTTACTAGCGCCTCAGGTAGATTGGCGTGAGCAGTTGAAAGAGTTTGTCCGTTCTACGTGTAGTGCTAAGGATGCGAGTAGTTGGCGTAGGGTGAACCGTAGATTCTTATCTGGTGATGTGTATATGCCTAGCCTAATAGGGGAAAAGGTAGCACACCTTGTCATTGGTATAGATACTAGTGGTTCAATAGGTGTTAAAGAGTTAAACACTTTTCTAACAGAAGTTAGGGGGATTGCACAGGAGGTTCATCCGGAACGAGTAACACTAACGTATTGGGATAGCGAAGTAGCAGGAGTTGAAGAGTATACAGGAGGTGACGTAGATAATATTACTGAGTCAACAAAACCAAATGGTGGTGGTGGCACTGACCCTACATGCCTAATGAAGTATATGGATAAGCAGGGGTTAGAACCCGACGCAATCATTATGCTTACTGACGGATGTATAGGAACAGGGGATTGGGGAGATGAATGGAAAGCACCTATTTTATGGACTATATGCGGGGGTAATCAATCATATGCCCCAGTGGGTAAGACT
>Ga0114970_10002055_pt1 | contig 15113 bp, 12 predicted proteins | sample M_140205_XF_Meta_FD_87030 | JGI IMG/M metagenome (GOLD analysis project Ga0114970, IMG submission 87030) | Freshwater microbial communities from Lake Montjoie, Canada to study carbon cycling - M_140205_XF_MetaG | ecosystem: Environmental > Aquatic > Freshwater > Lake | place: Lake Montjoie... | reverse complement strand
GCACCCCCAAGCCTGGCGAAATGCACCTCCTCCTGCCTGGCGACATCGTCGTGCGTCAATCCAGCGACATCGTCGCCGTCGAGGACCCACGCATCTCCGCCGCGCTGCGTTTCATCCGTCAACACGCCACCGAGAACCTCGACGTCACTCGCGTGGCCCGCGAGGTCGCGCTCTCTCGCAGCGTCCTCGAGCGCCGCATGAAGTGCCTCATCGGTCGCAGCCCTGGCGAGGAGATCAATCGCCTACGCTTTGCCGCCGTGGAGAAATTGCTCACGCAGACGGACCTCACCCTGGATGCCATCGCCTCCCGTTGCGGCTTCACACATCCGCAATACATGGCCGAGGCCTTTCGGAAGCGAGCAGGCGTTACACCCGGTGAGTTTCGCAGGAGCCGCAAAACCTGAAGACGAGAAATCAAAGTCTGAATGAAGACTTCTCATAGCTCGCGTTTACTTGTGAACCATGAACCGCCGTCGTTTCCTTCAATCCATCGCCGCAGCCACAGCTGCGCCTGCTTTTGCCGCCGAAGTGCCGTGGAAGCTGAATTACATGCTCGCCTCGGCCATGTATGGCAGCTTGCCGCTGGCGGAGATTCTGCCGGAGGTGAAGAAGACGGGGGCGACGGGCATTGAGTTGTGGCCGAAGAAGCATGGCACGCAGCGTGAGGAGATGGATGCCATCGGACATGACAAATTCGCCGCGATGCTCAAGGAGTATGGCATCGGCTTTGGAGGATCAACGCGTTATGATCTGGGGCCGTTCGGGTTGACTGAGGAAATCGCGGTGGTGAAAAAGCTGGGTGGCACCTTTATCGTCACGGGTGGGGCAGGGGACTACAAAGTTTCGCCTGAGCAGCTGAAGGCGAACGTGAAAGCTTTTGTGGAGAAGATGAAGCCGCATGCGGCACTCGCAGCGGAGAACGGCGTCGAGATCGGCATTGAGAACCACATCAACAACCTCATCGACACGCCGGACTCGCTGCTGTGGCTTGCGGATGACATCCGCAACATCCCCGGCATCGGCATCGCCCTCGCGCCTTACCATCTGCCGCAGGACACGAAGCTGCTGAGTGATCTCATCACGCACATCGACAAGAAGATGACGCTCTTTTACACCTGGGAGCACGGCATGGGTTGCATGAAGCCGATGCCGAAGGAGGAAGAACTTCAGCAACTGCCAGGCCGAGGCAAACTCGACTGGAAACCACTCCTCGCCGCGCTGAAGGCCACGAAATTCACCGGCCCAACGGAGATCTTCATGCATCCGACACCGCGCGGCATTCCGATCATGCCTACCGCAGCGGAGACGACTGTTGAGATCATCCGTGCGAAGCAGCATCTCGACGCCATTGTCGCCACTCTTTAATAGCACTTCCAAACTCCACCACTTCACACAATCCCATGCCCAAAGCTAAAGTTCTTCTCATTGTCGGTGATGCCACGGAAACCGTGGACACGTTGTATCCTTATTATCGTTTGATCGAAGGCGGTTTCACGCCGGTGGTAGCAGCGCCGGAAAAGCGCAAATATCAGATGGTGCTGCATGAAGTGAAGCCAGGCTGGACGATTACCAAGGAGTGGGAGGGATACTCGATTAATGCTGACATCGCGTTCAAAGACATCAAACCCGAGGAATACGTGGGCATCTTCTTCAGCGGCGGTCGTGCGCCGGAATACATCCGTGAGGATGAGGATCTGCTGCGGATCACCAAGTGGTTCTGGGATCAGAAGAAGCCATGTGCCAGCGTGTGCCATGGCGTTGAGATTCCAGCACGTGCAGGCATCGTCCAAGGATTGAGCATGGCTACCGTGGCGAAATGCAAGTTCGACCTCGAAATCTGCGGTGGAATCTATGTGAATGAACCCTGCGTGATTGACCAGCACATGTATTCAGGACGCACCTATCATGACAGCGGCCACTTCATTGGACCTTGGATCAAAGCGCTGGATGCTGAACGTTCGAAAATGGAGATTGAGTGGCAGTCGAAGCACGTCAAGAAGCGCAAAAAATGAAGCGGATGAAACTATGGTCGTTGATAGTGGCTTCCGTGCTTTATGCCGGCAACTTGCCAGCACATCCGCTTCAAGCTGAGCCGATCAATCATGCCTTTGTTTACACCTTTGATCAGTTCAACATCCCGGAGGACCCGGATGAGGCCTTGGTGAATGGTGGACTTCTATTGCTGGCGGAATTGAACTGCACGGCCTGCCATGCCGTGCCGAAGTCATGGCAGGAGCGACTGAAGGCGAAGCCGGGGCCTGATTTGAGTGCGGTGGGGTCGCGCATCGATCCTGATACACTGTGGCTCATGATTCGCAGCCCGCAGAGCCGAAAGAAGGGCACGCAGATGCCGGGATTGTTCGCAGGTGAGGATGGCGATGAAGAAAAAGTCGAGGCGTTGGTGGAATACTTGAGCGCGATGAAATGGGACGCGCCGAAGGTGCCCGCAGGCGATGTGGAGCGTGGCAAGGAGCTGTATCACAAGGTCGGCTGCGTAGCCTGCCATGAGCCAGCGAAGGATGTGCGACCGCCGAAGGCACCTGCGGATGTTGAGGTCGAGAAGCCGGGCAATGCGTCCGTGCCGATCGCGCTTGCGGACGCTTACAGCTTCACGGCGCTGTCGTATTTCCTGAAGCACCCGCTTTCCATGCGCCCTTCTGGCCGCATGCCTGACATGCGCCTGAGCGAGCAAGAAGCATCTGACATTGCGGCGTATCTGCATGTGGGTCGTGTCGCCGAGAAAGCGACGGCGCGTGCGGCGCTGAAGATTCCCAAGCAGGGCATCGAGAAGGGCAAAGAGATGTTTGAGAAGATGAACTGCGTGGCGTGCCATTCGAACGGGAGTGCGGATGCCCCCATCCGCAAAACAGCCGTGAAGCCAACGACCGAACTCAATGCCAGCAAAGGATGCCTCGCCGAAAAACAGCCCAGCGGCACCCCGCGCTTTGATTTGAATGATTTGGAGAAGCGCGCCCTGAAAATCGCTCTGGCGATGATTCAAAAAGAGGACGCTCCAAAACTGACATCCCAGGAGAAAGTGGACTGGCAGATGTCGCGACTCAATTGCTACGCCTGTCATGACCGCGATGGCAAAGGCGGGCCGGAAGATCCGCGTTCACAGTATTTTGGTGTGAATGACTCGACGGCCGAGTCGCTGGGCCAACTCGCGCATTTGCCGCCGAGTCTCGACAAAATCGGTCGCAAGCTGACGCGTGGTTGGTTTGAGAAAATCCTGTGGGGTCAAGAGGGCAGCATGCGTCCATACATGGACACGCGAATGCCGAGCTTTGGCCGTGAGCAGACGGAGATGATGATTCCCTGGCTGAACGAAGCCGATGTGGCCGAGAAGCCCGTGGCGATCGATGTCAGTGGACTAGCGAAGCATCATCGCGCGGAATTGGGTCGGCAGTTGTTGGGCGCGAAGGGCCTGGCCTGTGTTTCGTGTCATGGATTGAAGGATCGCAAATCGCTCGGTCCACCCGTGCTGCGTCTCACGCATGCTGCGGAGCGATTGCAGCCAGAGTATTTCAAAGAGCTGCTGCTCAACCCTCAGGCCACGCAGCTTGGCACCGTGATGCCGCCTATGTTTGTGGGCCGCAAAAAGGCCGATCAGGAAATCGAGAGTATCTGGACATATCTACGCGAGGTCGAAGGCCAACCACTGCCGGAAGGTCTGATGTCCTCGGAGGATTTCGAACTGAAGCCGGGCAAGAAGCCCATCGTCTACCGCAGCTTCATTGAAGGCGTGGGCACGCATGCCATCGCCGTAGGTTTTCCTGGTGGGCTGAATGCGGCGTTTGATGCGAAGACTAGCCGCTGGGCACTGATCTGGAAAGGCCGCTTCCTCGATGCCATGAGCAACTGGCAGGACCGCGCCATGCCACCGATCAAACCGCTCGGCACCGATGTGAAGGAACTGCCAGCAGTGAGTGGCGTGCGTGTTTTTGGCGGCTACAAACTCGGCAAAGACGGCGTGCCGACCTTCCTGTATCAACAAGACGGCAAACCCGTCGAAGACACGCTTCGACCAACAAAGAACGGCTTCGAGCACATCATCAACATCAACGGACAGCAAACGAAGGAGGTCTTGTCATGGTAAGGAGGGTTATCAGTTATCGGTTATCAGTTATCGGTTTGGGACTCTTCGCTCTCTGCACTTCGCTCATTGCTCAGCAGCAGTCCGACTACTACCGCATCGAGACCTACGAACTGCCGCAAGGTGTGAATTTTGAGGCCAGCGGCCTTGCGGTGCTGCCGAGCGGCAAATTGGCCGTCGCTCTGCGCAAAGGTGAAGTTTGGGTCGAAGGAGAAAAGGGCTTCAAGCTCTTCGCCAGTGGCCTGCATGAGATTTTGGGTCTCGCTTGGCATGATGGAGCGCTTTATGTCACGCAGCGTGCCGAGGTCACAAAAATCCGCGACACCGATGGCGACGGCCTAGCGGACGAATATCTCGCAGCAGCCAAGGGCTGGGGCGTTTCGGGTGCTTATCACGAGTATGCCTATGGACCGGTGTTTGATGCAGCGGGGAATCTTTATACCTCTCTCAATAGCAGCATGGGCAAGCCCATGGTGAAAGGCGACACGCTCTGGCGTGGCTGGGTGGTGCGCACCTCGCCTGATGGCAAGATGGAGGCTTGGTGCGCCGGATTCCGCAGCCCATGCGGCATCGGCACCAATTTCGAGGGCGATATCTTCATCACCGATCAACAAGGCAACTGGATGCCAACCACGCCGCTCTTCCACGCTCGGAAAGGCGCTTACTTCTCGCATGCGGAGTCGATTCCTGACGCCATGCGGCCAGATTCACCAGTCAAAATCGCCGCAAAGCAGCCCGATGGCATCACCGTGGCCGAAGCGATGAAAACCGTGCAGGGCTACACGCCGCCCGCAGTTTGGCTTCCGTATGTCAAGATGGGCCAAAGCGGCACCGGGATCACCTGTGACAAAAGTGGCGGCAAGTTCGGACCGTTTGAGAAGCAGCTCTTCCTCGGCGAGTTCGTGCTCAGTGGAGTGAATCGCGTGTTCCTGGAAAAAGTCGGCGGCGAGTATCAAGGCGCGTGTTTTCCCTTCATCGACGGACTGCAATGCGCCGCGCTGGCTTTGACATCATTGCCAGACGGATCGCTCGTGGTTGGTGAAACGAACCGCGGTTGGAACAGCAAAGGCAATCGCCCCTTTGGCCTGCAGAAGATCGTGTGGACGAAAAAGACACCGCTCGAAGTGCAGAAGATGGAACTCACGAAGACTGGCTTCCGTTTCACCTTCACGCTGCCGGTGGATAAGGCGAGCCTGGGCGAACTCACCGGTCAGAGCTACACCTATCCCTTCCAGAGCAAATACGGCGGCGAAGAACTCGACGCCAAGCCGCTGCAATTCACCTCCTCCAAGCTGAGCGATGATGGCCTGGTTCTGGAAGTGAGCATCGCCAGTCTCCGTGTCGGCTATGTGCATGAGTTTGAGCTGCCGAAACTCAAAGCGAAAGACGGCACGCCGCTTTGGCACCGCATGGCGTATTACACGCTGAATCGTTTGAACCAGTGATGAGCAGAATCATGCCGCTAATCTGCTGTAACGTATTTGGGGCTTTGCCTCGTGGGCAAATCGGAGTGCGAACTTAGTTCAGCGGCTTTAGCTCGGGCAGCAGGAACTTACCATCTTTGCGGATGAGTTTGCCGTCGAAGCGGATTTCACCGCCGCCGTAGTCGGGGCGTTGGATGTTGACGAGATCCCAGTGGACTTGGCTGCGGTTGCCGTTGTCAGCGACGCCTTCGTAGGCTTGGCCGGGCGTGAAGTGGAAACTGCCGGCGATTTTTTCGTCGAAAAGGATGTCGCGCATGGGCTCTTTGATCTCGCGATTGAAGCCGATGGCGAATTCACCGATGTAGCGAGCACCTTCGTCGCTGTCGAAGATCTTGTTGATTGCCTCGGTGTTGTTGGCGGTGGCCTTGACGATCTTGCCTTTGCTGAACTCGAGTTTCACGCTGTCAAATGCGATGCCTTGATAGATGGTGGGTGCGTTGTAACTGATGACTCCTTCGACGCTGTCTTTGACCGGAGCGCTGAAGACTTCGCCATCGGGAATGTTATGATTTCCGCCGCAGGCGATGGCTTTGAGGCCTTTGAGGCTGAAACGCAGGTCGGTGCCAGGGCCGGTGATGTGAACCTGTTGCGTTTTATCCATGAGCTTTTTAAGAGCGTTCATGGCGGGGAGCAGGGCGGCGTAGTCGAGCAAGCAAACACGGAAGAAGAAGTCCTCAAAGGCTTGGGTGCTCATGCCGGCCTGCTGGGCCATGGAGGACGTGGGCCAGCGCAGAACGACCCAGCGACTGTTGTTAACGCGTTCGTTTTGCACGGGACGCAGCTTGGCCATGACGAGCTTCATTTTATCCGCAGGAACGTCGGAGCTTTCGGTGATGTTGTGGCTGCCACGGACGGCAATGTAGCAGTCGGTCTTCTTCATCAAGGCGAGGTTGTTCTTCGCGATGAGATCGTATTGCTTGGCATCGGCATGAATCATCTGCTCGCGGGTGAGCACGGAGTCGTTGATGCGCACCATGGGCAGACCACCGACGGCAACAACTTCACGGATGAGGCTCTGGCCGACGGTGTTGGGCACATCGAAGAGGTCGATCCAGACAAAGTCGCCTTTTTTGACTTTGGTGGAGTAGCGGACGAGCTGGCGTGAGAGGGCGTCGATTCGGGGGTCGTGCATAATGCGATGATTGTGGCGATAAAGACACGCACTGGCAAAAGGGAAAATTGAGGGAATGCTGCGTGCATGATGCGCCGCCTGCTGCCTTTGGTTTGGATCTTGATTCACACGTGTGAGATGGCGCAGGCGCCTGAATGGGCCAAGGACCTCACGCCTAGCACAGCGGGAACGCATCTGCATGTGCCGCCGTGCGAGATCACCTTTGAACTCGGGTGGAATAATTGGATCACGGCTGGCAAGGCGACGCTGAGCGTGCGTGAGGCGGAAAATTTCTGGCGGGCAGATGCAACAGCGGCAAGCACGGGCTTCGCGCGCACGCTGTGGAAGTATGACTGCGCCATGACCTCAATCATGCATCGCGCCGATCTGCGGGCGCATTATTTGCAGCATCAGGAGACGGACAGCGAGGAAACCTGCCGTTACCGGGTGTCGTTTGAGAAGCAGCGTGTCGTGACGGAGACGCTGGTGCAGCCGGTTAAAGGTAAGCCAGCGATATCGACTGCTTTGTGTTCCTATGGTCCGATGGACGATATCCTTTCGGTGATTCTTTACGTGCGCAGCCAGGAACTCCGGAACGGGCAGAAGATCAGTCGAGTGGTGCAACCTTGGGATAAGCCATACCTGACCACGTTTGAGGTGCTGGGACGTGAATCGTTGCGTTTTAATGGCAAAAACCATCCTTGTATCAAGGTTGGACTCAAGATCCGAAAGATCGACCGCGATACGTTGGTGCTAAGTGCCTACAAGAAGATGAAAACCGCCACGATCTGGGTGTCCGATGATGAGTTGCGTGTGCCGATTGAGATGCACGCTGAGGTCTTCGTTGGTTACATGTCTGCTCGTATGACTGGGATCAAGATGCTGGAAGGCGGAAGCGCAACGGCCAAGCTACCACGCAACATGACGGTGGATCCACCACCATCGAAGTAAATCAAGGTGCGGGCGCTGCTTCGACACTGATGTGTATGTCGTCGAAGAAGACCGGTTCGCCGGAGAATGGCGTCGCCCAGATGGCGCATTTGCCTTGGCCCTTGAGTGATTTTTCATCGTGCTTGATGAGCGGTTCGGTGGGTTCAGCAGCATCGGCGCCCCACGCTTTACCAGAAATAATCCAAGCTTCGTTGGCGCCCTTTTTGGCTTCAAGCTTCACCTTTACCCATGCCTCGCTGGTCCAATTGAATGGCACACTGGCGAGGGTTTGGTCGTTCTTGATGAGTTCGAGTGATTTTTTGGAAGGATTGACGATGAGACGATGGCCACTCATGCCGTGGACACTGATGCCGAAGCGAGGCGTGCTGCGACCACGTTTGATGGCGAGAATTTTCGCTTCAATGCTGGCGCTACCATTGGCGGAGACCGCAAGCTGGGCACTGGCGTCGGTGATTGGATTGGGATCGATGACGATGGCTTTGTTGCCATCGCGTGCGGCTATCTTGATAGTGCCATCAACAACGAAGACTTCCTTGGGTGGTTCACCTTCAGCCCAACTGTCCGCTTTAATCTCGAAGGACTGTAGCTGCTGCGCGGAGACAATTGTTGTGGCAAGCAAGCAGGCGGCAAACAGCAGTCTTTTCATAGTCGTCTGGAAGCAAAACCGATTTAGCGCACAGGTTCTTTCAGCAGGGCGAGCGCTTCGAGCGCAGAGGCGTCCTCATGGACAACTGCGGCGAGGCTGCGGGCGATTGCGGCAGGGTTTTTGTGCTGCCAGACGTTGCGACCGATGGCGATGCCTGCGGCACCAGCATCCATGGCGTCTTCGACCATCTTCAGTAAACCGGCGTCATCACCCATGGCGGCACCACCGAGAATGATGACGGGTACAAAGCATTGCCCAACGATGCGGCGGAAATCATCGACTGTACCATTGGTGGGGTAGGGGACCTTGACTACGTCCGAACCGAGTTCCGCCGCCAGACGTGTGGCAAAACTGACATTTTCAACGGTGTATTTTTCCGGCGCACCCAACGCATAAGGAAGAGATTCGAGGATGACCGGAATGTCGGTGTCGAGGCTTAGGCGGATTAGATCAGCGCATTCCTGGAAGTTGGCCTTTTCATAGGTGGACCAAGGGTAAAGCATGTTCATGACGGCGTTGGCGCCGACCATTTCAGCTTCCTCGACACCAAAGACACCGATGCTACCAGCGCCTTCGCCGGTAGTGCGGGTGTTATATATGTCCGTGCGGAGGATAATGCCTTTGCCGGCGAGGCTGTCCGCTGCGCGCAAAGCAACGCCGAGGTTCATGACATAGCCATCGACGAATTCATTGACCTGATCGATGAGCTGAAAAGGGTTTTCCAAACCGGGCACGGGAATGGCGCAGCCATGGTCGATGGGGAGAGTGACGGTCTTGCCGTTGCGAAAGAGGGCTTCGAGGTTTTCCTGACGGTTCATAGATCAAGTGGGATAGGCTGCTTCTTCGCAGCAAGGAGCGCTGTGCGCAAACCCAAATCCCATGGTCGCACCGCTCAGCGTTTGATGCTCTGGGGTTTGCTTTTGACCTTGTCGATTTCACGCTTGGAACTGTCAATCTGACGCTCGAAGCGTGTTTTCTCACGTTTGTACTCGCGCACAAGATCGACAGTCCAGTAAGCACCACTCAGGCTGGTGGCCATTAGAAGAATAAAGACGGCATAGCAGATGAAGGACATTTGCGTCTCTTGAACACGCCGCTCCTCCCTATCAGAATCAACATCCAGTACGCCCAGCATGTCCATCCACCACATGCGCCAGACACGGGGATCACGTGCAACATTCAACGCCCAGAAGCTGATGAACAGAGCAAGGATTGAAGCAATGGCTAGACCGATTGGCATGCAGTATCAATTCTGACCTAATCACTGGGAGTCAATGCGAATTTCTAAGCTATTCAGCCTAAACCATTGGGTGAATTACCAGTTTTTGATCCATTTAACGGAAAGCGTAGGGGTCGCCTGTGTGTCGATGGATTTTTTTCGGATATTCACCTCATCTTCAGAGTAGGACCAGAGGTCGTAGGTGGAATTGATGGTGGTTGCAGCCGTCGCGGCAGCACCGCCTGTACCGCCCGTTGTTCCCGCCGCCGCGACGGCTGCCTTGATATACTGAAAAGGGCGACCAAAAGCGTCGATAATAATGTAGCGACCATTTTTGCGGGTCCAGATGGTCCGAGGCACTTCCACCAGCATCATGTTTTTGATTTCTGCAGTCCCCTCTGTTTTCCCATCTGAGGCTGCAGAAGAGCTATCGGAACCGGTGGGCGAAGTTACACCTTTAATTTGATCATATCCGTCTCCGGTGAGCGCCTGATAGAGGCATGCCGCACCGGAAGTGTCATAGGATTTACCGGCAAGAAATTCGACCATTTGATCTTTACCTGCGGGTTCAGGAAACTCGCCGAATTCCGCCTGGTAGCGATCAAGGGCGAGTTTGATTGCCTCGAATGTTCCGGTGGTAGTGCGGCGTTTTGATGAACGCATGGCATAGGTGTAGGCTCCCATGGTCAACGAGGCGAGAATCGCGATGATGGTAATGACAATGAGCATCTCCACCAAAGTGAAGGCGCGAGAATTGAATTTGAAACAGGTTAATTTCATGGCTCCAAATTGTGTAAACTGAATGTTACTAGCCTCCAGCGCCGCCGCTGAGGTTTTTGATCACGTCGATGAGCGGTAGGAATAGGGCCATGACGATGACACCCACGACGAGCGCGAGGACAACAATCATGAGCGGCTCCAGCATGGAGGTGAGGGCGGAAACAGAGTTGTCTACTTCGTCCTCATAGACGTCGGCAATTTTCAGGAGCATCTCGGGCAACTGACCGGTTTCTTCACCCACATCCACCATGGAGATCACCATTGGGGGGAACACGCCGCTAGATTCCAGCGGGGCCACCATGGACTCACCTTCCTTAACAGCGTCATGCACTTTGGTGATGGCATCAGAAACAATGGTATTGCCAGCGGTGTCGCGCGTGATGTTTAGCGCCTGTAGGATCGGCACACCGGAGGTGACGAGAGTGCCGAGAGTGCGGGTGAAGCGCGAGATGGCGGTCTTGCGCTGCACATCGCCGAATAGCGGCAGCTTGAGTTTCATTTTATCAATCCAGCGACGGCCACCTTTGGTGACTGCCAGCATGCGCCATCCGACGATGGATCCAAGCAACGTGCCAAGCAGAATCCATTTGTATTCGAACATGTTGCGGCTGAAACCGATAACCCATTTGGTCAGTTCTGGCAGTTTATCCTTACTGCCCAGCATGTCCTCAAAGATGCTCTCGAAACGAGGCACGATGACCATCATGAGGAAAACCATGATGCCAGCGGCGATGCACATGACGATCATGGGATAAACCATCGCGGCCACGATCTTGTTTTTTAGCTTTTGGGCCTTCTCCTGGTATTCCGCGAGACGGTTGAGCACAAGTTCGAGCACACCACCAAGTTCGCCAGCTTTCACCATGTTGATGTAGAGCTTGTTGAAGATACGGGGATATTGTTGAAGGCTCTCGGAGAAGGTACTGCCGGTTTGTACGTTGTCGGCTAATGTGTTGATGGTGCCCTTCATCACCAAATTTGGCTCCTGGCGGCCAAGAACGGTGAGGCCACGCAGCAAAGGCAGACCGGAATCAATGAGTGTGGCAAGCTGGCGTGTGAAAATCATCAGACTCTTGCTCTTTACCTTGGCATTGGCACCGACCTTGACGACTTTGGTTTTACCCTTGGTGGTTGATTTGGCGCGCTTTTTGATGGCCGCGGCCTGTCCCTGTCCTTCAGCGGCTACACTGGTCGGGTAGAGGCCGGACTGGCGCAGTTGATTGATTGCATCTGACTCGGAAGCGGCATCAAGGTCTCCGGCGGTTTCCTGTCCGTTTTGATCCAGGGCGATGTAATGAAACTTGGGCATAGGGCGTGTCGTGTCGGCGTTTGTTCAGGGGAAATAGAGAATACCGGGACGGCAGCCATTCTGTCCATCAAATAATGTACGAGGATGCACTCGAATTGGCCGCGTTGGAGGATGTCAGGGGATCAGGTGTATTTCAGCACTTCTTCGATGGTCGTTTCACCACTATAGATGCTCCGCAGACCATCTTCACGCAGGGTGACCATGCCGAGTTCGATGGCCTTTTGGCGCAGCACTAGGGAGGGGGCGCGTCCGGTGATTAGTTCACGGATGGGGTCGGTGACATCCAACAGCTCGTAGATGCCTTTGCGGCCTTTGTAGCCGCTGTTGCCACAGGTCGAGCAGCCGGATCCGGTGTAGAAATGTTTTCCGCCAATATCGTCTGGGGAAAGATTGAGCTGGTTGAGAATGTGCAGGCTCGGCTCATAGGGTGAGCGGCAGCTTTTGCAGATGGTGCGCAGCAGACGTTGCGCAAGCACGCCTTCCAATGTGGCTGACACAAGGAATGGTTCTACGCCCATATCGACCAAGCGTGTTACTGCGCCGGCGGAATCGTTGGTATGCAGCGTGCTGAGCACCAAGTGGCCTGTCAGGGATGCTTGAATTGCAATCTGTGCAGTTTCGAGGTCGCGCATCTCTCCCACCATGATGCGGTCAGGATCTTGACGCAGGAAGGAACGCAGCGCTTTGGCAAAGGTGAGACCTACGGCGTCATTGATCGGCACCTGCATTACGCCATCCAATTCGTACTCGACGGGGTCTTCGGCGGTGATCAGCTTGCAATCGATGGTGTTGATCCGGCGCAAACAGGCATACAGCGTGGTGGTTTTTCCCGCTCCTGTAGGGCCTGTGACGATGAAGATGCCGTTGGGCTTGTTAATCGTCTCCACAATGTAGTCAAAAAGGAAAGGCTGCATGCCAAGCACTTCGAGATCTAGATTAACCGAAGAACGGTCCAGAACGCGGAGCACTACGGACTCACCGTGCTGCGTGGGGAGCGAGTTGACGCGCATGTCCACCGGCTTGCCGCCAACGGTGGTCATGATTCGACCATCCTGAGGGATGCGTCGCTCGGCAATGTTCATATTTGCCATGACTTTGACACGGGAAATGATGGAGGTTGCCAGATGAATCGGTGGCGGGGCCATTTCATACAGCGCGCCGTCCACGCGGTAGCGGATTTTGAATTCACGCTCAAAGGGCTCGAAGTGAATGTCGCTAGCGCGTTCTTTGATGGCCTGTTGCATCACTAGATCGACGAATTTCACGATCGGAGCAGAGTTTGCCTCTGCTTCAGGCGATGAGCCGCCGTCCTTACCACCTTTGCCGAGTTGGCCGAAGATCTCATCAATGCTTGGAGCACCACTACCGTAGTGTTTTTCAATCAGGGTAAGCACTTGGCTACGACGTGCGACCACGGGGACGATGGTCTTTTCAAGACCAAAGCGCAGGTCTTCTACAAGCTGTGGGTTTAGCGGGTCAGTGAAAGCAACGTGTAATCCCTGTCCGTCGAGAGTGATTGGGAACGCACCATAGAGACGTGCCATGCCTGCCGGAATGAGAGCAACGACGGATGGCGGTGGCTCGAAGTTGTCGAGGTCGAAATGGTCTGCGCCAAGTTCATCGGCCACCTGAGCCCAAAACTCGTCTTCATTGGTGTAAATGCCGTATGCCAGCAGCACTTGGACGATGTCTTTGCCGTTCTGCACGGCGTCCTGCTCAATGTCATAGGCTAGACCTTTGTCGATCACGCCGCGATTTTCGAGCATCTCTACCACATTCTGAGGTGTCATAGTCGTCTGTAAGGGATGGAATTCAGTTGGGAGTGCCGGTAAAAAATCAATCGGCGTCGGCCATGGTGGCCTCGATCACCTCTTCGGCGGTGGTCATGCCGGAAAGCACCTTGCGGATGCCATCTTCACGCAGAGTGCGCATGCCCAGTTCGCGAGCGCGCTTGCGGAGTTGTGGCGTGGTGAGTTGCTGGTTGATCATATTCCGCACTTCGTCATCGATCTTGAAAATCTCTACTAGGGACATACGGCCGCGGTAGCCGCCCTGTCGGCACTTGGAACAACCATTGGCACCGTTGACCGTGGCTTCAAAAAGCTGGGAGGCTTCCAATCCCAGCGCACGCAACTCGCGATCACTGAGCGTGGTGGAAGACTTGCAGTCGGCACAGAGTTTGCGCACCAAACGCTGAGCCTCGATTGCGCGCACGGCGGAGGCAGTCAGGAACGGTTTTACGCCGATGTCGCTCAGACGTGCTACAGCGCTCGGCGCATCGTTCGTGTGCAGCGTACTGAAGACCAAGTGGCCGGTGAGTGATGCCTGGATGGCGATGGAAGCGGTTTCTAAGTCGCGAATTTCTCCCAGCATGATGATGTTAGGCGCTTGGCGCAGCATGGCGCGCAGAGCTGCGGCGAACGTCATGCCGACGTCTTCCTTCACCATGACCTGGTTGATTCCTGCCAGCTCATATTCGACCGGATCTTCGACCGTGATGATCTTACGGTCAGGGCGGTTGATGAAATTCAGGCAGGCGTAAAGCGTGGTGGTTTTACCGGAACCGGTGGGTCCAGTGACAAGAATGATGCCGTCCGGAAGAGTAATAAGTTGCTCAAAGCTAGCCTGATCATCACTAAGGAAGCCCAGATCAACGAGGCCGAGCTTCAGGCTGCTCTTGTCGAGCACACGCATGACCACGCTCTCGCCGTTGTTTGTCGGGATGATGGACACGCGCATGTCGATCTCCTTCTCGTTGTAAGACATCTGGATACGGCCGTCCTGCGGGATACGTTTTTCATCCAACTGCATCGAGCCGGTCATGATCTTGATACGTCCGATGATCGCTGAATGCAGGCGTTTCGGATGATGCTCCACATCGATAAGCACGCCATCCATGCGGTAGCGAATGCGAATGTCCTTTTCCAGTGGCTCAATGTGAATGTCCGAAGCCTTTTGCTTGAAAGCCTCCATCAGCAGATTTGTCACCAGCTTGATGACCGGAGCGTCGTCATCAGTTACGCTGCCGTCAGAATTTTTGGGTTTAATAGTGCCCATCACAGCTTCATTGCCATAGATGTTGGCTTGAAGTGTTTTAATCAGCGCAGGAGTAGAGCAGTAATACTCAATGTCCGGCTGCAGCACATGCGGCAGCGCATCCAGTGTTTCAAAGTCGTATGGATCGGCTACGACGATCTGCAAGGTGCTGCCATTCGTTCCCAGTGGTGCGATCTTGTATTTCAATGCCACATCTAGACGGACGAGCGCTTTAAGCCCCGCATTCGGCACGAAACCGTTCAGATCGACGTACTCCATTCCGGAGTTAACCGCCACCATTTGAGCAATCTGCTCATCTGAGACCGTCCCTGTCTTGATCAGCACACTGATGACGCTTTCGCCGGGTTTCAGGCCATTTTTCGCCTGCTGGATGTCACGTTCGGTCAGCAGTCCAGATTCTTGGAGCTGTTCGAGTAAGTATGCTTCATTAGAGTACATGAATTCGTATCTGCGTGGCGGG
>Ga0114970_10002053_pt1 | contig 15114 bp, 13 predicted proteins | sample M_140205_XF_Meta_FD_87030 | JGI IMG/M metagenome (GOLD analysis project Ga0114970, IMG submission 87030) | Freshwater microbial communities from Lake Montjoie, Canada to study carbon cycling - M_140205_XF_MetaG | ecosystem: Environmental > Aquatic > Freshwater > Lake | place: Lake Montjoie... | reverse complement strand
GCTATTACCTAGTCTAGATTATTTTGAACGCTGGTATCGTGACCACATGATTAGACACAAGAAACCAAATTTTAATGCAGGGGTCGTCGAAGGTTTAATTACTCGTGGCATTGACAGTATTCGAGCCACAAGAGAAGTACGGATTAATAGTGTTACCAGTGAAACAGGCCGCCCAGGTAAGTTTGACAAAAAGCATTGGATTGATTGGATCGGCCGTGCAGACCGTGCTAGAAAAACTGATTGGGCAACTACGTTCCCAGAGTTGACCTGGATGCTCACCGAGGATTGGGATAAACGTGCTTAAAGAAAATTTACCCAAGAGCTTTTGTATTGCACCGTGGGTACACTTGTACAGTGACCCTGACGGCAGTCTTCGCCCTTGCTGTACCAGCGACGCTGATGCAAGTTTTGGTAATACTAAACAGTATACACGAATTATTGATGCAGTCAACAGTCCTGGACTTAAAGAAGTACGCAGGGCGTTACTTGCTGGCGAACGACCCGAGAGTTGCCAACGATGCTGGTTACACGAAGATACCAGCGGCAACGACCTCAACAGTTATCGCAGTTACTTGAATGGTATGTTCCGTGACACAAGTTTAGATTTATTGGATCAAACACAGGCCGATGGAAGTATTGAAAATTTTAAATTAAAGTATGTGGACTTCCGTTGGGCCAATACTTGTAATTTTGCCTGCATTAGTTGTGGTAGTGTATACAGTAGTAAGTGGGCTACAGAATTGGGCTTGCCAATATTGCAAATACCCAACAAGCAATATCTATTAGATGAATTAGTCAATGATCGATTAAATGAAATTGAAACAATATACTTCGTTGGCGGGGAGCCATTTCTTTTACCCGAGCATTGGCGTTTATTAGAAGCATTGAGCGCCAGCGGTCGTGCTGATAAGATTAGCCTGCGCTACAATACTAACATGAGCACACTTCAATTTGAAAAGAAGCATGCTCTAGACTTCTTACCCAAGTTTAAAGATGTAGAAATTGTGGCTAGTATTGACCATTACGGAGACAAGGCTGAGTTTATTCGATGGGGCACAGATTGGCAAGAAATATTAGATAATCTAACTTACATACGTGACTTAAAACAACCAAACATCAGAGTAGTTACTAACACCGTGATTACTGCATTAAACATCCTAGACTTGCCAGCAATCATGCGACAGTTACGGGTAATGTGGCAACAGGGGCTATTAACCCCACAGACTCTATATCGTGCCATGGACCCATGGCATCTAGACTCTAGGAATTTACCCCTAGAGATTAGACAACAAATTGCCGCAGAACTTGACGTTGTAATCTCTGAGTTTGTTGAAGAAGAGTTGTTTAACTATAAGCATCATCATTTGGCAGATGCCCGTGACTTTATATTAACCGATAGTCCGCATAATCAGGATCACAGTCGTCATGAGTTAATTACTCAAATGACTATATTAGATGCCCGACGCAAGACAAATTGGCGCAGTGAGCTAACTGAACTCTGGAGTGCTGTTAAATGAATTTACGCTGTGTAAATGCAGACCATGGGTTCTGTACCAAACCTACCGGGCATGTCATGCCTTGCTGTATTAGTCACGAAAGAGTTGTTAATAACTCCGGAGATATAGCAATATTAAATAAAGACCTTGCTAAAGACATTTGGCAAAGTCAATATCTAATAGATTTACGACAAGATTTATCAAATGGAATCCAGCATCCTAATTGTAGTCAGTGCTGGAGTGAAGAGGCCGCAGGGTATAAAAGCAAAAGATTGCGTGATAACGAACGTTGGGTGGACCTCGTAAATGAGCCAACTGGTGAATTACCTAAACTGTTAGATCTGAGTTTGGGTAACACTTGTAATCTAGCTTGCAGAACCTGCGGCACCTTTGCCAGTAGTCGATGGTATAAAGAAACTCAAAGACAACTTTTACCATCGGTCAAACGCAATGAACTCAAACAGTTAAACGATCAGATACAAGACAGCTATGCAGACACGGCCAGTATATGGCCATTCTTGGACAAGGCATTGCCCAATGTATTGCACATAGATTTGTACGGTGGAGAGCCTTTGCTGGTCAAAAGACATTGGCAGATGTTGGATGCAATACCCAAGGATATTGCCAATGACATTAGTCTACACTTCAATACCAATGGTACTCAGTGGGACGACGACTATGCTGAAATACTCTGTAGATTCAAAGCGGTGACCGCAGACATCAGCATAGATGGTATAGGACCGGTGTTTGAATACATGCGTTGGCCTGCCAAATGGGATCAAGTAAATGCTAATATACAGAACTTTAAAAAACTAAGCGTACGGCATCCTCAGATCAGCGTGGGTATTTGCATTACGTTGAGTATTATGAATATATGGTCATTACCGGAGACTGTTGAGTATACACAACAAATGGAACTTAGTTGCTATTTAAATTTATTACACAGTCCTGACGCAATGAGTTTAAAAAATCTAAGCCAGACTGCGTCTGCGTTAGTGTCGGATCACCTCGAAGTGGTGTCACATGATCAGATTGACAGTATTAAGTCGTTTATCGGTTCCAATAAATCGGATCAGACCATGTCTAGAGCGTTGCTGGATATGCTCAACGAACATGATTTACTTAGAAATCAAAGTTTTAAAAGGTTAAGTCCAGAATTATATCAGGCGTTGCACCATGTATAAAAATATTATTGCCGTGGGCGACAGTTTCTTAGAAGGCGCAGAGTTACCTGATCCTCGTAGACAATGTGTGCCACACTTGCTGGCTAATTTTTACAATGTTGACTGCTACAATCTAGCCAAGAGCGGAGTGGGCATGTTGGCTGTGATACAACAGTTGCTGGATGCTGAACTCAGTGGATTGTTGACCGAGGATAGTTTAGTATTGTATTGTATACCGCCTGCTGGGCGAATTGACTTCCCTTACATTTCAAAGAAAAATCCAGTGCCCACGCTGACCTTTGATTATTATTATCACGCCAAGATCATTGACGGCACATTTGATTTACCGGTGCCCAGCGACTTCAAAGATTCCAATGGATATAATCACATTAAAAAATTATATATGTCTACTCAGGGCACCGATTGGGTTAAGTTGGGGGAGCAGATACAATTCTCGGGTCTGTGTGCGCTTAATCAACTGTTGAGTAAATATTCTCATGTGGGCATCTGTGGTCATCCTCAGCACTATATCGATGTCACCGTTAGAAAGCCTGCCATGGTTGCCTTGACTAGCTTGGCACCGTTGTTCATTGACGAAGGGTTTACTGGTTGGGCTAAAAATAATCAATATTCAATCATGCCCTATGGGCACCCTGGCTCAGACGCACATGCTAAATTATTAGAATTATTAATTAGAATTATTAAAATTAAATGAAAAAGAATATCATAGTATTGGGAGATAGTTTCATATTTGGCACCGGCTTGGCCGATGTAGAACAACAACCTAAAATACCGAAAAAAATTGCCATTCCTTCTCAACACACTTGGGTTGGTTTGCTGTCCAGGGATACCGCAGACACTGCCGGCATTGTTAATTTAAGCATGCCAGGCATGGATAACTTGGGGTTAGTCAGTAGTTTGTGTAATTACTTAGACAACAACTCTGACAGACCTAACGTTATTATTTTTAATTCCTGCCCGCCGGACCGGCTCCTTGTGCAAGCCAGCACACAATCGGACCAAATTGTTTATAACATATTACATAGTCCATCGCACAATATACCAAAAAACATCACCACAGACACGCCATTATTAACCAGAATGATTAACCTCGTTGACACATCAAAATCAAACAAATGGAAACAGTTTTTCAACGGCTTTGTTTGCTTATTAGGCAGTGTTGAACATTCAGACACGGTACTGTCTGACACGCATAAAAAGACATTAATTGATTTTAGGAATGAAATATATCATCCGGCATTGGGCATACAGGCTGCAATGTCAGCAATGTTGAGTATTTGGGCAATTGCCCGTGCGATGAACGCTGAGTTCTATTGGATGGCTAATAATATGGACGTTGAAAATATGTCATTATTACCTACAGAAGTTCTGTCAGAGCTGACTAACCGAAGATTCCCACATGTTAGTGTACTAGCGCAGACTGGAAAATATAGAACTGCTGATAATCATACCAACGAAGCTGGGCATGAATATTATTACAACGAAGTTGTTAAACCGCTGTTTGCCAAGTTAGGTATGATTAATGCGTAAAAAGAATGTAATAATACTAGGTGATAGTTTTGTCTACGGACACGGATGCAGTGACCGAGAATACTATGTTGATCTTCGAGGAAAACAACACGGCGACTTAGATACTTTAGATTTAGGACCATCCGTGAACTGTTGGGCTTCGTTGTTGGCCACTGAATTACAAGAACAAATTAATGTCACTAATTTAAGTTTACCTGGGGTAGATAATCAAAGTTTACTGAGTAGTCTTTGTAATTTCTTAGATAATAATGATAACCCACCAGACTTGATTATGTTTAATACTTGCCCTGGTGGTAGAATGTTAATAGCTGATCATGTCCCTGCCACCATTTACTTAGATAAAACACCACAGTTTTTTACAAAATTAATTAACTTAGAAGATTTAACTAAATCGGCAGCCTGGAGAAAAGTATTCAAAAAAACCAAAGTATCTAGTATAATGCATTCAAAAGATGATGTATTGACCAACTTCGCAGGCAAGTATTATCATACTGCATTAGATGTACAAACAATAATGTCTGTGTTATTGTCTATATATTGTATTAGTCAAAGTTACTCTGCAAAATTTTTGTGGGCACCAAACATTTACTGCAATACCGAGACTAATTTAGACCTTATACCAGCGCCACTGAGACGCCCAGTGATTGACAGCAGAGTACAGCATATTAGTAAATTTCAAACAACAGACCCAAATAGTTTTATGGCAGTTGATGGTCATGTCAATGATATGGGACATGCCACATATTTTAAAACTATAATGTTACCAAGAATCAAAGCAGAATTAGGACTAACATAATGCAACAATATCAATTAGTGGCTCGATGGCTACAGGGACACATACCGGGGAAAATACTGCCTTGGCAAATTGATCTGGACACTACTAATATCTGCAACCAAGCATGTTATTATTGTAACACAGAACAATTTAGAGAAGATAAACCAGTATATCAAAGTCAAGAAGACTACCTTCTATTACTAGAACGTTTGGCAAACTGGCGTGAATATGATCCTAAAGTAATAGGCACCACCAGCAATGTAATCTTCAGTGGTGGCGGGGAACCCACGTTACTTCCTGGGTTTGAGCAAGTGGTAGAATCGTCCATAGACAAGGGATTTGTTACAGCCATGAACACCAATGGCACCAAGCTTCATAATCTATTAGATGTATCCGCTGATAAGATTAAACGCATGGCCTACATAGGTTTGGATATTGACAGCGGTATTCCAGAAACGTACGAACAAATACGCAACAGTAAAATGAAAACTAGTCCGTTTGACAGAGTCAAGGAAACAGCAATGGAGTTAGGTAACATGGGTGCGCCATTGGATATCAAAGCCTTGCTCATGCCACAGAACACCAGTGAAGTAGAGATTAATGCCATCTTTCAATATGCCAAAGATGTCAATGCTCGTGCAGTACACCTACGTCCCATGGTATTGAACGACAAGAGTTTTGAATTGACAGATGAAATAAGAGGATTTATATCTTCCGCCAGCGATAGATATCGTGTCAAAGCTGACTTGGCCCTGGGTAGATATGAAGCAAGGGAATATAGTCGTTGTCATCAGTTCTTTTTATTCCCTAGTTTTTGTGCCGATGGTAAGATTTATCTTTGCTGTGAATATAAAGGACGTGAAGATATTTGTCTTGGCTCTTGGGTAGATGATGACTGGCGTGATCTGTGGTGCGGAGAAAAGCATAAACAAATATACGAATATTTCCGCACAGCATTTTGCAAGCCCTGTAGACCCAATACTACCAACAATAGAATACAACAGTCATTGATTAATCCTAAGATGGTCTTGGAAGGCTTTATCTAAATGCTGAGTATACTTAATTTACCCAGCTCACTACAGTGTGGCGGCAATATATTTCCCATAGCAGGCCAAGAGTATTTTGAGCCAGTGGCCAGACATTTCAGAGATGGCGTTGATGCTTTGGACCTGGCCGGACAAAATCACATTGTTGACAGTGCCAATATCGCCAAAATTATAAGACATCATTTGACTCTTGGACACGACAGTTATTCTAAGATGACCTGGGGCACAGATAAAGACACTGGTACCCGTGAGTTAAGAGATTATATCAATGACGAAGGTAGAGTAGAGGTACTGAATGTACCCAAGGAAATAACGTTCACTGGCAATGCTAAACAATTTGTTGACGAGCTAGACGCAATAACTACAAAATTTCCAAATAAAATTCTAACATTTACTTCTGTGCTATGCTACATATTTCCTAGATCAGTTTATGAAGAGCTGTTTAGTCGTGGCTATAAAATATTGTTAAACGAGTTATTTGAAAGCAATATAGATCACTTATTTGCTTTTTTAACTTGGCTATGCTTCATTGGTATACCTACTAAAAATGTTATTATTTTATCTGGCAGATACAATGCACATCCTAGCCTTGACACCAGTGATGTAAAGATCTCCAACATCGACATGGATTTTGAAAATTTAGGATGCAAGGTTGTCAATTACCCAGCATTCTTCATGCATTTTGGCATGGATTTTTATAGCCAAAGCAGTATGTATGACACTTGGGGCACAGAAGGATTCACTAAGTCGGGACTATTATTAAACCGTGCACCTAGACTGCATCGACTGTTAACTGTGGCATACTTACAGCATAAGAACAGATTAGATGATTTTCATTGGAGTATGGTTGATGATAATCAACTGTTGAGAGATAACATTGGATTATTGTCTTGGTCAGATGTAGACCGTCATTTTGAGTTAAACCATTGGTGGTCAGATCATCTGGCAGAAACCATGAAGTGCATCATACCTAGATACTTAGACGGGGATGCAAAAGAAAGTAAGCACGAAGTTCCAGATTATTATTTTAATACTACTAAGTTTAGCCTGGTAACGGAAACTATTGCGGGCTCGGTGAAATTCTTAGATAATGGTACCAGCCAGATGCCAGCATTTACTGCACATTCTCAGTACTATGCAGCCGGGCTACCAGGCTCTGATTTCAGATTAAAACATAGACGATATGGATTTATCACTGAGAAAACATTTAGGCCCATGGCCTGCGGTCATCCTTTTATTGTATTAGGGAATAATAATATTTTAAAAACATTGCACGACCTAGGATTTGAAACATTTGGATCATTGTGGGACGAAAGCTATGACAAGGTTATTGTTGATTCCGACCGTTTTTATAAGACACTACACATCACATGTGATGTCATTGATCAGGGATTTGACATTGACAAAGCCAAGGTAATAGTAAACCACAACAGAAAGATGTATTGGGACAAAACTAATAGAGAAGCTATTGTGTCTAAGTGGTTGTTAGATCCATTGATTGATGCATATTATGAGTAGCCTAGAATTTAACATTGTCAGACTACAGAACCTAGAACAGTCTAGACTAGATAATTTAACATACTGCGATATATTAAATCCAGCTAAACCCCTGGATGTATACTATCATCGATTTAATCGGCAGTACGCCACTGAGCAAATTAATAGTCGTGGCGGTGTAATGAGCCTGAATCGATTGGATCGATATATAGGCAAACATTTTAATTACGTCGACGTTGAAGCAAACTTTGAAGATGTTTCAGGCTTAATACAGCTAATAAAACAACAATCGATAGATGACTTGCCAATATTAGTATACTTGACTAGTTGGAAACTATTCTTAATACCCATTGAAGTACTCAAAGCCTTCAAGGCAGCAGGGATATACATATTACTGGACGAATGTTACGAATCATATGTTGACCACTTGTACAGTTATTTTACATGGGCAACTATGTGCGGTCTTAAAGACTTAGATAATATCAGACTGGTCAGCGGTAGATTTAATGGTCACCCAAGGTTAAAGCGAGATGATTTACAATGGACAGATTTAGATCTGGACATGTTGGGTATACGGGTAATAAGTTTTCCGTATTTCTGGTTCCATTATGCCGCTGAAGAATCATTTCAAGAATATCGAGATAAAGAAATTAACTTTGATAAACCTAACGGTTCTGTATTATGTATGAATAACTGGCTAAGACAGCATCGACTGTTGATGTTACTTAGACTATTATACAATGGCATCCTTGATAAAATATCCTGGAGTGCTATAGATCCAAACTGGGAAATGCTATTAGATTCTAAGTTAAGTCATCAAGAATTTAATGTTGCTGAATTAGGAGTAGACACTTGGGTAACTGCTAGTCTAATAGAGGACTTCAAAACAAAATTACCCAAGTACTTAGACCTTGACGATAAGTCAGAAGAGAAACAAATACTATCTAACAAAGACACCACAGACTTACATGACAGTCATTTAGTTAATTTGGTCAATGAAACCGCCTATGGTACTGGTCCTTGGGACCCGTATGGTATTAACACTATACCGGAGTTTAGCGACAACAGCAGACTCGACTATAACACTCGTAACTTACACAGACGATACGGCTTTATCACTGAGAAAACTTATAAAGCCATAGTCACTGGACAAATGTTTATTATCAATGGTTCAGCAAACTCTTTAACTTACCTACGCAAGCTAGGATTCAAAACATTTAATCAATACTTTGATGAAAGCTACGACTTTGAATTAGATGACAGTAATAGATATATTAAAGTCAGCGATACTGTATCTACTATAATGAATACTCGATATAATCTAAGCAATGACACAGCGTTGCAAGAAATACTAGAACACAATAAACAGCATTTCTTTGATTTGAGCGCATTAACTTCTCAGGCTTATAACTTGGTGGAATTCTTAAGAGAAACCACTGTCAACAATAACTATTAATATGAAAATTAACACTAACAACGATTGGGATCCGCTAGAGGAAATTATTGTAGGTACTGCTACTAATGCTCGTGTACCCACTGTGGATAAAAGCACCATGAGCTTTAGCTATGCTGCCGACGACTGGGCAGAAGTTAAAAAGCTAGAAGGACCTTATCCACAGTGGATGATTGATGAGGCCAACGAAGATGCTGATGAATTGGCGGGCATACTAACCCGTGCAGGAGTTAAGGTTCATAGACCACAGACCTTAGACACTGCTCGGGAATTTACTACACCAGAATGGACCAGCACAGGATGGTATACATGGTGTCCTAGAGACTTGCTATTGCCGTTAAACAATCTAATGATTGAAACCCCTAGCCCCATGCGAGCACGTTACTTTGAAACTCGTGCTTACCATGACATTATGCTAGAAGCAGTACAAGATGGAGTTGAATGGATAGCCGCACCCAAGCCTATATTGCTAGAAGACAACTACCAATTAGAGCGACTAGAAAATCCTACGCTGTTAAACCTAGAGCCAATTTTTGATGCGCCTAATGTAGTGCGCCTAGGTCGTGACTTATTGTTTCAAATCAGCAACAGTGGTAACAAGCTGGGATTCCAATGGTTAAAGAATGTATTAGAGCCACGTGGTTATCGCCTGCACATGGCAGACAAGGTTTATAGTTACAGTCACTTTGACAGTACTATTATTCCCCTGCGTCCAGGACTGGTATTATTAAACAGTACACGAGTTACACCCGATAACTGTCCTAAGTTGTTTGAAAAGTGGGATAAGATTTATTTTGAAGATGTGGCACAAAGTCCATTAGTAGAGTCAGGCCCAGGCAGCATTAGTCCGTGTAGTCCATTTATTGGACTAAACATTCTCAGCATTGATCCTACAACAGTTATCATGGGTCGTGACCAGATTGCTTTAACTAAAGAACTAGAAAAGCATGGAATTGATGTTGAACATTGTACCATGCGACATGCACGTACACTCAGTGGTGGATTCCATTGTGCCACGTTAGATTTACGTAGACGTGGCACATTAGAAGATTACTGTTAACAGTCGGCTAAATCACCACTGACACAGACCCGGTTAACTCCGGGTCCTCTATTATGATCCGCATACTCTTCGTCGCCGTGTGCAAAGATTATGCAGTCAGTTTCAGTTAAGTCGTTTTCACGACACAATTCGCCATAGCGATGTCCCAGTGTTTTCCAAGCCCAATCTGCACTAAACTTATTCATGTAGCTAACACCCAGAGCCATGCTGAGTTTATTCTGCATATTAACTTCATTCTGCATACTAACACCATCGTCTAAATATTCTCTACTAAACCGGATTCCCACACGATGAGTTTCTAGATTAAAGAACGGTTTACTTAGACTACTGGTCACTTCAGTAATACATGGATACTCGTCTAGGTTAATATCTAAGTTTTTACTAATACCCCAATATGCTAGATCCAACAGTACTGGGATTTTTAATTCGTTACATTTTGCCAAGACTCTTTTAACAATATAAGCATCGCCGGTGCCACTAAACGGGTAGCTTATAATCACCGCCATGTCTTCGTTTAGATTTAATTCAGAGTCAACTGCTCTAAAATTGCCGTATTTGCCTAGGCATTTATGGTATTGAAAATCGCCTCTCAGTGTTACAATGGTTCTGCGTACTATGTGTCTAAGTACAAACATATCAAATGCTTGACTAGTGCCCTGTACGAAATCTTGATAAGTAAAATTATCTAAACCTTTAAGGGTTTTAAGTTCACAATTCTCTAGCCAAGTACGCCAGTCGTTGGCGTATTGTTCAAAAGTTACGTCTGGAAGTTTAAATTTAATTGATTCATAGTGTAGTTTTACAGTATGTAATGGGATCGGCCTACTTGCTTTGGTATTAATCATTGAACGGTTCATTCCAGGGTTAAATATTGCGTTATATAATATAGTTATTAGGAAAACATCTTGCTCAAAATATCTTTTAGTCAACCGAATTTCAGACAAGGGCCTGGCGGCGTAGCTGCCTATTTGCCGTATAGTTGCGGCTTATTGTGGGCATTTGCACTGACTAGTGACTTGGTTAAAGAGAACATTGAACGTCACCGATTTATATACCAACGTGACCCCATTGAAGAAACTGCACAGGATCTGGCACAATGTGACATTGTTGCTTTTAGTACATACGTATGGAACAGAAATTATAACTATGAATTGGCTGCAAGAATCAAAGCAATCAATCCAGATGTATTTGTTATATTCGGCGGACCTGAACCCCCTATAACTAAAAAGAATATCTTTAAGGACATTATGCCCTTTGCTGACATTATTGTCAAGCGAGAAGGCGAAATTACCTTTAAGACTCTACTAGAGCATTACATACGCAAAGAATCTTTTGACGAAATTAAAGGCTTGTTGATTAACAAGAATGGCGAAGTATTAGAAACAGCAGATGGCGAACGTATTCAGTTACTGGATCAAATCCCTAGTCCTTATACCAGTGGAGTGTTTGATCACATGCTGCCATTTGAAAAAGAGTGGAATGGTACGTACGAATCTAATCGTGGTTGCCCATATCAATGTACATTCTGCGACTGGGGTAGCTTAACCTACAGTAAGATTAAGAAGTTTGACTTAGAGCGAGTATTCGGCGAACTAGAGTGGTTTGGCGAAAACAAAATTTCATTCTTGGACAATGCAGACAGCAACTTTGGAATCTTTCCCGAGCGTGATAACTTAATCATTGACAAACTTTTAGATGTACAGAAGCGACATGGCTTTCCTTATCGCACTAACTGGGCTTGGGCAAAGAACCAAAAGAGCGAAATCATCAAGATGGCTAAGAAGGTTATGCATGGCGGCACTGGTTTTAATAACGGTCTAACTATCAGTTTGCAGTCCTTGGATGAACATACCTTAGAAACAATTAAACGTAGTAATCTAGAAGTTAATAAGATTGCCGAGCTATTTGAAGAATGTCAAAAAAATAATGTGCCTCTTAACAACGAACTTATCCTAGGACTACCTGGAGAGAATAAAGACTCGTGGCGCAGTACACTATTCAAGTTAATTGAAATTGGACAGCACGACGGATTTGAAGCATGGCAATGTCAGCTACTAGAAAACGCAGAGATGAATCTGTTACAGAGAAAAGTACACGGCATCAAAGGAATCAGAGTAAGCGATTACTTCTCCAATGGGTGGACTGCCTACGAAGCATCAGAGACTATTGAAATTATTACCAGCACCAATACCATGCCACAACCAGACATGGTTGCCAGCTATGCACAGTTTTGGTTCTTGTTAACATGGCACATGGGCGGCCTAAGTCAGTTCGTGTCCCGCTTTGTTCACAAGTACTTAGATGTGGACTATATAGACTTCTATGATGGATTTAGAAAGTATCTAAACGAAACTGATGAAGTATGGCGTGAAGAAGAAGAAACGTTTGCCAAATGCATCGACAGTTGGTATACTACAGGAGATCGGATTGAAGGATGGGTCGGTGACATTCAGATTAGTGCAATCAACTTCCACTTTAAGTCGTTGTTCAGAATGCACTTAGATGGATTGCAAAGCCGCTATCATCAACTGGTAGAAGAATACACTAGACAGCAATACAGCGATAAGATACCTGCAGAAATTTTAGACGAAGTTATCCGATTTAATAATTCATACATTACTCGCTACGGAGAGTTTGAAGATGGGATATATGAGCTAGACTATAACTTACATGAGTATTTGATATACAGAGATGCAGAGTTGGTTAAGAAGCCAACTAAAATTCGTACCTGGTTCCCACACGACCTAGAACGTAGTAAAGACTTTTTATGGTATGTTCAGGCAGTATACTTTGCCCGTAGACGTAATTTTGGTAAGAACTTTTTAGAAACCATCGAATAAGCATGGATACATAATAGTATGTCCTTGCCTGTGATTATGATCGACTATCTCAATGACTTGAATGATGAGCATTGGGATATTATAACTAAACGTGTTCCGCAGGCTCAGCGTGTGGAAGCAACCGGTACAATTGAACAAAGTTTGAAATATGTAATTGACAAGTTTGGTCCCAAAACCTGGATCGTCAGCAGTCATTGCAACTACAGTGATTTTGATTTTAATTTTATACCCAGCAAATATGATCAGAAGTATTTGCATATTTGGAGCAGTCCACAAACACACTGGGGTGAAACGTTCTTGTTTGCCAACTCCACGCAATTTGATCCATGGGAAGTTGTCACAGATTTACCTATAAAGTACATGTCCAGTGATATAGACTTGCAATGGGACCTGCTAACTTGGACCAGAACCAGTAATCAATATCTGAATGATTTATGTACGGCATTAGGTGAAAGAAAAGGCCGAGTACTGTTACAGCACACAGACTGTGCAGTTGAATTTAATTTAAAAAATACTGTGTTGGATTACAAGCCAAAATTAGTACACTTGGAAGATAGTGATCAGTGTTTTACATTCTTGGCCGATGCAACATGGTTAAAAGAACAACAGCTATTTGAAGTTGACTTAGACACTTTGCCCGATCAAATTGTCATCAATGCGGCCAAGAGAACAGTTACCTTGCCCATTGAGTATGTATCGGGCAGTAATGTAATGCGTTGGATAGATCAAGCTACGTCGAGGCATGAATCGGGCTGGATAATTTTAGCTCATGACAGTGTTCGCCAAGTAGAAGATTATGTAGATAAAATATGGAATAACATATACCAATGGGGCAGAGACGATGCGTTGCATGCCTATGGGCAAACCTGTGCCATGGTGTTTGCAGTCAATGTTGATAGTTGGAAAGCCATTCGACCCATGTTAACTTCTATATACGATCATCCTTTTTTAATTACCCATCAGGTTATTGCGGTACAAGATCATAAGCAGGCAATCTATGTTAAGGTAAAAGACTTTGTACAAAAGTTTGATTGGAAGCCCAGCAACTGGGATGACATGTGCGGCCCGGTGGCACTAATGCGTGGTGATGTATTGCTAGGCATTGCAGGCGATGAAATGTCGATTAAAGAATTAGAACTATTAGATGATGATGTATGGTCGTGGCCCGACCTTCGTATTGTTGAAATAGACGCAAAGATTTTAAAGAGGAACTTGTTAAATGTTAAAAGGTGAAACCTGGCTGCTACATGCAGACCTATTCAAACAGCACTGGATTGTAGAACTAAAGCCTTGGGCACGTGACCTAGGATGGTTTAGTAAACTAGAAAAGACGGCATTGGCCGCACAAGGGTGGTTTATCAGTGGCTCGGGACCACTCGACGATGAAGCAGTTATTGGCATTGTAGACCAGCCAGAAGCCAAAGAACGACTGCATTGCTATCACAACGATCAGTGGTGGACCTATGAAGGTCCAGTATTGCTAGTATCGCATGGCCGAGTTGCAGGATGGGCAGGTCCTAAAGTCATCATCGATGATGCCAAGTTAATGGAAGAAGATCCGTGGCAGTGGCAAAACATTCAGCTGATCGACGTTGAGGCCAAGGTTACTATTAACTTAGACATTGAACGTCATGGCACAAACATCTGGGACAGTGCAACATTTGAAACTTTCGGAGTCGCCAGCAAACTAGCCAACGGTTGGATGCTAATGAGCAATGAAACGGGCAGTCCTGTGGACAAGAATCAAATTGCCAAGGTCTTAGACAGCGACAGTGAAAGTATTATCCACAAGCTGAATAACAATGTGTGGTTATTAAACACCAAGCACTTTAGTCTAGCCAACGTTCGCTTGAAGCCGGGTTATGATCTAGGCGACCTACGTGACTCATTGACCAAATGTGGCAGTAAGTTTGCATGGATTAGTGATACTAGGGATTGGCCGGGCTTCTTGCCCAAAGATCAATATCAAATGGAATGCATTCACGTATGGCCAGATGAAAATCAAAAGTTTGGCAGTGAACTATTCATTCCAGTAGACAGATTCTTAGAGCTGACTATCGGAGCCGAAGACCTGAACGCATATCCTGATATTGTGTTCTATGACAAACCGCTTTAATCGTTTTACTTTCCTAACTCGCTCACAGCGTGACTTTGCCAGTTGGAGTCACGCTGTAGTTCATTATGCACAGCAGGCCACTACTCCTTGGTTCTGGTTACACCCCACTGACATTGT
>Ga0114970_10002050_pt1 | contig 15126 bp, 15 predicted proteins | sample M_140205_XF_Meta_FD_87030 | JGI IMG/M metagenome (GOLD analysis project Ga0114970, IMG submission 87030) | Freshwater microbial communities from Lake Montjoie, Canada to study carbon cycling - M_140205_XF_MetaG | ecosystem: Environmental > Aquatic > Freshwater > Lake | place: Lake Montjoie... | reverse complement strand
CGGCAAGGACTATGATGCGACCTGGAACACCCGGATGCGGGGCACCGGGCCCTATGCCGAAATGATGGCCAGACGCTTCCAGATAGCAGTAAGGCTGCTGGGGTTAAATCAACCCCAACCGCCTTTGACTGTTCAGCGCTTTCGCAGGCCACCCATTGCGGGCGACCAGCTCAAGCTTTTCTAGTGGAGATACTTAGGAGTTAGTACCGGTGCTGGAGGCGGAGTCATTAAAGCCCCCCGACGCCGCAATGATAACAAAAGCGGCCACGCCAATCCCAAGCAGCAGAGGGGCATTATCTGTGATGATCGAAGCTACTTTAGTACCAGCGGGCTTACCAGCCGGAAGCGGCGTGGCGGCGAAAGCAGTAGAAACGAGCAGAGTGGCAGCAACAACGCCACCGATTACAGACTTCTTCATGCATTTCCCCATAGTTTTATAATTTCAAAAACTTAGCACCCCTCAGACCATGCCGCAAGATCAAGGCGAAGGCCCTCGGAACCGTTCCAGTTTGAAACTGATAGCATGGCTTCCCCTGTCAGCATAGCAAGATTGCCATAAACCATCTTATTTCCAGGAAATTGCCCTATTCGAGGCATTTTCGGGACAGGTCCACATTCAGGCTTGCCGCCGGTAACCATCCAGACGGACGTAAATGCCTGAAAAAACCGGAAAAACGTGCCCGGCAATGGTTAGAGGGACAGCACAGCGTTATACAGGTTACATGCCGCATTTTCGCCACGAGAAGCGCAATATCGCGCGCCTGCAGGGAACAGAGCCCATCTTCGTCTGCGGGGTCGATGAAGTTGGTCGCGGACCTCTGGCCGGACCCGTGGTCGCGGCCGCCGTCATACTGCGCCATAGCCGCGTCCCCAAGGGCCTCAACGACTCCAAGAAACTCGGCGAAAAGGAACGCGAGGCGCTGTTTCCACTGATCACGGAAATGGCGGTGGCGATCGGCATCGGCGAGGCCAGCGTGGAAGAAATCGACTTGGTGAACATCCGCCAGGCCACGCATCTGGCAATGGCGCGCGCGGTGCGGGCGTTGCCGGTGCAGGCGCATTTCGCGCTGGTGGATGGCAATGACGCGCCCGCCCTGCCCTGTCCCTGCGAGACGCTGGTTGGCGGCGACGGAATTTCGGTTTCGATCGCGGCGGCCTCAATCATTGCCAAGGTGACACGCGACCGTATGATGATGGCGCTGCATGACGAACACCCCGGCTACAACTGGCGCAGCAACAAGGGCTATGGCACCGCCGACCACCTCCAGGGCCTGAAGACCTGCGGCGTAACGATTCACCATCGCCGTTCTTTTTCCCCGGTACACAACATCTTGTATGGGGATGAATCCGGGACTCAATTTCCCAAGTAATTGATTCCGCAAGACTCTTGACCGCCGAATCGCGGCGACTCACTGTGAATCCCACTGTTGATAAACCTGGTGGGGCACATGGCATCCTTGAAGCTGGACCAAATTCTGGTGGGCGACTGCATCGAGAAGATGCGCGCCCTGCCTGCCGGCTGTGCCGACCTGGTCTTCGCCGACCCGCCCTACAACATGCAGTTGCAGGGCGCGCTGCACCGTCCCGACCAGTCCAAGGTCGATGCCGTGGACGACCATTGGGACCAGTTCGAAAGCTTCGCCACCTATGACAAGTTCACCCGCGAATGGCTGGCCGCTGCGCGCCATGTGCTGAGCGACACCGGCACGCTCTGGGTGATCGGCTCCTATCACAACATCTATCGCGTCGGCGCGACGTTGCAGGATCTGGGCTTCTGGATTCTCAACGATGTCGTCTGGCGCAAGACCAACCCGATGCCCAACTTCAAGGGCCGCCGTTTCACCAACGCCCACGAGACGATGATCTGGGCGACCAAGAACCCCAAGCAGCAATACACCTTCAACTATGATGCGATGAAGGCGCTGAACGACGACCTGCAGATGCGCTCCGACTGGACGCTGCCGATCTGCAGCGGCCATGAGCGCATCAAGGGCGCCGACGGCCAGAAGGCCCATTCGACGCAGAAGCCGGAAGCGCTGCTCCATCGCGTGCTGCTGTCCTCGACCAAGCCGGGCGATGTCGTGCTTGATCCTTTCTTCGGCTCCGGCACCACCGGCGCGGTGGCCAAGCGGCTGGGCCGCCACTTCATCGGCATTGAACGCGAGGAAAGCTATGCCAGCATCGCCCGCGCCCGCATCGCCGATATCCGTCCCGCCGACGAAGACGCCATCAAGGTGACGGGCTCCAAGCGCGCCGAACCGCGCATTCCCTTCGGCGTGGTGGTGGAGCGCGGCCTGCTGCCGCCCGGCACCATCCTGCATGGCCAGGGCCGCAAGGCCGCCAAGGCCAAGGTGCGCGCCGATGGCACGCTGGTGGTCTCCGACGCCACCGGCTCGATCCATCGCATCGGCGCCCATGTGCAGGGGCTGGACGCCTGCAATGGCTGGACCTTCTGGCAGTTCGAACTGCCGGGCGGCGGCCTTGCCCCGATCGACCTGCTGCGTCAGCGCTTGCGCGCCGAGATGGTGGTCTGACGCTTTTTCTCTTGTCGCGGCTTTGCCGTGAACAGCGGGCCGCCTTCATCCAATCCCAGTTCGACGATCTTGCGCATCACAGTCGGCAGCGCGACGTCGCGCAGCTTTTCGGGCGCCACCCACTGGCCTGCCGTTTTTGGCCGCTTCGCCAGCGCTGCGGCATAGACTTCGATTTCCAGTTCAAAATGCGTGAAGCCGTGGCGCACCAGGCCCGCGCGCTTCTTCCAGTGCGCTGCAAACGGCGCCTGCTGCATCGCCTTGGCGGCTGACGGAAAATTCTCCTCCCACGGTCCCAGTGGCGGTTCCAGCATCGCAGCCAGCAGGCCCTTGTCGGGACGCTTGCGCAGCAGCACCGCACCGCTCGTGTCCGTGACGACGAAAGCCACACCGCGCTTCAGCGGCCGCACCATCTTGGGCGCCTTGACCGGCAATTGTTCCTGGATGCCGCGTTTGCGCGCCAGGCATTGTGCCTGCCACGGACAATTTTCGCAGGCGGGCCGCTTCGGCGTGCAGATGGCGCTGCCCAGATCCATCAGCGCCTGCGCAAAGTCGCCGGAACGTGCCGGCACCAGCGCCATGCAATGCGCATGCAGTTCCGGCTTGGCTTTTGGCATCGGCGTTTCGACAGCATAGAGCCGCGCGATCACGCGCTCGGCATTGGCATCCATCGCCGCCTGCCGCTCGTCATGGACGATGGCTGCAATGGCGCCGGCGGTATAGCCGCCAACACCGGGCAATTCCCGCAATGTCGCGGCGGTGACGGGAAATTTTCCACCCATCTGGCTGGCGACCAGCTTGGCGGCGGCATGCAGGTTGCGGGCGCGGGCGTAGTAGCCAAGCCCCGCCCAGGCCGCGAGCACATCGTCCTGCGGGGCAGCGGCAAGGTCGCGAACGGTCGGCCAGCGCTCCAGGAACTTGCGGTAATAGGCAGCGACCGCCTGCACCGTGGTCTGCTGCAGCATGATTTCCGACAGCCAGACGCGGTAGGGATCGGCGCGCTGCCCCCGGGGCGCGCGCCAGGGCAGCACCCGCCTGTGTACATCGTACCATCCAAGCAGTTCGGCAGACAGACCGGGCTTTTGGCTTTGGCGGCGGGGCGGCATACTCTGGCGACCATGACAGCGCCTTCCGACGAAACGCAACCGGTCCGCCGCAATCGCGCCGCGTCCATCGCCCGCGACACCAGCGGCGCAGGCGGCGGCGCGTTCACGCGCATGGGCTTCACCGATCCGGCGCTGGTGCTGCGCTGGCGCGAGATCGCCGGACCCGAGGTCGCGCGCCTGTGCCAGCCTTTGCGCTTCAGCGAAGGCGCCGGTGGCGGCACCCTCACCCTTAAGGCGCTGCCCGGTGCGGCACTGTTCCTGAGCCATGAAACCCGCCCGCTCACCGCCCGCATCAACCAGTATCTGGGGCGGCACGCCGTGGCGCGGCTGAAATTCGTGCAGGGCGCCTTCCTTGCGCGCCGCCCCGCGCCACCGCTGCGCCGACCCGCTGCGGTGGTGGCGACAAACGATCCCGCTGCGGTCTATGCCGGGCCGGACACACTGAAGCAGGCGCTGCTGCATCTGGCGCGCTGGCGCGAAAGCGGCAAGACTTGATCCCGGGAAGCGCCAAAGAAAAATCAAGAGACTAACTATGAACAAGCGACAATGGATTATCGCCGGGCTGGCGCTGCTGGTGACCGCCGGTGTCGGCGGAGGACTTTACTTTGCCAACCGCGCAGTGCCGCCGCCCATTACGGCCAGTACAGCGGAAGTGATCGGGGCGGACGAACTGCATGTGATGGGCGATCCCGCCGCCAAGGTGACGCTGATCGAATATGCCGCCCTCGCCTGTCCTTTCTGTGCGGCCTTCAACAACACCATCGTGCCGGCGCTGAAGGAAAAATATATCGCCACCGGCAAGGTGCGTTACGTGCTGCGGCTGATCGCGATCGATATCGCCGACGCCAAGGCGGAAGGCCTCGCCACCTGCATGGGCAAGGACAAGTTCGATGCCGCCGTCGATCTGCTCTATCGCCGCCAGGACGAATGGGGCCCCGAAAAGATGGGCGAACATGGCGTCGCCCCCGATGCCCAGCCCAAGACCGATGCCGGGCTGACGAAAATCGGCCGCACCCTGGGGCTGGATGAAGCGAAGATCTTCAGCTGCCTGCGGGACAGCAATGCGCTCGACCGCCTCCAGCGCACGGCGGAGCATGGCGGCACCCGCTATGGCCTGACCGGCACGCCCACCCTGATCGTCAATGGCCAGATCGTGACCACGCCGCGTTCGCCGGAAGATCTGGCAAAAATTCTCGATCCCCTGCTGGAAGGTAACTGACATGAAAGCCCTGCTGCTCGCCCTGCTGGCGCCGCTGCTCTTCGTGGCGGCGGCGCACGCCGCTGACCGGCGCGGCGATTTCGAGATCAAGCCCGCCGACCGCACCCTGGGCAATCGCAACGCCCCGGTGGTGCTGATCGAGTACGGCGCCTTCTCCTGCTCGCACTGCAAGGACTTCAACGAGACGGTGATGCCCGCGCTGAAGAAGAGCCATATCGACACCGGCAAGGTTCTGTATGTCTTCCGCCTCTTCCCCCGCTCGCTGGGCGATGCGCAGGCGGAGAAGATGGCGCGCTGCGCCCCGGCATCCCGCTACTTCGCCATCGCCGACCGCATTTTCCTCGACCAGGAGAAATGGGCCTTCGATCCCAAGCGCAGCCGCGAGGAACTGGTGAAGATCGGCCAGCAGATGGGCCTGGCCCCGGCCACCATCAACACATGCATGGACGCCACCGGCGACGATGCCCGCATAAATGCCGTCGCCGAGGAATCCCTCAACCGCTACGTGCTGGAAGGCACGCCGCATCTGGTCATCAACGGCAAGCCCCTGCCGTCCGGCGGCAAACCCCATGCGGAACTGGCCAAGCTGCTGGACCAGGCCGCCCAGGCGCGCCGGTAGGGCCTGCCGCCCAGGCGGGATTTTCCGGGCGGGTTGAAGGGGCAAGCTGCCTCTGCCACAAACGGGGCCGAAACCCGCCCCCGGAGCGTTCCCGTGAATAAGAACCAGCTACTGGTCGTGCTCGCCGCCCTGGTCGTGGCCGTGGCCGGCCTCACCGCCTACCTGATGTTTGGCAGCGATTCGGCCCAGACGGCCAGTGGCGCTACCGGTGGCTGGACCATCGATGCCAGCGACCGGACCCTGGGCAAGAAGGACGCCAAGGCGGTGCTGATCGAATATGCGGCGCCAAGCTGCCCGCATTGCGCCGCCTTCAACGAAGGCGTCTTCCCCATCCTGAAGACCAATTACATCGATACCGGCAAGGTTCTGTACGTCTTCCGGGTCTTCCCCCTGCGTCCGGATGACGGCGCGGCCGAGAAAATCGCCCGTTGTCTGCCTGAGGATAAGTACTTTGCGTTCATTGACCTTCTCTTCCGGAATCAACCCTTATGGGACCCTGAATTCGGGGTGACCGACGTTCATGGCGGTCTGGTCCGGTTGGGCCGCATGGCCGGCATGAGCGCCGAACAGGTGGACAAGTGCATCGACAATTCCGCGGAAGATGCGCGGATCAATGCGGTGGCCGCAGAAGGCGAGCGTCGCTACAGCGTCAATGCAACGCCAACTCTCATCCTGAACGGTACCGTGGTGAACAACACCTCGGCTGCCGAACTGAGCAAACTCATCGACGCCGAGCTCGCCAAATAGTTTGGGCGGGACGGCTTCAGAAGCAGCGTTAAGGCGGCGCATTCAAGTTGAAGTTCACCCGTTTACGGCTTTCCGGTTTCAAGTCCTTCGTCGAGCCGACGGAGCTCTATATCGAGCCCGGCCTCACCGCCGTGATCGGCCCGAATGGCTGCGGCAAGTCCAACCTGTTCGACGCCATGCGCTGGGTGATGGGCGAGACGCGCCCCTCCTCGGTGCGCGGCAGCGAGATGGACGATGTGATCTTCTCCGGCAGCGCCGGCCGTCCGACCCGCAATGTCGCCGAAGTCACCATTTTCATCGACAACAAGGACCGCACCGCGCCGGTGCCCTACAATGACTTCGACACCATCGAAGTGTCGCGCCGCATCGAGCGCGAAGCCGGCAGCGTCTATCGCATCAATGGCCGCGATGTGCGCCAGCGCGACGTGCAGATTTTCTTCGCCGATGCCTCGTCGGGCGCCGGTTCGACCGCCTTCGTGCGCCAGGGCCAGATCGGCCTGCTGATCTCGCAGAAGCCGCTGGCGCGCCGCGCCATCCTGGAAGAAGCCGCCGGTATTGGCGGCCTGCACCAGCGCCGCCACGAGGCCGAACTGCGGCTGAAGGCGGCGGAAACCAACCTGAACCGCCTCACCGACGTGATTTCGGAAATCGAAGGCCAGCTTGCCAGCCTCAAGCGCCAGGCGCGCCAGGCCTCGCGCTATCGCAACCTGTCGGGCCATATCCGCAAGGCCGAGGCGCTGGCGCATTATCTGCGCTGGACCCAGGCCGAGGCCCGCGCCGCTGCCGCCGCTGAAGAACTGACGGCCGCCGCCGCGCTTGTCGCCACCGCCACCGAAACTGCCGCCACCGCTTCGACGGCGCAGAGCAATGCCGCCGCCGAACTGCCGCCGCTTCGCCAGACCGAGGCCGAGCGTGCCGCCGCCCATCACCACCTGATCGCGCAGCGCGACCAGCTCGATGCCGAGGAAGCCCGCGCCCGCGAAGCGGCGCAGCGCCTGCGCCAGTTGCTCGCCCAGGGCGAAAGCGACATGGCGCGCGAGACCGCGCTCGACATGGATGCCGAAACCGCCCTCGCCGCGCTTGGCGAAGAGGAAACTGGTCTGACCGAGGCCGCTGCCCGCGCCGGTGCCGATACAGCAGCCGCCGCGCAGGCCGAAGCCGAACTGCGCGCCGCCCTGGCCGCAACCGAAGCCCTGCTGGAACGGCTTACTGCCGAACTGGCGGAATGGAATGCCAAGCGCGCCAGCTTCACCCGTGGCCGCGACCTGGCATCCGCGCTGTCCGATACCGCCGCGACGCAACTGGGTGATGCGCAGGCGCGCCTGGACCGGGCGCTGGAAAGCGCCAAGGATGCGCCCGACGTTCATGCCGCCGAAGCCGCCACCGAAGCGGCCCGTGCCGGCCGCGAAGAGACCCGTGTCCGTGCCGATGCGGAGCGCCAGACCCGCAGCGACGCCGAAGTGGCGGAAAGCACGGCGCGCGAGCCGCTCGAACTGGCCGAACGCGATGTGCAGCGCCTGTCCGCCGAAGCCAAGGCGCTTGGCGACCTGCTGCATCCCGAAGGCGAAGGCCTGTTCCCGCCGCTGATCGATGCCGTGACGGTGCAGGCTGGCTATGAAGCCGCGCTGGCTGCGGCGCTGGGTGAAGACCTGCGGGCGCCGCTGGACGACACCTCGCCGCATCACTGGCGCGATCTGGGTGGTTTCGATTTCGATCCCAACCTGCCCGAAGGCACCAAGGCGCTGACGGAATTCGTCAAGGCGCCGGGCGCGCTGGGCCGCCGCCTCGCCATGACCGGCCTCGTATTCCCCGACCAGGGCGCGGCGCTGCAAAGCCAGCTCAAGCCGGGCCAGTCGCTGGTGTCGGCGCGTGGCGACCTGTGGCGCTGGGATGGTTATGTCGCCTCCGCCGATGCGCCCTCGCCCGCCGCCGTGCGTCTGTCGCAGCGCAATCGCCTGGGCGTGCTGGAAGGTGAAGCCGAAGCCGCCAAGGCCGTGCGCGCCATCGCGCAGGATGCCTATGCCGCCGCCAAGGATGCCGCCATCGCCGCGCGCGACGCCGTGCGCGCTGCCGAAGGCGAAGAACGTGCCGCCGAACAGGCGCTGATCTCGGCCCAGGACACTGCCACCAAGGCGGCCCGCGCCGCTGCCGAGCGCGCCAGCCAGCTCGCCTCGCTGGAAGCGGAAATCCGCCGCCTGACCGAGTCCGTCGCAACCGCCAATGAAAACCGCGCGGAAGCCGAGCGCGGCCTGACCGAACTGGGCGACGGCACCGATCTCACCACCCGTACCGCCGAAGCCCGTGAAAACACGGCGTCGGCGCGTACCGCCTCCAGCGAAGCGCGCGGCGCCCTGGAAGCCCTGCGCCGCGAGGATGAAGCGCGCGACCGCCGCCTGGCCGTCATTGCGCAGGACAAGGGCCGCTGGAACGGCCGCCGCGAAGCCGCCGCCAGCCAGATCGCCGAACTGTCCCGCCGCCAGGAAGAACTGGGCGTCGAGCTGGAAGCCGCCGAGCGCGTCCCCACCGAGATCGGCGAGAAGCGCGGTGCGCTGCTGTCGGCCATCGCCACGGCGGAAGCGGCCCGCAATGAAGCCGCCGATGCCCGCCAGCACGCCGAAACCGCGCTGGCCGAAGCCGACAAGGCCGCCAAGAGCGCCGACGCGATATTGTCCAGCGCGCGCGAGGATCGGGCCCGCGCCCAGGCGCTGCGCGAGAACGCCGCCGCCCGCATCGACGAACTGCGCACCCGTATCCGCGACGAGATCGAAGCCGCGCCGGAAGAATTGCGCGAACGCGCCGAGATCGAGGAAGGCCAGGAATTGCCGCCGCTCGACCAGGCCGAGAAGCGCGTCGAGCGCCTCAAGCAGGAGCGCGAGCAACTGGGTGGCGTCAACCTGCGTGCCGAGGAAGAATCCGCCGAGCAGGAAACCCGCATGGCGACGCTGGTCGCCGACCGCGACGACCTGACCGGCGCCATCGAGCGCCTGCGCCGTGGCATCTCCAGCCTGAACAAGGAAGGCCGCGAGCGGCTGCTGGAGAGCTTCGAGAAGGTCAATGCCAACTTCCAGACCCTGTTCACCAAGCTGTTCGAGGGCGGCGAAGCCAAGCTCACCTTCACCGAGTCGGAAGACCCGCTGGAAGCCGGGCTTGAGATTTTCGCCCGCCCGCCGGGCAAGCGGCTGCAGAGCCTTGCCCTGCTTTCGGGCGGCGAGCAGGCCCTGACCGCCATGTCGCTGATCTTTGCCGTGTTCCTGGTGAACCCGGCCCCGGTCTGCGTGCTGGACGAAGTGGACGCCTCGCTGGACGACGCCAATGTGGAGCGTTTCTGCAAGATGGTGACCCAGATGGTGGAATCCTCGGGCACCCGCTTCCTGGTCATCACCCACCACGCCCTGACCATGAGCCGGATGGACCGCCTGTTCGGCGTCACCATGGCCGAGCGCGGCGTCTCCCAGCTGGTTTCGGTCTCCCTCGCGGAAGCCGAAAAGATCGCGGCGGAATAACGGGTTTGCACAGATTTGGAGTGCCGGGCGGCAGCCCGCACGGGAGACTGCGCGATATATTGTGCGGAAGACTTTTCATAAGCCTTGTCAAAGGTTTGCAGGAAATCTGACTTTCTTGACACCCTGCTGCACCGCACCTATGGTCCGCCCGCCTTCGATGCCGTGAAGGCCGGTTTTGCTGCAATTTTCGGCGTTTTCGTGGGACTCAGCATGGCTCCCGACCCCGACCGATTGCGTGACCTGGGTTCGCGGCTCGACAAGCTTCAGGCGGGACAGGACGCGCGGTACAAGAAACCGCCGCCGTCTGGGCTGGGGATCGCGGGACGCTTCGCCACCGAACTGGTGGCGGCGCTTTTCGTGGGAGGCGGACTGGGTTGGGGGATTGACTGGCTGCTGGGCCGGTTCCTTTTCAAAACCTTCCCGGTCTTCATGCTTGTGTTTGTCGTGCTGGGTGCCGTCGCGGGAATTCTGAACGTGATGCGCGCAGCCAAAGATATCAACGCCGAGATCGCCCGCGCGCGATCGAACGAGGAGAAGTAGTTCGTGGCCGGCGAAAATCCGATGGAGCAGTTTGCCGTCAGGCCGCTCATCGAGGCTCCCCTCTTTGAGCTGGGCGGGCACCCGATCTATTTCACCAACCAGGCCCTGCTGATGGTGCTGGTGACCTTGCTGTCCGCCAGCTTCCTGACGCTGGTGGTGAAGCCGGGCCGCCTGGTCCCGACCCGCAGCCAGTCGGTGGCCGAAATCTCCTACAAGTTCGTCTCCGACATGATCCATTCGACCACCGGTTCGGATGGCCTGCGCTTCTTCCCCTTCGTCTTCACGCTTTTCATCTTCGTGCTGTGCTGCAATTTCTTCGGCATGATCCCCGGCGGCTTCACCGTCACCAGCCAGATCGCCGTGACCTTTGCGCTGGCCGGCCTGGTGATGCTAACCGTGATCTTTGTCGGCTTCGCCAAGCACGGCATCGGCTTTCTCAAGCTCTTCGTGCCGCACGCGCCCTGGTATCTGCTGATCCTGCTGATCCCGATCGAGTTCATCTCGTTCATGACGCGCCCGATCAGCCTGTCGGTCCGTCTCTTCGCCAACATGCTGGCCGGCCACACCATGCTGGCGGTCTTCGCCGGCTTCGTGGTCTCGCTGGGCGCCGCAGGCGGCCTGCTCTCGGGCCTGGCCATCGCGCCGCTGGCCCTGATGGTCGGCATCTTCATGCTCGAACTGCTGGTGGCCTTTCTGCAGGCCTATGTCTTCGCCGTTCTGACCTGCATCTACCTGAACGAAGCTCTTCACCTCCACGACCAACACTAAACTCGAGAAAAGGAACACCTCATGGAACTCGCAGCTGCCAAGATGATCGGCGCCGGCCTCGCCTGCTTCGCGCTCATCGGCGCCGGCATCGGCATCGGCAACATCTTCGCCAACTACCTGGCTGGCGCGCTCCGCAATCCGGGCGCCGCTGCCTCGCAGACCACCAACCTGCTGCTGGGCTTCGCGCTCTGCGAAGCGACCGGCCTGTTCGGCCTGGTCGTCGCCCTGCTGATCCTGTTCGCGTTCTAATCAGCAATGGCCGAAGAAACCGCCACCCACGCCACGACGGAAGCGGCTGGCCACGCCACGCCCTTCCCGCCGTTCGACACGACGACCTTCCCCAGCCAGATCTTCTGGCTGGTGCTGACCTTCGCCGTGCTGTTCGTCGTGCTGTGGCGCGTGGCGGGTCCGCGCATTCAGACCGTGATCGCGGATCGCCGTTCGGCCATCAACAAGGCCATCGAGGCGGCAAAGCAGGCGCGTGCCGATGCCGACGCCGCCTCGGCCGGGTATGACGTGGCGCTGGCCGGGGCTCGCGCCCGGTCCAACGCCCTCGCCGAAGAAACCCGCCAGGGGATCAACGCCGAGATCGCCAAGGCCAAGGCCGGCGCGGACGCGCAGGCCACCGCCGCCATGACCGCCGCCGATGCCCGCATCGAGGCCAGCCGTGGCGCCGCCAAGGCCCATGTCGCGGATGCCGCCCGTGACGCCGCCATCGCCATCGTCGCCCGCCTCACCGGCGAGACGGTGTCGGCTGACGACGCTGCCAAGGCGGTCAAGGGTTAAGCCATGGAACTGCTCCACCACGCCCACACCTGGGAAATTGTCGGCCTGCTGATCATGATCGGCCTGCTGATTTATTTCGGCGCGCCCGCCACCATCGGCAAGATGCTGGACCAGCGTTCCGCTGCCATCGCCGCCGAACTGGACGAGGCCAAGCGCCTGTCTGCCGAGGCCGCCGCCCTGCTGGCCGAATACAAGCAGAAGGCTGCCGGTGTTGAAGTCGAGGCCGCCGCCATCCTCAAGAGCGCCCAGGCGGAAGCCGAGCGCTTCGCCGCCGACAGCCGCGTGGCGCTGGCCGCCCAGATCGAGCGCCGCGCCAAGGCGGCGCAGGACAAGATCGCCCAGGCCGAAGCCGCCGCGCTGGCCGAGATTCGCGGCATGGCCGCCGATGCCGCTGTCGCTGGGGCCGAGAAGATCATCGCTGCCCGCATGGATGCCGCCAAGGCGTCCAGCCTGATATCGGCCGGGATCAAGGACCTGGGCGAGAAGCTGAACTAGGCTTTAGGCCGCCTGTCCGGCGCACCAGCCCGACGACCAGGCCCACTGGAAATTATAGCCGCCCAGCCAGCCGGTGACGTCCACCACCTCGCCGATGAAATACAGGCCCGGCACCGCCCTGGCCTGCATGGTCTTCGAATCCAGCCCCTTCGTATCGACACCGCCCAGCGTCACCTCGGCCGTGCGATAGCCTTCGGTGCCAGTCGGCGTCAGGCGCCAGTCATTCACCGCCGCTGCCAGCATGCGCAGGCGTTCGTCGGAGAGGCCGCCCAGCGGGCCCTCCTGCCCGGCCAGCATCGCCGCCAACCGGCGCGGCAGCAGCGTCGCCAGATAGGTATGCAGTGATTGCCTGCCGTTCAAGCCGCGCGCAGTGCGCAAGGCCACGCGCGCATCGGTGCCGGGCAACAGATCGACGCTGATCTCCTGCCCTTCGCGCCAGAAAGACGATATCTGCAGGATCGCCGGGCCGCTGAGGCCGCGATGGGTGATCAGCAAGGCTTCCGCGAACTGCGTATTGCCACAACTCACGCGCGACGGCACCGCGACACCCGACAGCGCCGCGAGTTGCTCCAGCAAGGCGCCGCTGAAAGTCAGCGGCACCAGGCCGGGCCGCGTTTCGGTCAAGGACAGGCCGAATTGCTGCGCGATGCGATAGCCGAAATCGGTCGCGCCCATCTTGGGAATGGATTTGCCACCGGTCGCCACCACCAGGGAAGCACAGGCGATGGTTTCGCCGGACGACAGCGCCAACGCAAAACCACGCTCGGTCTTCTCGACCTGTCGCACCGTGATGCCGAGGCGCAGTTCTGCCTTTGCCCGTTTCATCTCGTCCAGCAGCATGGCGACGATCTGGGTCGCCGCGCCGTCGCAGAACAACTGGCCCAGCGTTTTCTCATGCCAGGCGATGCCATGCCGATCCACCAGCGCGATGAAATCGGCCGGCGTGTAGCGGGAAAGCGCCGAGATGCAGAAATGCGGATTGGCGGAAAGGAACTGCTTGGGCGTCGAATGCCGGTTGGTGAAGTTGCAGCGGCCACCGCCGGAAATGCGGATCTTCTCGCCCGGCGTCTTTGCGGCATCCAGCACCAGCACATCGCGGCCGCGCTGGCCCGCGATGGCCGCGCACATCATGCCCGCCGCGCCTGCCCCGATGACCACCACATCCCGCCATTTCATCCTGCGGTTATGCCGTCCTGCGGCGCAGATGAAAAGCAGAAGCCCGGCTGTGATCCAGCCGGGCTTCCACGCAGGCAGCAAATGCTACTTGAAGATCTTGGCCGGGTTCTTCTTCGCCCAGGCCAGCGCCTCGGGCGACGCGGCCCACTTGATCGCGTTGCTGATCAGCAACTGGTAGGCGGGGTTGCGCCAGGGATTATTGTCGTGGCCGATCTGGGTATAGAAGACCGGGCTGTTTTCCGCCGCCTTGTACCAGGCCGCCAGGTTGGAATACTGGCGCTTCGGGTTCAGGTTCACCAGCGGATCGGGGGGCGCGAACGAGGTCGTCAGCAGCGGATGGACCTTTTCGGGGAACCAGGCGCAGGCATAGGCCTCGTCCCGCACATCAAAGCCATCGCCCAGGCCCTGCGTGATCGGGCTGGTCTTGTCGACGACGGTGATGCGCTGCTCGGTGCCCTGGTAGAAGCCATGATGCGGATCAAGGATGCCGCGCACGGTGACGGGGGCGAACCAGTCACAGGCGCCGCCAACCACTTCGGAATATTCCGGCCAGACATGCGGCCACGCCGCCGAGGCGTGATGGATGAAGACCATGCCCTTGCCCTGCTTCAGCAGCGCCTCATAGTCCTTCTTCAACTGCGGCGACGGATCGGGATAGAAGCGGTCGCCCGAACCATCGGGCATCACCTGCCCCGCACCGCCCAGGTCATAGAACAGGTAGGCGTCGAACAGCTTGCCACCGGCCGGGCTCATCAGCAGGTCGGCACCGGGATGATCGGCCCGCGTCCAGGTGATGTCGGCACCCAGGCAATCGAGGAAATCGTCGAACAGGCCGCGTTCATAGGGATGGCCCTTGACCACCACCAGCACGCGGATCTTGCCCCGGCCGCCCTGGGTCGGACCGCGCCCGCCACCGGCAACGGCGTTCAGGGCCGGGTTGCAGACCATCGGCGCAGGCGTCGCGGCAGCGCCACGGCCAGCAGGGCCGCGCCCGGCGGCCAGGTTCGCGGCGGCTTCGGCGGCCAGGCGTTCCTGGATCTCGGGCGTGCCGGTGCGGATCGACGGAGCGCAGATTTCGCCGCTGTTGCCATCGGGGCCCTTGGCGACGCGATGGCAGCCCACCCAGGTGGCGGGATCATACTGCATCGGGCGCTGGGCGGCGGCGCCAGGGCCCGCAGGCGCGGCGGCAGGCGCAGCAGGCTGGGCGAAGGTCAATTCGCTGAAGCCGAACGCCGCGACGGCGACGGTTCCCAGCACCAGAGCGGTGGACAAAAAGCGATTGGATATACGATCCATGACGGGTGCACTCCCCAAAGTGTTGTCGTGTCATTCGCCTGAGGCGTCTTAGTGCGTTTCGTCCTCTCGTGCACCGATAAACATTCTGTCATGCGCGCTGCGCGTGCGAACGCAACCCGTGAGAGGCGCGGGGTTGGCGTGGCGTCACCGCGAGGCGGCCGGTAGTTTCGTCCGCTCCTTTTCAGAGCGGCAACGCCCGTTGGGGCGTCAGTGTATGCCTCGCGGCAACGTCACGCCCGGCGATTTTGGGCCACTTCAAGCTCCGCCAGTGTTCTATCCAGAACCGTCCACCGGACGTTTCCGCCGGATTGCCCTCGGGCAACACGGACACTCAGGATCG
>Ga0114970_10002049_pt1 | contig 15136 bp, 15 predicted proteins | sample M_140205_XF_Meta_FD_87030 | JGI IMG/M metagenome (GOLD analysis project Ga0114970, IMG submission 87030) | Freshwater microbial communities from Lake Montjoie, Canada to study carbon cycling - M_140205_XF_MetaG | ecosystem: Environmental > Aquatic > Freshwater > Lake | place: Lake Montjoie... | reverse complement strand
CTCCCCAGGCGACACCGACGAGTATGCTGGCCCAGGCGCCGGCGGTGGTCGCCCGCTTCCAGTGGAAGCCGGCGAGCAGGGCGAAGGACAGCGCCGCCACGGGAATGTTGGCCAGAATGAGCCGATCGAGGATCTGGTCTACCAGAAAGGTGGCGCCGAGCCAGCTGCTGATGGCGAAGAGCACAAGCAGTAGGCGCTGGGAGGAGACCGTGGCGAGGCTCGGCCCGCCAAAATCGGCGGCGATCATGGTGGCCATGGCGCTCCATACACCGGCCAGCGTGGTCAGTGCGGCGCCGAACAGCACCGCGTAGGCGAACCCTCGTAGCCCGGCGGGCAGCCAGACCAGCACCATCGTGGGCACGGCGAGTTGCGCGTCGGCGAGTAACGGCTGCGAGGCCCGAAGATGGGCTGCCGCGAGCACCACGGCGCCGTATAGCAGGAACACCAGCACCGCGCTGATACCGACGGCGCGGAACGCCACCGTGGTGCTGCGGGCGGCGAAGATTTTCTGTCCGTACCACGGTGCGGCGATGTACGTGAAGCAGGTGATCACCATGAGCGTGGAAACGAATCGCATCGGCAGCGCCGTGCTGTTCCACTGCGCGACCGCGTTCAACCCGAGTTGGCTCGCGGGAAACACGGATGCGAGTCCGCCTGACATCGCACTCTGCTTCATGCCCAGCACCAACAGCAGCGGCAGCAGCACGATCGTGGCCAGGAACGCCACGACGTCGGCTCGCACGATCGACACCAAGCCACCGGGCAGCACCGACACCAGCACCAGCACCGAGAGCAGCGCCGACAGTGCGGGGACAGGCAACCACGCCGGCGCGAGCGGCGTAAAAAGGAGGGTGAGCGACTTCACGTACGTGGCTGTGAACCCCGTCATGGCCACCAGCAGCAACAGTGACGCCGTGCGTCCAACCCCTTTCGAGTAGCGCACGGTGAACAGTTCGGCCACCGACAGGCGGTCGAAGCGCTTCCACGCGCGCGCCACGGTTATCGTGTAAAACAGCAGGCCCACGAGAAAGACCGCCGGGAGGGCCAACGCCATCGGGCCCGCGCCATAGCCAGCCGCCGCGAAGGCGAGCAGCGTACTGGTGTTGAACTCGGTCATCACCAGCGTGGCGACCAGCGGGAAGAGCGACAGGTCCCGCGACGCCACGGTGAACGAGGCGGCCGACGAGGCCTGACGCCACCCGGCGCCCGCCAACAGCAGAAGCAACGCCACAAAGGCGATAATATCGAGCATGGGAATTTCGATGAACGGATTTTCGGTGATCGCCCGCGGGCGATCCTGGTGGCGCAGCGTGCTGATGCTCGCTGCAGTGATGATCGCCCCCCGCGCGGCCTACGGACAGGCGTCAACGGCCACGATCGAGGGCACTATAGCACGCGCGCTGACCCACGCGCGTAACAACGCGTAAGCTTCGTGGTATGATCGACGAACCATTTCGGCAATGGCTGGCGCGTCGCTGGAGTACACCGGCGGTCGCGCTCTATCGCGCGGGCATCACGGCCAATCAGATCACGGTCGTGGCCGCCGTTCTCGGGCTGACGGCCGCGGCACTGGTCGCGGTGCAGCTCACGGGGCTTGGTATCGGTCTCTGGCTCGCGAGTCGATTGCTCGACGGACTCGATGGCATGGTGGCGCGGCTCAGCGGGCAGAGCTCGCTATTCGGTGGGTACCTCGACATCACCCTCGACATGCTCGCGTACTCCGCGATGGCGATCGCCTTCGCCATCGCGATGCCGGCCGATGTCGTGCTCTGGATGCTGGTGCTGCTGGGCTACGTGTTGGCCATCACCACCACACTGGCGTTGTCATCGCTGGCCGAGAAGGCCGACCGGCAACTGGGCGGCAATCGGTCCATTCAGTTCACCCGTGCGCTGGCCGAAGGGGGCGAGACCACCGCGGTGTATGTGGTCATCGCCCTCGTTCCTTCGGTCAGTCGGTACGTGCTGGTGGTGTGGATCACGCTGTTGGCCATCACGGCCATCCAGCGGACGGTGCTCGCGCGGCGGCTTCTGGGCTAGCACCCCGACCGCACGCTACTTCTTCTTGGTCGTCACCTTGATGACCCCATTGGCCCCGGCCTCGCCATACATCGCCTTGGCGGCCTCGCCCTTCATAATCTCGATCGACTCGATCGAGTCGGGGCTGATGGAGTTCAGGGTCGACGATTCCACGCTCTTCCCGTCGACGATCAGCAGGCCGGTGAACGGCTTCTTGGCGGACCCCGAGACGTCGACGACGCGGAGGGGGGCGCCGTCGAGTACGGCGGCCGGTAACCCGCCCCTGGTGCTGATCCGGATCTCCTGCATCTTGCCGCCGCGCACGTTCACGGTGGCGATCTTGTCGGCCGATAGCGCATTGGCCTCGCCCCGCGTGACCTGCTTGCCGTCCACGATATAAAGGGCCTTGGTGGTGTCGAGTTTGGTCACCTGCGCCATACGCGTCTCCACCCCCTTCACGTCCATGTTCTGCAACTCGGCCGCCGTAGGTAGCTGCGATTCGCAGGCAGCGAGCAGCGCGACGGCGGCCAGCAGGCTGCTGCCGATACGAGGGGAGCGAAGGAACTGCGATGGACTTGAGGTCATGGTGATCAGTCTCCGTTCGAGGTGTGAGGCGTGGTAGGAAAAGGCAGGACTGGTGAGCGCGAGCGGGGTACGGGCGACACCACCGTGCATGAACTGCGGCACGTGTGACGACAATTCGATCAGGAGCTGGCCGTACTGCCGCGGCGACGCGCCGGTGCCGAGTACGCGACGATCGCAATCGATTTCGATGGCGAGCCGCAGCCGGGCCAGAGCGAACCAGGCGATCGGATTCCACGCCATCAGCGCGACGGCGAAACAGGCTGAGAGCAGCAGCAGCGGATCACCGGCCGCGATGTGTGACTGTTCGTGCGTGATCACGAGCCGCTGTTCGTGGGCGGAACGCTCCAGCAGCCAGGCCGGGACCACGATCCGCGGGTCACGCACGCCGATAAGGACGGGGCCTAAGGCCTCCGTCACGCTCACCGCAACCCCTTCGATGTCGTGGAGCGCGGCCCGCGCCAGTTCCGCACGGTGGCGCCGGTAGCTCACGCCGAAGGCGGTCAGCACGCGATCCACGGTGGAGGACCACGTGTGCAGCGCCACGCGCCAGAGGGCAGGAGCGGGCGCGGGTACGGCGGCGACGGGGGCACCGACGAGCGCGATCTTGGGAGTCGCTTGCGCCGACGGTGGGGCCATGCGCCACGGCGCCACCAGCACGAGCACGAGCGACGAGAACAGCGCTCCACTCCAGATGAGCCGGGTCGGCAACGCGCGACCGGCCAGCGTTTGCAGCAGGAGGGCGGTGAGGGCGAGCAGCGCGCTCACGACGATCGCCTGCGTCATCCAGCCGACGAGGAGGGCGGGGGTCATGCGTCGTCACCCAGCCGCTCGTCGAGCAGCGCGCGCATGCGTTCGAGCTCCTCGCGCGAGAGTGCCTTGTCTGACACCAGCTGCGTGAACATCCGTTCGGCCGACCCCTGATAGATCGCGTCCTTGATTCGAGTGAGTGCACTCCGCCCGGCCCGCTCGGCGGCCACCGCCGGGAAGTAGCGATACGCACGACCCTCCGGCTCGTGGCGAACGGAGCCTTTGTCCTCGAGGGTCTGGAGGGCGGAGAGGACCGAGGTGTAGGCGAGGTCTTCGTCCATGGCGTCGCGGACATCGGCCACGGTCGCGGAGCCAAGACGCCAGAGGACGCTCATGACGGCGAGTTCGCGCGGGGGGAAATGGACGTCGGTCATACTTCGGGCACCGATAGCTGCGGGGAAGTCAGTACTGGTTTGGCAGTAGTGTAAGGGCGGGCTTGGGATTTGTCAACTGGTTTATCCGTAGGTGGCGCGCGGGGCTGGACGCTATCGGCGCTCGGAGCCACTCGGTGGCGCGCGCGGCGGAACGATGTGTGACGCGGCATGCGGTGGAGACGTCTCCTCTGCGCGTGTGCGGGCTTTGCCCTGTTGCGGCATCGGATCGTGAACAGGTCCTCACCTCCTCCTCTCAGAGTGGTCGGGGATTGCCTCAACGGCCTCAGCCACGTATGGTAAGTCTATCGGCTTTCGATGCTGTGAGGTATAGTACGCTGATTGGACAGCGGACCTCGCATCGGGTTGGAGACGTCTTCGGCATCGCACGGGAGATGGCGCAGGCGAGTGTCCGCGCCTACCAATCACACCAGTCATCCGACATGGTCTCCAGATTTTCCACGCGAGTTGCGCTCATGATCGGAACGCTTCGCGCGCGATTGTCACGCCGTGGTCGTCCGCCGTCCGAGGCGGAGCGCATGTCGTGGATTCGCGCTGGCACCGAGGTCTTGGGGTCCGTGACCGCGATGGCCGGCAATGCGGTGCTGGTAGAAGGCGTGTTGAACGGTGACATCGTTGGTGCCGGCACGGTCTATGTGGCCGCTTCTGGGCGTGTCCGGGGGTTCATCGAATCGAAAGAAGTCGTCGTGGCCGGTGAAATCCACGGCGACGTGAAGGCGCAGGGCCGTTGTGAGGTGCATGCCACCGGGCTCGTGGTCGGCTCGGTGAACGCGAGAACCTGCCTTTTTCTCGAGGGTGCCCGGGTGATCGGCGCGTTGAGGATCGGACAGGTGGACGATCATGCGCCCGCGCTGGCGCCGTCGGCCGCGCCGGCTCTCGACGCACCGCGTGTCGCCAAACCGCAAGCGGGGCGGGCGTACCGCCTCGAGCTCGATCCATGACCGAGGCGTTGTCGGTGCCCTTGGCGCTTCCCCCGTCGGTTCGCTGGCCCTCGCCGCGCGTGCTACCGGTGCGTCCCAGCAGCTCCGGCCGTCTGCTCGATTCACCGTCGTATTCCTGGCGCCCGACAGATCCGCCCCGACGCTCGCCGAGCTCGGCGGGCGCTTCTGGTATGCGGCGCGAGGCGGACCGCTTGTCGTGGCGTCGCCGGCAGGCTCAGTACCGGGCGCTGGCAATTTTCGCCGCGCTACTCCTCGTCCTGGCGGGCATCGGCGGTAACTTACTCGGCGAACTCTCGGAGCGCACGGCGGACCTCTTCATGGAGCGGAGCCGCAACACGACGCTGGCGGACTCGATCGCCCAGTTTCAGGTGGCACTGGAGTCGCGGGTCAAGCGGTCTGTCGTGTTGCAGCGTAGCGTGAAGCGCCGCCCTGAGATGCCCATTGTCGGGCGGGTATCGAGTCTCTTCACCTCGAGACGCCTGCACCCGTTGCTCATGACGTGGCGTGCGCATCGCGGCGTCGACATTGACGCCCCCTCGGGTACTCTCCTGCACCCCGTCGTGCCCGGACGTGTCGTGAAAGTCGCCCGCAACTTCGGCTACGGCCTGTTCGTCGAGGTTGATCACGGTGGCGGCGTGAGCACCCGGTATGCGCACCTTCGCGAGGCGCATGTGCGAGTCGGACAGCTAGTTCGTCCCAACATGACCCTCGGCAAGTCGGGGTCCTCCGGATTCACCAGTGGACCGCATTTGCATTACGAAGTCATGAAAAACGGGAGGCAGGTCGACCCGTTGACCTTCCAACTCGTTGTCCTGGAACGGGTGCCGGCCTCGATCCAGCGCGTGGCCGAGAAGCCGGACTCCGGTCAGCTCCGGGCGGTGGCGTTGCCAGGTGATCCGCAAGGATCCGGGAGCCGGCGGGGGCTCGGCAAGAGCGCCGGCAGAGGGGTCGGCAGGGGCGCCGAAAATGGCCGCTCGGCGCCGAAGCCGAACGGCTCCGCTTTGTCAGCGCCGAAGACGGGGATAAATTCATCCTATCTGCCGTTCGACGACGATCGCTTCGAGTAGTCCACTCCCGTTTCCCACCACCAATCATTGTCGCCACCATGCACGCTGCCTTCCATGTTTTTCCGAGTGTCGTCGAAACCGCCCCTCCGGCATTGGACCTCCGTCAGGGATCCTTGGTCGAGCAACTGGTTCTCACCGACCGGGGGCAGGTCGTGCTGGTGGGTGACCTCGCGTTGTCGGAGGGCCGTTCTCCAGGACGCATCGTCAATGCGACGCCCGACCAACGTGACTACCGCTTGTTACTGAAAGCCGCGCTGCTCGTGGCCGGCCATGGACGTACGGGGCCGCTCTCCGTCGGCACCGGCTTTCCCACCGCGACGGTGCGCAGCAACGCGGAGGCTGCCACCGCGCTGCTCTCGCGCGGCGAACCGATCGGCTTTGACGCCCGCCCGGTCGGCGGCCCGCAGGTGGAGCGCCTCGCCGTTGAGGTCTCGAATGTTTCGGTGATCAGTGAGATCGCGGCCTGCGACCTCGCGTTGCGCGAAGGCCCGACGCGTGCCACCGGCAGCCACTTCATGATCAGCCTCGGCTTCGGTACCTGCGAAGCCGCCCTCGCCACGCCGACAGGTCTCGTGCAGCGGTCGTCCGTCTCGTTGCCCGGCATCCGCTATGCCGTGGAACGCGCGATGCACGACGTGGAGCGCACCATGCCGATCGGACTGCGCACCGAGCACCAGTTCGATGCCCACTTCCGGTCGGGGCGCATCACGCTGGGGCGCGAGCGCATCTCGTTGCTCGATTACCGCAAGCGGGCGCTCGACGCCTATATGGAAAACGTCATCACGCCGGCGCTGGCCAATGCGTGGACGGCCGAAGATTTCGACCGCGCCGAACACCTCTACATCACCGGCGGCGGTGCGTTGTATCCGACCATGATCGAGGCGGTGCGGGCGGAGTTCGGCTCCCTGCTCACGGTGCACGTTGCGCCCGAGCCGCTCACGCTCGCCGCCCTCGGCTATGCCTTCATGGCGTCCCGCGACGCGGCCCCGGGAACGACGAGCGTCGGGATCGACATCGGCAACGCCAACACCTGCGTCTGCGTGCTGGAGCAGTAACCCAGCAAGGGTCAGCCCGCCGACGGCACTGTTGCCGTCGGTCGGGCGGCAGTCGTCAGCCGTGCCTTAGCGCAGCTGCTACTGCACCTGGATATACAGCGGCGCCGGCCACAGGCGCAAAATCGCTTCACGGGTCGTTGCCGGTTTGTCGTTCTTCGCCTTCGTGAACTGCTTCCAGCCGGTGAACTGGACCGGCTCCCGTTTGATGTCGCGATAGTAGGTGTCGCGCTTCAGCGCTGGGGCCCCGAATCCGTCCATGTGCATCACGACCTGCACCTTGGGGTCGAGCTTGATGTTCCGCGCGTTGGTCACGCCCTTCGGCGTGAAGCGATGCACCACCAACATCTTGGGCGGCAGCTTGTACTTGTCGACCACGTTCGCGAGAAAACGAATGGCGTAGTTGATGTCCGCGGCGTCGTAGGTGCCGATGCGACGACCCGGCACCGCGCCACTTGCCTTCATCGAGAACTCGGGATCGATGCCGAGGTGGACGTCGGGGCGCATCAGGAACTTCTCGATCCACGGCAGCTCCTGCTCGAGCGTGCTCTGGCCGACTTGCAGATCGACGAAGAGCAGCGCGTTTTTCGACTTCGCCCAGCCATACACTTTCTCGATCAGCGCGCTGTCCATGCGCGTGCGATACTTGCCGCTCGGTCCCGGATCGGGGTTGGCGACCATGGCGATGAGGTGCAGCGCGGGCTGCGCCGGATGCGCCGGATCGAGACGCGTCCACTCCGCGGCGTCGCGTTCGAGCTTGGCGAGCATGTCGCTCGTTTCGAATTCGCCGAGAATGCCCATGCGCTTCGAGAGCGGGTTGCCGTAGTAGGCCAACACGCGCTTGGCGGGAAGGATGGATCCCGGTAACGGGGGCGGTGTTTTCACGGGCCAGAGCGAATCGAGGTCGCTCCCCGTCCCCTTGAAGGCGAGGTGACGATCGCCGGACTGCGGACCGAGCGCACCTTGCACCTTTCGCTTCGTGCTGTCGGTCGCGCCGCCCACGGTCGACGCCTGCCGCGCCTTGGTCTTGGCTTTCGTCTTGGCTTTGGCCTTAGCCCGAGCGCTCGTGGCGGCGTTGGCCTTGGCGGCGGCCGCGGCAGGCTTGCTCGCGGACTGCGCGGACGAGCCGGACGGAGAGAGCATCGTGCCAACGGCGACGGCCGCGCCTAAAACGAGCGCGAACAATTGACGGGTACGCATGAGTGGGGCGCGAGTCGGCACGGAGGCGTGATGATTGGGCACAGGGGGCTCTCCCGTGAGCTGTACTGGCAGTGTAACGGTGGTTTTGTCCCGAACCAAGGGTGCGCACGTGGTGAAGGTGGAGTTCAGGGTGCTTCACACGCTGCTGCACACAAGGAAAGGTACCGACCGCTTTCCTCTTGCACGGCTGAGGTCGCACGATAGTTTCGCGCGCATGCATATCGATCTGACACAGCGTGTCGCGGTGGTGACCGGCGGCGCCAACGGCATTGGACGCGCCACCGCGCGTCGTCTCGCGCAGAGCGGTGCGCGCGTGGCGATCTGGGATCGCGTGACGGCCGTGGGTGAAGCCGCAGCGGCCGCACTCGTTGATGAAGGATTGGAGGCGTACTTCGTCGAGGCCGATGTGACGCAACGCGCCAGTGTGAACGCGGCCGTCGCGGCGACTGTCGCCCGCTTCGGTGGCATCGACATTCTCATCAACAATGCCGGCATCAGGCGTGATGCGCAGTTGGTCAAGATCAAGGACGGCGCCGCGACCGGGGGGATGACGGACGACGAGTTCGATGCCGTTGTCGCCGTGAATCTCAAGGGGGTGTACACGTGCACGCAGGCCGTGGTCCCCGAACTGCTCAAGCGCGGTGGCGGACGCATCGTGAACGCGTCGTCGGTGGTGGCACTCAATGGCAACTTCGGGCAGACGAACTACGTGGCCACGAAGGCCGGCGTGATCGGGATGACGCAGGTCTGGGTGCGCGAGTTCGGCAAGCGGAACATCACGGTCAACGCGATCGCGCCCGGATTCATCGCCACCGACATGACCGCGCAGATGCCCGCGTCGGCGCTCGACGCCATGCTCGCCCACACCCCGGCGGGTCGCCTCGGCTCACCCGAGGACGTCGCGAACGCGTACTGCTTCCTGGTGTCGGACGCGGCGGCGTTCATCAACGGGGCCGTGCTCAGCGTCGACGGCGGGCTGGTCATCGGCAGCTGACGCCATGGGGCGTCGGCGCGACGTGCTCACGAACTGCTTACGCCTTGCGTCGCTTTTTCGCCGGAGCGGGCGGTTCGGTCCTCGGCGCGGCGTACTGCATGCGCACCAAAATCGTTGCCGCACGACGCGTGGCGATCGACCCCTTCGGTGACCATCGCCTCGGGGCCGGGAGGATGGCCGCCAGTCGTGCCGCCTCGTCCCGCGTGAGTTTGGCGGCGCTTTTGTTGAAATGCAGCCGTGCGGCGGCTTCTGCACCGAACGCGTTGGGGCCCCATTCAGCCAGATTGAGATACAGATCGAGGATGCGTTCCTTTGACAACAGCAGCTCGAGCAGCAGCGCGATGTAGGCTTCGATGCCTTTCCGCACGAAGGAGCGTCCGTTCCAGAGAAACAGGTTTTTCGCGACCTGTTGGGTTAGCGTCGAGGCCCCCCGCAGCTTCCCGCCGCGACGCCGCCGCTCGAGCGCGTTGTTGATCTCCACCAAATCGATGCCGAAGTGGAGATAGAATCGGTCGTCTTCCGACGCGAGCACGGCCCGCCGCAAATTCGGTGAGAGCGCGGCGCGCGACACCGTCTTGTGCGCCGGCCAGATGGGACGATCGCCGTTTATCGTGCGGGTGACGACGCGCTGCAGCATCACCGACGTGACGGGCGGCTGCATCACGGCGAACAGCAGAATGAACGGGATCGGCAGCGCCATCACGATCAGCGCGATCAATCCCAGGCGCCGCACGACGGCGCGCCAGCCGGTCATGCGTTTCGCCGTCTTGGGGCGCTTCGGCTGCTTGGCAGCGCTCATCGCCCTACGGCTCGCGCAGATGCGGGGGCGTATCGGGCGGCTGTCGACGCCACCGCCGATGCTGCCAGAAGTATTGCTCGGGGTACGCGCGCACGAGGCGCTCGAGGATCTGCGTATAGCACAGCACGATCGCGTCGATATCCACCTCGCGATCGCCCGTGCGCTCCACCGCCACCGGCTCGATGAGAATCGCGTAGCGGCCGCTGGGCTGACGCACGACGGCTACGAACACGGTGGGCACGTCGAAGCGCAGCGAGAACACTGCCGGGCCGCGTGGCGTCTTGGCTGGCCGGCCGAAGAACGGCACGAAGGTGCTGGCCAGTCCCAGCGCATCGTGATCGCTTACGAAGGCGATGGCGCGGTTCTCCCGCAGCGATCGCGGCGTGCGGCGCACGGCGTCTTTGTCGCGAATGACTTCCATGCCGATCTCGCGCCGCGTGCGGGTGAGATACGCGTCGAAAATCGGGTTGGCCATCCCTCGGGCCACGACATCGATCGGGATACCGCGCGCCGCGAAATAGGCGCCGCCAAACTCCCAGTTTCCCAGATGCCCGGTCACGATCAACAGGCCAGTCCCCTTGGCCATGGCCGATTCCACGAGCTCCCATCCTTCCACCCGTTCCACCCGGTCCAGCACGTGCTGCGACGAGGTCCCCGGCAGCACTGCGGTCTCGATGGAGGTGCGTCCCAAGCTGTCGTAGGAACGGCGGGACACCTCCACCACGCGCTCGCGCGAGAACTCCGGAAACGCCGCCGCGATCTGCCGCTCCACCACGCCCGCCCGAATGCCGATCGGGTTGTACACCAAGCGACCGATCAGGCCGCCCACCCAGCTCGCTGCGCGCCAGCCGAGCAGCCCGAGGCCGCACACGGCGATCCGCGTACCGGCGTACTCCAGCCGGTGCGAAAGCGTCGCGGGCTTCGCGGAGGGCTTCGCCGTCGGCGTGGAGGCGGGCGTGGAAGCGGGCGTGGAGGCGGGGGCGGGGGCGTTCATGCGTGGCAGAATCTAACGGGCCTCCGTGAGAGTTCTGCACTACCTTTCCCCCGAGATGCGCCCGGACCCGTTGCCCCGTCCCCATGTTCCCCAAGCCGAGCGCCTCGCGCAGCTCGGCTTGGTGATCAATGCGGGGCTGGCGGTGATCAAGTTGGTGGCCGGGCTGCTGGGAAATTCGTACGCCTTGGTGGCCGACGCGGTCGAGAGTTCAACCGACATGATCGGGTCACTGGTGGTCTGGAGCGGGCTCCGGATCGCCAGCAGGGACCCCGACGAGTTCTATCCGTTTGGCTACGGACGGGCTGAGGCGCTGGCCGCCGCGACGGTGTCGGCCCTCATGCTCGGTGCCGCGATCGGCATCGCCATCGAGGCGATCGCGGAGATTCGCACCCCGCATCACGCGCCGGCCTGGTGGACGCTCCTGGTGCTGGCGATGGTCATCGTGGTCAAGGAGCTGCTCGCCAAACGCGTGAAGGCGGTGAGTGACGTGTCCGGTAGCGTGGTGGTGGCGGCCGACGCGTGGCATCATCGCGCCGACGCGATCACGTCGGGGGCGGCGTTCATCGGCATCACCATGGCGCTGATCGGAGGACCGGGCTGGGAGCCGGCGGATGATTGGGCCGCACTGGTGGCGGCCGGTGTCATCCTGATCAACGGCAGCCTGCTGCTGCGCACCGCGCTGCGCGACCTGATGGATCGCGCCCCGGAACCGGCGGTCCTGGCCACGGTGTCAGCGGCCGCGTTGACCACGCCGGGTGTGCGGGCCATCGAAAAGCTGAAAATCCGCAAATCCGGCACGGCGTTCTATGTCGACATTCACGTGCAAGCCGACCCCGTGCTTTCACTGCATGACGCGCACATTCTCTCTGGTATGGTGAAAACCGCGATCCGGCAGCGGGTGCCGACGGCCGTGGGAGTGCTCATTCACATGGAGCCATTCGAACCGACGGAGAATGCCCAATGAACCAGCCGCACGTGCATGGATTCGATCGGGCGGAAGGCGCGGCGCGGCGATTGTCGCCGCACGTCGGCCGCCTCGCCACCACGACCGAGGGAACCGACTGATGGCGAATGGCGTCTCCTCTCTGCATCTGACACCGGTCGATGTGAGCGACAAGATCAAACTGGGGAGCAAAGCGGCGCGCCTCGATGGCCCCGTCGACAAGACGGCGCTCGAGGCGGCCACTGGCGCGCTGTTGGCGCGTCTTTCCGAGCTCCAGGCCGCCTTCCATGCCGACGGACGACACGCCTTGCTGCTGGTGTTGCAGGGGCGCGATGCGTCGGGCAAGGACGGGGTGATCAAGACGGTGTACGGCGCCTTCAATCCCACCGGCGTGCAGGTGGCGGCGTTCGGTCCACCCACGCCGCTCGAATTGCGTCACGACTTTCTCTGGCGCGTGCATCAGGTCGTGCCGCCGCTCGGCATGGTTGGCGTGTTCAATCGGTCCCATTACGAAGATGTCCTCGCGGTGCGGGTGAGAGAGCTGGCACCCGAGACGGTCTGGCGCGCCCGGTACGACCATATCAACACCTTCGAACGCATGCTCACCGATAACGGCGTGATCATTCGCAAGTGCATGCTGCACGTCTCGCGAGAGGAGCAGCACGATCGCCTGAAGGCCAGGCTCGACGATCCCACGAAGAATTGGAAATTCCGGCTCGACGATCTGAAAGACCGCGATCGGTGGGACGCCTACACCGATGCGTATCGCGAGATGCTGGAACGCTGCAGCACGCCGTGGGCACCATGGTATGTGGTCCCGTCAGACGACAAAGCGGTACGCAATCATCTCATCGCCCGTATGCTGGTGGAAACGCTCGAGTCCACAAAGTCGACGTTCCCGCCGATGGATGACGCCGTGCGGGCCGCAGCCATGGGATTCGCATGAGCCATGCGTCGATGGGTCCTGTCGGGGCGCTGATGTTGGTCCTGCTGATGTTGGTCCTGCTGGTGATCGCCGCCGTCCGCTGGCGGGTGAATATCTTTCGCGGCAACGCACAGCAACTGCTGGAGAGCGAGCGTCGGCTGCGCGACAGTGAGCGCAAATTCCGTACGATCTTCGATCGCGCCATCGACGCGCAATTACTCGTGGACAACGGCCGCGTGGTCACCGCCAACGCGATGGCGGCCAACCTATTCGGCGTGTCGACCCCCGAGGCGCTGCAGAATCGATTGTTGGACGACTGGCTGTCGCTTCCCCCCGGCGCCGACACACCGACCACGCCGTCGCACGAATTCACGGTGCCTTGCGGCGAGACCGACGTCCCGGTGCAATGCACGGTGACCGACGTGCCGGTGGACGGGCGCGTGCTCAGACATCTCGTAATCCGCGACCTCACCAAGGTGCGTCAGGCCGAGGCCGAGAAGGCCTGGTTTCAGGCGCACATCCGTGACGCGCAGAAACTCGAATCCCTCGGCACACTCGCCGGCGGCATCGCGCACGACTTCAACAACTTGCTCGGTGTCATCCGCGGCAACGCCGAGCTTGCGAAGAGCGCGCTGCGAAAGGGGCGCAGCAACGAAGAGAACCTGGGCGCGATTCTCGATGCCAGCGATCGCGCGCGCGACGTCGTGCGGCAGATTCTCACCTTCAGTCGTCGTTCCACGCCCACCCGCGAGTACGTGAACCTCTCGCGGCTCGTGCTCGACTTGCAGCCGCTGTTGCGCCGCATGATTCCGCGTACGGTCACCATGCTGATCGAGGGCGCGGAGCATTCGCAGTTGATCATGGGTGACCCCACCCAGCTGCAGCAGCTGTTGCTCAACCTGGTGTCGAATGCCGAGTACGCGATGCGCGACAAGACCGATGGCGTGCTCACGATCTCGCTGTCGTCACGTGTCGTGCCGGATTCGGCGTCTGAACCGCACGGAGCGGTGGTGGTGCTGCAAGTCCGCGACACGGGCGACGGCATGTCGGCTGACGTGCGCAACCGGATTTTCGAACCCTTCTTCACCACCAAGCCCACCGGCGAAGGCACGGGCCTTGGCATGGCCGTACTGCACGGCATCGTGGTTTCACACTTGGGTCGTGCCGACGTGACCAGCGAGATCGGACAGGGCACCACCTTCGAGCTGCTCTTTCCGCGAGCGGTGATCGAAGGATTGTGGGATGAAGAGCTCGACCAAGACGCGATGATCACGGAATTCGAAGCTGAAGACGAGCTGTCGACCGCCGAGTACGGGAGTGTCATGGACCATGAGGAGAACGACGTCCTCGAGCAGAGTCCATGCGCCGGCGCATGTCTGGTGGTGGTAGACGACGAGCCAGGCGTCGCTCGCGTGGTGGAGCGTGCGCTGCAGCACTACGGACACGTGGTGCACGTGTTCTTGCAGCCGGAGGCCGCGCTGACGTTCATTCAACAGCAGCCATCGGCGGTGGACTTGCTGCTCACCGATCAGACCATGCCCGGCATGACGGGCGACTTGCTGGCCGAGGCGGTACACACCCTGCGGCCGGACATGCCGGTGTTGATCCTCACAGGCTTCAGTCATCGGCTCACGCCCGAGCGGATCGCCGCGGCAGGGGCGCATGCGGTGCTGCTGAAGCCAGTGCCGCTCAAGGAGCTGCGGAAGGCGGTGGACGACGCGCTCGCGAGCGCCCGCGTCTAGTTCACCGGGCGCCACCGAAACGGACGGGCAGCCAGTAACTCACTTTGACCGCAAGGAAGTTGTCACCGCCGGCGCGCGTGGTGCGGAACAGGTCGCTGGCACGGGCCGGGTCGCCGAAGGCCTCGGCGGTGCGGCGGTTCTGCTGCCACACCAAGAAGAACGTGCTGCCCGGTGTCCATTCCCACCGCATCACCATGTTGGAGCGGAACGACAGAATGTTGAAGTCGCGGTTGCTGATCGTGAAGGTCGATGCGCCGTCGGTGACCGAGCGCGTGCCGACCGAATCGGTGGTCACGGTGGTGCCATCGGTGCCGTACTCGCGCAGCAGGCGACTGCGCGGGGCACTCAGTTCACCGAAGTGCGAGTAGCGCCCGCTGGCCACGAACGGTTCGGCGTAGGCCTCGAGCGACAGGTTCGGTGAGAATGCATAGTTGGCGCGGAGCTTGGTGGAGATCGTGGTGCGGTCGATGAACGCGAACACGTAGCGATTGCCATATGTGCGTGTGCCCCCCGCGATGCGCGTCACGTACTGCCGAGGTTCGGTGCCCGACTGCAGCGTGGGTTCCATCGACACCAACACGCGTGGCGATGGGCGCAGCGTGATTTGGCCCGACACATTGCGGCGCCAGGCGCCAAACTCGTCGACGCCGTAGCCGCCGTTCACACGCCAGCCGGTTTT
>Ga0114970_10002047_pt1 | contig 15139 bp, 14 predicted proteins | sample M_140205_XF_Meta_FD_87030 | JGI IMG/M metagenome (GOLD analysis project Ga0114970, IMG submission 87030) | Freshwater microbial communities from Lake Montjoie, Canada to study carbon cycling - M_140205_XF_MetaG | ecosystem: Environmental > Aquatic > Freshwater > Lake | place: Lake Montjoie... | reverse complement strand
TCGAGCAGGCCTATGTCACCATGATGGAGATGGCGCGGGCGGGCGAAGCGCCGCGCGCCTTCAGCGTTGCGGCTGATAGCTGACGGTCTGGCCGTTGAGATCGCAGGAGGGGGACAGCAGCGCCACGATTTGCGGCGCGACATCGTCGGGCGTCTTCAGCGTCGCGGGGTCTTCGCCCGGCATCGCCTTCTTGCGCATGATGGTGCGGGTGGCGCCGGGATTGAAGAGGTTGACACGCACCTTGCCGCCGGCGGATTCCGCCGCATAGGTCTGCGCCATCATTTCCAGCGCTGCCTTGGTGACGGCATAGCCGCCCCAGAACGGCGTCGCCTTGTGCGCCGCGCCGCTGGTGACGAAAACCGCGCGCCCGGCATCGGACTGGCGCAGCAGCGGATCCATCGAACGGATCAGGCGGTAATTGGCCGTGAGATTGACCTCGATCAGTTCGGCGAACAGCTTGGGCTCGACATGCGCCATCGGCGTCAGCGCCCCCAGGATGCCGGCATTGCCGACCAGCGCATCCAGCCGCCCCCAGCGCTCGAAGATCTGGCCGCCCAGGCGGTCGATACCGTCGCCATCCTTGAGGCTGAACGGCACCAGCGTGGCGCTACCGCCGGCCTTGACGATGGCGTCATCGGTTTCTTCCAGCCCGCCCACGGTGCGGGCGGTGATGATGACATGCGCGCCCGCCGCGCCCAGCGCGACGGCGACGGCGCGGCCGATGCCGCGGGAGGCGCCGGTCACCAGCGCGATCTTGTTTTCTAGCGGCCGCGTCATCAGGCGACGTTGGAGAGCAGCGAAAGCTGCCGCTTGGCGGCACCGCCGGTCAGGTCGGTGAGCGCGATGGGATAGTCGCCAGAGAAGCAGGCGTCACAGAAGCTTGGCGCACTGGCCTTGCGTTCCGCCTCGCCCATGGCGCGGTAAAGCCCGTTCATCGAGATGAAGGAGAGGCTGTCGGCGCCGACGAATTTGCGCATCTCTTCCACATCCATGCGATGGGCCAGCAGGTCGTTGGTGTCGGGTGTATCGACGCCATAAAAACAGGAATGGCTGGTGGGCGGCGAGGCGACGCGGAAATGCACCTCGGTCGCGCCGGCATCGCGCATCATCTCCACGATCTTGCGGCTGGTGGTGCCGCGCACGATGGAATCGTCCACCAGCACGACGCGCTTGCCCTTGATCTTGGCGCGGTTGGGGCTGTGCTTCAGCCGCACGCCCAGATGGCGGATATGGTCCGATGGCTCGATGAAGGTGCGTCCGACATAATGGTTGCGGATGATGCCCAGCTCGAAGGGGATATTCGCTTCATTGGCGAAACCCAGCGCGGCGGGCACACCGGAATCGGGCACCGGGATCACCATGTCGGCGCCCACCGGCGCTTCCTGCGCCAGCACCTGGCCGATGGCCTTGCGCGCCTCATAGACGCTCCGGCCTTCGACGACGGAATCGGGACGGGCGAAATAGATGTATTCGAAGACGCAGAAGCGGCTCTGCTGCGGCTTGAACGGGAAGAGCGACTGGATGCCCTCCTCGCTGATCACCACCACCTCGCCGGGCGCGATGTCGCGCACATAGGCCGCGCCGATAATGTCCAGGGCGCAGCTTTCCGACGCCAGGATCGGGGCGCCGTCCAGCTCGCCCAGCACCAGCGGGCGCACGCCGAAGGGATCGCGCGCACCGATCAGTTTCTTGGAGGTCATCGCCACCAGCGAATAGGCGCCTTCGACCTGGGCCAGCGCATCGACCAGCCGGTCGACGATGCGCGACTTGGACGAGCGGGCGGCGAGATGGACGATGGTTTCGGTGTCGGAGGTGGACTGGAAGATCGAACCCTGCCCCACCAGTTCGGTGCGCAGCGTTTCGGCATTGGTCAGGTTGCCATTATGCGCCACCGCCAGGCCACCGCCCGCCAGGTCGGCGAAGATGGGCTGGATGTTGCGGACATTGGAACCGCCCGCCGTGGAATAGCGGACATGGCCGACGGCGAAGCGGCCCTTCAGGTTGGCGGCGGCGTGCGAATTGCGGCCGAAAATGTCGCCGACCAGACCCTGATGGCGCTCGGCGATGAACTGACCATTATCGTGGGTGACGATGCCTGCGGCTTCCTGGCCGCGATGCTGCAGGGCATGCAGGCCCAGCACGGCCAGGGCCCCGGCATCGGCATGGCCGTAAATGCCAAAGACGCCGCATTCCTCATGCAGGGCATCGTCGCCGCAGTGGGCCTCGTCAAACCCCGGATTTTCCTTGGTCATCTGCCGTTTCCGCCGCCCTTCTGGAGCAGGCTGTCTAGCGCGCGGCGATCAGTGGCGCCATAGCCCCTCTCGGCATTCCGCGCAGGGCTGCCCTGCGGCGGATTGGCCGCCCCAGACGGGCGCACCCGCTCGCCATAGGAACCGGCAGATTCCGTGGGGCGGACGCGGCTGGCGTCTTCATTGTCCTGGATCAGGTTGCCGATGGCATCATCCTCGCGCACCCGGCTGGAGCCGACAGCAAAATTGGCGCGGGTATGGCTGGCAACCAGCTTCAGAATGATATCTCCGGTGGCCTGGATCATGGGCAGGGTCTGGGCGCTGCGGATCCAGCGCCCCTGCTCGCGCACCGGCACGAAATAGGTATAGGCGAGATAGACCAGCCCCACCGCCACCAGCCCGCGCAGGACGCCAAAGGCGATGCCCAAAGCACGGTCCAGCGGCCCGATGGGAGAGTTCTTCACGGTCTCGGAGAAACGGTGGCTGAGGAAGGACAGCGGAATGAAGATGATCAGGAACACCACCGCATAGGCCAGCAGGCTGGCGATCCAGGGCGTGGCGACCAGGCCGCGCATCATCGGGATCAGGTAGGGGCCGAAATAGAGGCAGCCAAAGGCGGCGGCGGCCCAGTCAAAGATCGTCAGGGTTTCGGAGACGAAACCCTTCCACGCGGCATAGCCCGCCGACAACAGGATCAGCAGGACGACGACGACATCGACAGCAGTGACGGAACCCATGATTCGAGTTTAGCACGGTCCGGCCGTGGGCGCGCGGGTTCACCGCGACGTCAGCCCACGGCCGGACAAAACAGCGTCCAGAATAGGGGCGCGATTACTCTGCGGCGCGCAGTTTCTGGCGGGCCGCCGGAATCAGGGACACCAGCTCCGCCACGTTGGCGATTTCGGTGCAGTTCAGGCCGCCCGTCGCGCGGGTTCCTGCCGGCACAAAGGCGCGGGAAAAGCCCAGCTTGGCCGCTTCCTTCAGCCGCGATTCGGCCTGAGGCACCGGGCGGATATCGCCGGAGAGCGAGATTTCCCCAAAAAACACGGTGTCGCGCGGCAGCGGTTCGCCCGCCAGCGACGAGACCAAGGCGGCGGCGGCGCCAAGGTCAGCGGCCGGTTCGGTGATCTTCAGCCCGCCTGCCACGTTGAGGTAAACGTCGGCGGAACCGATGCCGACACCGGCCCGCGCATCCAGCACGGCCAGGATCATGGCAAGACGGCCCGTGTCCCAGCCGACCACGGCGCGGCGCGGCGTGCCATAGGCCGACGCCGAAACCAGCGCCTGGATTTCACACAGCAGGGGCCGCGTGCCTTCCAGCCCGGCAAACACCGCCGTGCCCGGCGCGGCGGAAGACCGGTCGCCCAGGAATAGCGCCGACGGATTGGCGACTTCGGCCAGGCCGCTGCCGGTCATCTCGAACACGCCGATCTCGTCGGTGGCGCCGAAGCGGTTCTTCACCGCCCGCAGCACGCGGAAATGATGGCCGCGCTCGCCTTCGAAATAGAGCACGGCATCGACCAGATGCTCGATCACCTTGGGGCCCGCGATCTGGCCGTCCTTCGTCACATGCCCGACCAGCAGCAGCGCCGCGCCGCTGGCCTTGGCATAGCGCACCAGGTCGAACGAGGCGGTGCGCAACTGCGCCACGGTGCCGGGCGCGGCGTCGAGCGCGCCGGTCCACAGCGTCTGGATGGAATCGATGGCGATGATGCCGGGCGGATGGCCCGCCTCGATGGTGGCGAGAATGTCTTCGACATTGGTGGCCGCGCCCAGCATCAGCGGCGCGTCCGACAGGCCCATGCGGGCGGCGCGCATGCGCACCTGGGCCATCGCTTCTTCGCCGGAAATATAGACGGCATGGCCGCCATTCTTGGCGTATTCGCCCAGCGCCTGCAGAATGAGCGTGGATTTGCCGATGCCGGGATCGCCGCCCACCAGCAGGGCCGAACCCGCCACCAGCCCGCCGCCGGTGACACGGTCGAACTCGGCAATGCCGGTCACCCGGCGTGGCGGCGGCGTATCCTGGGTCTTGAGGTCTTCCAGGGCGAATTTGCGGCCCTTGATGCGCTTGGCTGCGCCCGAACCGATGGGCGGGGCGGCCCCCTCCTCTACGATGCAGTTCCAGCCATTGCAGGATTCGCACTTGCCCGCCCACTTGGCGGCGGTGGCGCCGCAGGCTTGGCAGACGAAGGAAGCGGTTGATTTGGCCATTATTGCTTTTGGTACAAAAGAAGAACAAAAAGCAAGGGCAATTGCGTGATCCGAAGGCAGTGTAGGCCAAATATGGCCTATTTACCCCTGTGCCAGTTTAGGCCATATTTAGCCTAGTGAAGGCTAGGGGTTCACCCCCTGATAAACGGGAGAGCGACAATGAGTTTTAACAATTTCGTAGGCCAAAAATGGCATAAGGGGCTTCGGGATGAAGAAGCCCACACATTGGATCGGATCAAGTCGTAAGAGCGTTAAAGGTTTTCCCAAGGAGGTCAGAGACGAAATTGGTTTCTCGCTGTACGCGGCGGAATTGGGCGTTGGTATTATCAATGCTGTCCCGCTCGTCGGTTTCGGCGGCGCAAAGGTGATCGAGATTATCGTCCCGTATGATGGTGATACTTATCGCGCCGTGCACACCGTGAAATTCAAGGAAGCCGTTTACGTGCTGCACGCCTTCCAGAAGAAATCCAAGACCGGCAGCAAGACACCACTGCCGGATATGGATTTGATCCGTAGCCGTCTCAAACTTGCAGAAGCACATCATCGTGAGAATTATGAGCAAAACTCGCAAAAAGGAAAAAAGTCCAATGAGCAAGGAACGTAAGAGTGTTCCTGCTGTTGACGAAGGCAGTGGGAATGTATTTGCCGACATCGGTCTGGATATGTCCGGTGACGACATGCTTAAGGTGCATGTCGCCCTCGTCATCAATCACACCATTAAACAACGCGGCCTAACACAAGCCGAAGCTGGCGTAATTATGGGTCTGGACCAATCTAAGGTCTCAAAGATTCTACGCGGCCGCCTCTCAGAGTTTAAAGAAGGGCGTCTAATTGATTGCCTACTGAGTTTAGGCCGTGACATGGAGGTTCGTTTCCCAGGGCGATGGCGCAAGGACCGCGGAGAAATTCGCGTTAAATGTGCTTAGCCTGAAAACAAAAAGGCGGCCTTAGGTCGCCTTTTTTCTGCTCTACTTCTCACCGGCATTTTTATCGGCCCTTCAGCCTGCCTGCCGATGAACTGATCAACATACGATTGCGTGCATTGCCGAACTGTTCGAGCAGGCTTTACCAAGATGATCCTCCAACCATAAAGCATAGCGACGGGGTCGGGAGCTTCCGCGCATGCACAAGACTTGGACAGGAAGCGAAAATTTCCAATCCTTTCAGCGCGCGCCCCGTGCATAGCTGAGGGAAATCTTTTTTCGCCTCTTTTCCGGCGCGAAAAGCCGCCTACGTTTTCCGCGCCATGACCGCCATTCCGCGCCACCACACCCTGCCCCGCACCGCTGCCCATACGGCACAGGACCGCGCGCCTGCGCCGCAGCGGCCTCACCGGCGAGAGGGGGAGGGGGTTGCGCGATTCCGGACAAACGAAGAAACGCCATCCCACGGGAATTGCTTCCAGAAAGCAGCAAGGCGGTCAGCCCGGAAACCTGCGCTGATAGCCAACGGAACAGGCGCGCATTTCTGGATTGCGGCTATGCCGGGGTCGCGCCGCTTACTTCCGGACGGCCATCTTTATAGGCCCCTCGGCCCGGCCGTGGATGAACTGGTCCACATACGGATTGCCGGAATGGTCGATCTGATCGGTCGGGCCCTGCCAGATGATCCTGCCGCCATAGAGCATGGCGATGTTGTCGGAAATCTTCCGCGCGCTGACCATGTCATGCGTGATCGAGAGCGCGGTGGCGCCTACATCCTTCACCGTCGCGACGATCAAATCGTTGATGACGTCGGCCATGATGGGATCAAGGCCGGTGGTGGGCTCGTCGAAGAAGATGATTTCCGGATCGGCGGCGATGGCGCGGGCCAGGCCGACGCGCTTCTGCATGCCGCCCGACAATTCGGCGGGCGACAGGTACGCCACGTCTTCCGACAGGCCGACCTTCGACAGCTTGCTGATGGCGATGTCCTTCGCCGTGGCCCGGGCCATGCCGCGCCCCTGGATCAGGCCGAACGCGACATTCTCCCACACCGGCAAAGAGTCGAACAGCGCCCCACCCTGGAACAGCATGCCGAACTTGCGCATCAGGGGTTCGCGGGCGCGGCCGCGCAGGTGCGTCACGTCTTCGCCGTCCACCAGAATACGCCCCTCGTCCGGCGCGAGGATGCCGAGAATGGATTTGATCGTCACCGACTTGCCGGTGCCCGACCCGCCGATGATCACCAGCGAGGTGCCGGGCGCGATCTCTAGGTCCACACCATCCAGCACCTGCTTGGCGCCGAACCGCTTCTTCACGCCGATCAACTGGATTTTTGCGGTCATGCGGAGAACAGGATGGCGGTGAGAATGAAGTCGGAGGCCAGGATCAAAATGCAGGATGAGACCACCGCGTTGGTGGTCGCCGCGCCGACGCCTTGCGCCCCGCCCTTGGAATTGAAGCCGTGATAGCAGCCCATCAGGGCGATGATGAAGCCGAACACCGCCGCCTTGATCAGGCCGGACATGATGTCAGCGCTGGTGGCGAAATCGACCGTGTTCTTGAGATAGACCGAGCCAGTAAAGCCCAGATTCTGCACCGCCACGGTATAGCCGCCAAAGATGCCGATGCTGTCGCCCACCGCCGTCAGGATCGGCATCGAGAGCACGGCAGCCACCAGGCGCGGCACCACCAGATACTTGATGGGATTGGTCGAAAGCGTAGTCAGGGCATCGATCTGCTCGGTCACCTTCATGGTGCCGATCTCGGCAGCGATGGCGGCGGCGACGCGGCCCGCCACCATAAGACCTGCGATCACCGGCCCCAGCTCGCGCGTGATCGCCAGCACCACGATCTGCGGCACGATGGCTTCGGCGCCATAGCGGTTGCCACCCAGATAAATTTGCAAGGCCAGCACCGCGCCGGTCGACAGCGCCGTCAGGCCCACCACCGGCAGCGACAGGAACCCAATATGGACGAATTGCTGCCCGATCAGGCGGCCATAGACTGGCGGGCTGACAATGGCGGCCAGGCTGCGGCCGGTGAAGCTGGCCAGCCGTCCGATCTCGGCCAGCAGGTCCATGACCGCCCGCCCGATATGCGCGATGATGTTCATGCGGTCCTTTAAGTGGTCGCTCCGGCTCACGCCTGCGCTCCTACATAGACGCGGGGGATGCGGCGGCTCAACCCCGTCAGCAATTCATAGGGAATCGTTCCCCAGGCCGTGGCGGCTTCGTCCAGCGGCAGTTCGGGCCCGAACAGCTCTGCCAGGTCGCCCGTCGCGACGCCGGCGATGCCGGTGACGTCGAGGGTGATGAGGTCCATCGAAACCCGGCCGGCAAAGGGCGCACGATGACCGCCGACCATGGCGAAGGCCTTGTTGGAGCCGCTGCGCAGCACGCCATCGGCATAGCCCAGCGCGATGGTGGCGATGGTCATGGGGCGCGTGGCGGTGAAGCTGGCGCCATAACCGATGGTGTCGCCCGGGGCGATTTGGCGCAGTTGCAGGATGCGGCCTGCCAACTGCGCCACGGTCTGCATCGGGTTGGGCGTGCCGGCCTGCGGATTGCCGCCATAGAGCGCAAGGCCCGTCCGCACCAGGTCGAGATGATAATCGCGGCCCAGCAACACGCCGCCCGAAGCCGCCAGGCTGGCGGGCGCCGCTGGCAACAGCGCCAGCGCGGCGCGAAAGCGCGAAAGCTGGGTGCGGTTCATGGCGTTGGCGACATCATCGGAACAGGCGAGATGGCTCATTACCAGCACCGGCGTCATGCCAGCCAGGCGCTTGCCCGCTTCCGCCGCCAGCACGGACAATTCCTCGGGCGGCAGGCCCAGCCGGCTCATGCCGGTATCGATGTGCAGCGCCATCGCGCCGCCCTGTGCCGCCTGCCAGCAGGTGATCTGCTCCAGGCTGCCCAGCACGGGGATCAGATGGTGCGCGATCAGCGCGGGCGCGGTGTCGCGCGCCGCGCCATCGAGCACGAAGATGCGCGCCTTGGGCACGAGCGCGCGCAAGGCGATGCCTTCCTCCAGCCGCGCCACGAAGAAGCTGTCGCAACTGGTGAGCGCCGGCAGCACGCCCGCCATGCCCAGGCCATAGCCATCGGCCTTCACCACCGCCGCGACGGACGCACCGGGCGACAGCTTGCGCAGCAGTGAAAGATTGGCAGCGATGGCCGCCCGGTTCACCTGGATTTGTCCCCCGCCCATCATGTCAGTTCCGCGGCTGGGGAACGGCGGTGTAGCAAGGCACGTTGAGCAGCACCGGGCAGTTGCCGGGAACCAGGCCGGTCTGCAACTGGCGCTGCAACTGCTCGGCGCCGCTGACGCGCAATTCCGGCTCCGGCTCGGCGAAACGATTGCGCGGCTCCGGATCGCGCAGCACGATGGCGCCGTTGGGCAGCCGTGCCCCGGCCCAGGGAATATGGCCGCAACGGCTGCGCTCTGCCGTGGTGAGATTCTCGTAATGGCCGGCGCTGCACGCCACGTCGCGGCCCAGCGCACCCAGCAGGTCGCCGTCGCTGATCCCACGGCCGGGCGCGCGTGGCTGGGCCGGCTGCTGGATGGTGGGCGGAATGATGATGGGATCGATCACCACTTCCGGCGGCACGCCGGTCGGGGCCTGTGGCACGGTCATGCGCACATCCGGGGCCGGCGAATTGTCGGTGGCGCCGCGCAGGTTCAGCGTCACTTCCGTGCTGGCGCCGTGGCGGACCAGTTCCTGCCAGTCCTGGGAGAAGATCAGCGTGTTCACCAGGATCAGGTGGATGATGAAAACGGTGATCCAGCTGGCCGCCTTGCGCTTGGGCGACACCTGCCGCGACGGGCGCGCGGCGAAAAACGGGACATCGGAAAGGTTTTCGAGGCTCAAAATCGTTCCTGGCGTGCGTTCCGGGGCGGCGCGCGTCCCCCGACGCTTCGGCGCAGTCTAATGGGGGCGACCCTGCCATAAAAGCCCGCCAGATGTAACGCAAGATACGGAAATATCAGGGCTATCGCCCGGGAAAGCCCCTTCGGGGCTGCCGATTAGCGGGCGGACTGGCCATCATCGGCCAGGTTGGAGAAGCGGGTGTACTGGCCCTCGAACATCAGGTCGATGCTGCGGGTGGCGCCGTGGCGGTGCTTTTCCACCATGACTTCGGCGCGGTTGGTGGCGCGTTCCAGCTTTTCCACCCACTTGGCATGGTCGGGCGTGCCGGCCTCCGGCTCGCGGCTGGCAAGGTAGTATTCCTCGCGGTACACGAACATCACCACGTCGGCGTCCTGCTCGATGGAGCCGGATTCGCGCAGGTCCGACAGGACGGGGCGCTTGTCATCGCGGCTGTCAACGCCGCGCGAGAGCTGCGACAGGGCCAGGACGGGAATATCGAGTTCCTTGGCCAGGTTCTTGAGGCCCTTGGTGACCTCGGTGATTTCCTGCACCCGGTTCTCATGGTTGCGAGATGGCGCCACCAGCTGCAGGTAGTCGATGATGATCAGGCCGATATTCTTCTCGCGCTTCATGCGGCGTGCGCGGGCGGCGATCTGGGCGATGGAGATGCCGCCAGTGTCGTCGATATAGAGCGGCAGGGTGGAAAGATCCTGCATCGTCAGGACGAATTTCTCCCACTCGCCGTCCGACATCCGGCCATTGCGGATCTTCCACATCTCCAGCTCGCACTGCTCTGAGAGAATACGGCCGGACAATTGCTGCGCCGCCATTTCCAGGGAAAAGAACAGCACCGGCGAACCGCTGGGAAACTCCGCGCCCGCTTCCACGTCGCGGATATATTGCTTGGCGGCATGGAAGGCCATGTTGGTGCCCAGCGCGGTCTTGCCCATGCCGGGTCGCCCGGCAAGGATCAGAAGATCGGACGGCTGCAAACCGCCCAGCAGGCGGTCAATCTCGATGAAGCCGCTGGTGACGCCAGATATCTGGCCGCCGCGCGCCTGCGCCTTGGTCGCCAGCTCCACCGTCCGGCGCATCGCTTCATGGAAATCGAGTGCGCCCTCGCCATACTTGTTGGTCTCGGAGACAGCATAGAGCGCCTTTTCCGCTTCCTCGATCTGCGCCTTGGAGTTCTTGTCGATGGGCGCTTCATAGGCGGTGTTTACGATATCCTCGCCGATGCGGATCAGGCTGCGTCGGACGCCCAGATCCTTCAGAATGTTGGCATAGTCGCGGACATTGGGAATGGCAGGGGCGGCAGTCTTGAGCGCGTCGAAATAGGCCTGGCCGCCGACTTCGATCACGCCGGGATCGGCCTTCATGGTGGCATGCAGGGTCAGCGGCGTCGCCACCGCGCCACCGCGCTCTATCATCCCGACCAGCGTGTCGTAGATGCGGCCATGCAGGGGGTCGTAGAAATCCTCGGCCTTCAGGTTGCCGGACACGCGCTCCAGGGCACGGTTGTCCTGCAGGATGGAGCCCAGCAGCGCCTGTTCGACGTCGATGTCATACGGGACGTGGCGGTAGGCTTCGTGTTCCATGATGCTTTTGGGGCGCTCTTCGAACCCGCACCGGCGCGGGACCAGCAATCAACCCAGCGACGGGGGTGGCAACAACCTCAATCTGAGACAATCAACAGCTACGCCGTGGACCGCTGCGCTGCCACATCAACAAGTTGTGGTGTCAAACGCACGGGCACCAAGTCCGGCCGCTTTCCTGTGCGCAGTTGAAGTTTTTTGCACACCAGACCTTTTACAACACGGCGATGATGGCCTGCGCTGGGCGATGCAACTATCGATGATAGCGCGCGGCGATTGATGATACTGGTCACGCTTGCCTGCCCTGCTTATAGATGGCCACCGGTCCCGGGGGCTTCATGGTCTTTACCACATCACGGCTGCGCGCCCAGTTCGAGCAGATCCAGCAACTGCGCCAGACGGGCCAGGGCGCCGTGGCCGACATGCTGGCGAACCAGCTTGTTGCGGCCGTGGCGAACAGCACCGACGATTTCTACTGCCAGGCCAGCATTCTTCTGGAACGGGGCCGCGCCGCCGATGCGCTCAAGCGCTTCGACCAGGCGCTGACGCGCGGCCCTGCCCCGCCGGAACTGCTGGTGGACCGCGCCGTCGCCCTGCTGGAACTGGGGCGGCTGGAAGACGCCGCCGCCGGTTGCGAAGCGGCGCTGAAAGTCTCGCCGCGCTTCCCGCCCGCCTATCTCATCCTGGGCGAGGTCATGCGCGCCACCGGCAAGCTGGAGGTAGCGCTGGCCTTCTATGACCAGGCGGCAGGCCGCAAGCGCGATTTCCTGCCCGCACTGCAGAGCCGCGCCATGCTGGCAATGGAGATGGGCCGCGCCGAAGAAGCGCTGGGCGACCTGGACCGGTTGCTGCGCGCCGTGCCGCACGACCCTGCGCTGCACACCAGCCGGGGACAGATGCTGGCGGAAACCCAGCGGCTGGACGAGGCGCTGGCGGCGTTCGACCGCGCCCTGGCGCTCGATCCGCGCCATGTGCACGCCCTGCACAATCGCGGCGTCACCTTGTGGCAGATGGCGCGCTTCACCGAAGCGCTGGCAAGCTATGACAAGGCGCTGGCCCTCAATCCCACCAACCTTGTGACGATGACCTGTCGCGCCAACACGCTGCAGGACCTGGGACGGCTGGACGAAGCCATGGCCGCGCATGACCGCGTCATCGCGCTGGCGCCGGAGGGCGCATCCGGTCACTGGAACCGGGCCCAGGGCCTGCTGCTGCAGGGCCAGTGGAAGGACGGTCTTGCCGAGTTCGAATGGTATCGCCAGCGGCCCGAGAGCCCGCGCAGTCCGCTGGAGAGCCCGCACTGGAGCGGCGCGGAAGACCTGTCGGGCAAGACGCTGGTGATGGCCGCCGAACAGGGTCTGGGCGACACACTGCAGGCGGTGCGCTATGCCGCGCTGGCGCAGGCGCGCGGCGCGCAGGTGATCCTGTATGTGCAGCCGCCGCTGGTGCGCCTGCTGCGGGAAGACCTCGTCCCGCCAGTGACTGCGGTGGTGGCGCAGGGCGGCGAGACGCCGCCCCATGATTTCCAGATCGGCATGATGAGCCTGCCTTTCGTCTTCGGCACGCAAACGCACACGGTCCCGGCGCGCGTGCCCTATCTGAAACCCGACGCCGATCTGGCAGCGCAATGGGCGGCGCGCATCGGGACACATGGTTTTCGCATCGGCATCTGCTGGTAGGGCGGCCAGCCCGGCGGCGACATGGGCCGTTCCTATCCGGTGGCGCTGCTGCAGCGCATTGCCGCCCTGCCGGGCGTGCGCCTGATCGCACTGCAGAAAGGCGCCGGCCTGGCGCAACTCGCCGATCTGCCGCCGGGCATGGCGGTGGAAATGCCGGGCGAGGATTTCGACAATGGTCCCGACGCCTTCCGCGACAGCGCGGCGGTGATGGCAAGCCTCGACCTGGTCATCACTTCCGACACGTCCATTGCGCATCTGGCGGGGGCGCTGGCGCGGCCGGCATGGCTGGCGGCAAAGCTGGTGCCGGAGTGGCGCTGGCTGCTGGGCCGCGAGGATAGCGTCTGGTATCCGACGCTGCGCCTGTTCCGCCAACCGGCAGTGGGCGACTGGAACAGCGTCTTCGCGGCGATGGAACAGGAACTGGCGAAAAACCTCGGCTAGCAGTAAGCCTTTTCATAGATGTCGGATTTAAATCCCACGACAATCTTGCCGCGCTTCTCCACCACCGGACGCTTAATCATCGAAGGCTGGGCCAGCATGAGGGCAATGGCTTTCTTCTCCGTCAACTTTTCCTTATCGGCATCGGGCAGCTTCTTGAATGTCGTGCCGGCCCGGTTGAGCAAAGGCTCCCAGCCCACCTGACCGACCCAGCCTTCCAGCACCGCCCTGTCGATGCCGCTGGCCTTGTAGTCGTGGAAGGCATAGGCGACGCCGTGGCTTTCCAGCCAGTCGCGCGCCTTCTTGATGGTGTCGCAGTTCTTGATGCCAAACATGGTGAGCATGGCCTGAGCCTGCCACACTTCCCGCCCGCCTGTCTTTCCGTTAGCGTGGCATCATGACGGGGGCGGGACGGACAGAAAGCGCGGCTGACAGCGGCCACTGGACACTGGCGCAGCGTATTCGCGGCGTGCTGGGCGCCTGTGCCGGCAACCTGGTCGAATGGTTCGACTTCTACGTCTATTCCTATACCTCGATCTATTTCGCCGCAGCCTTTTTCCCCAGCGGCGACCAGGTTTCGCAGCTTCTCGCCACCGCCGTCGTATTTGCCGTGGGTTTCTTCATGCGGCCGCTGGGCGGCTGGCTTTTTGGCCGGCTGGCCGACCGCAAGGGCCGCCGTCATTCCATGATGCTGTCGGTGACGATGATGTGTGCCGGCTCGCTCATGGTGGCGCTGTTGCCCACCTATGCGCAGGTCGGCATCGCCGCGCCGGCGCTGCTGCTGCTGGCGCGCATGATCCAGGGCCTGTCGGTGGGTGCCGAATACGGCACCGGCGCGACCTATCTCAGCGAAGTGGGCAACAAGGGCCGTCGCGGCCTGCTCGGCTCGTTCCAGTATGTCACGCTGGTGGGCGGGCAATTGCTGGCGATCCTGCTGATCGTCATCCTGGAACAGTTTCTTTCCAAGGCGGAACTGGCAGCCTGGGGCTGGCGCATTCCCTTCCTGGTTGGCGCACTGGGCGGACTGGTGGTGCTGGTGCTGCGGCGGACCATGCAGGAAACCGCCACCAAGAGCAGCATGGCGCGCAAGGAAGCCGGGTCTGTGGCGGCGCTGTGGCGGGGCCACAAGCGGGCGGTGATCGTCATCACCCTCTTCACCTGCGGCGGCTCGCTCTATTTCTACACCTTCACAAACTACATGCAGAAATTCCTGGTGCTGTCGGGCGGCATGGACGTCAAGACCGTCAGCCTGATCATGACGGCGGCGCTGCTCTGCTTCGTGATCCTGCAGCCGCTGATGGGCATGCTGTGCGACCGCATCGGCCTGAAGGCGCACATGCTGCTCTTCACCGGCCTGGCGGCGCTCGTCTCGGTGCCGCTGCTCTATGCCCTGGAAGTCGTGCGCACCCCCATGACCGCCTTCCTGCTGGTGATGCTGGGCCTGACGATCAACGCCTTCTACACCGCCATCGCCGGGCTGGTAAAAGCCGACATGTTCCCGATCGAAGTGCGGGCGCTGGGCGTCGGCCTGCCCTATGCGGTTGGCAACGCGCTGTTCGGCGGCACGGCGGAATCGGTGGCACTGGCACTGCGGCAGGCCAAGCTGGACGAAGCCTTCTTCTTCTACGTCGCCGGCGTCAGCGCATTGGCTTTCCTGGCCAGCCTGTGCATGCCGAACCTGAAGCAGCACGGCTATCTCGACGGCGACGGAAAGGTCGAGGAGAACATCCCGCCTTTCAGACGCGGCGCCTGAGCAGGTCGTTGGGCCACAAACGATACGGCATTCAGGAAAATCATGGCCCATGAACTGGCTCTGATCCGCCTGCAGGGCGCACTCGCCAAGAAGATTTGTGGAGACGCCCATGACCATAAAGTCCATCACGACCTTCCTCTGGTTCGATACCCAGGCAGAGGACGCGGCCAACCTCTATGTCTCGCTCTTTCCCAATTCGCGCATCCTGCAGGTTTCCCGCTATGGCGAATTCGTGCCGGGCAAGGCGGGCCAGGTGATGGTGGTCGATCTGGAACTGGCAGGGCAGCGCCTGACCTTCATGAATGGCGGTCCCAATTTCAAGCTGGACGAAGCCTTCTCCCTGTCGGTCGCCTGCGAGACCCAGGACGATATCGACCGGCTGTGGGATGCACTCACCGAAAAGGCCAATGCCTGTGGCTG
>Ga0114970_10002043_pt1 | contig 15146 bp, 10 predicted proteins | sample M_140205_XF_Meta_FD_87030 | JGI IMG/M metagenome (GOLD analysis project Ga0114970, IMG submission 87030) | Freshwater microbial communities from Lake Montjoie, Canada to study carbon cycling - M_140205_XF_MetaG | ecosystem: Environmental > Aquatic > Freshwater > Lake | place: Lake Montjoie... | reverse complement strand
CCTCCCTCATCGCAGCCCTCCCTCCCGATGCCGGTGGAAGCCAACTGCACTACCAAGCTGATTTCATGCCAGGGCCCGCTTCCAGAGAAGAAGGGTTGCCACTATTTTTCCAGGGGTCTGCAGGTCCACAAAAGATCTCTTCCCATGCAGTTGAGCAAAGAGATGCCTATAGTTCAGATATTTTTGATCAAACCCAGAAAGAAATCCACGAAGCCTTGCACGAAACCATGGCTCCCCTCAAGGCTACCGCCAACGCCACTCGCTTGACCATGAGTCAAGACCATGGCAATGAAGAATCTCTTACCATCCTTCAAAGCCTCCAAATGCCTGCCACGCGGGCAACCCCCTACGTACTGGATGTAGCAGCTGTCACATTTGCCGATCCCTACCTTGCTCTCCATGACCACGATTTGACCGCACTGATTCCAGACCATGCAGTAGCCCCTGAAAATATGAGAGCCTGGCTTCAACTGCTAGCAAAAATCGGAGAGGGACGCGTGCAACGCGCGAATCAGCTCACGTGGGCGGAGCTGCAAATGCTACAAAATCTGGGTAATCCCACGCCTCTCCGATTTCCAACTGCGGCAGAGCTCCAGGAATTAGATGCGCTTCGCCAAGCCCAATTGATGGCCAACGATGGTTCTCCTGCTCCCACAGAGCTTCTTCTCCCCTTGCTCTATTCCGTAGGCATGGCGCCCCAACAGGGATGGGAACGAACCAACGCATTGCGATATCCAGAGCAAAACAGCGTGGAAGATCTTGCCATCAAGCGACGAATTCTTCGTTTGATTCACCACGGACGAGATCAACGAGATGTACTGTTTTTGGGTCGATTGGCTATCAACCTTTGTAATCCTTGGCGCCAAGTCCGTTGTGTGGACGGTGTAGGGGATGAACTGACCTTGATAGAAACCCAATTATTAGGCGCCAATTTGGTCAGTCAAGGGCCTATCCATGGTGGAGAGCTCATCAGTCGGATCTTATCCTCTCTCAAACGACAGTACGTTCATGAGCTCAAACGGGTGTTGGGGATTCTCTACCCCTACCAGGAAGTTATGACAGATACGGGATCCACCATCGTAAACGTACTCTCGGGCCCTTTGGGATTAGAAGGTACACCCGTGGCCTTGGTACTCGACGTGGCATCAAGACGAGATGGGTTCTTTCATAAAGAAACGATGGCTCAACGATTTATCACAGGAGAGACAGGAGAACTGACCGTAGAAGAGCGTGACGTGTGGAACCCCCAAACGACAAGACACGAAAATATTACCCGTAGGGCCCAGTTTAATATTCCTGCTATGACGGTGGAACGACTGGTTTCCCTCTTGCTCCGTTCGAGAGAACTGATGCTCTACCGTCCCAAGGTGAATGCCGCAGCTGCTACCCAGTATGTGTATTCTCTTGAAGACTTGGAACTCCCTCGAATGACCCAAGACGTACTCACGAAAGAGTCCCAACAGGACCCCTTGGTATATGCCTACTTGACAAAGTTTCAGACTCAATTGGCAGAGAGGAAAGGACTATACGATCAATGGATCCCCCAGCTGGGAGATGACCCCATATTTGAGACAATCGAGATCCTAGAGGCTGAAATGGCAAAAAATCCTTTCTTCAAGGTGGCTCCGGATTCCATTGAAATCAACGGACAAACACAATTCTTGGATCTGGAAAATTTACTCATTACACCTGAATTTGCTTTATATTTATTGACCAAATACCAATATGTACTTACCGAATAACCGGATCAAAATATCTAAGAAGGAGTGAGACATGAGACAGTGGATAGCATGCGCAATGATGATCGGGCTAGTAAGCTGGATATCGAACATTGGATTCGCCAGTGAGAGCCCTTATACAAAGACACAATCCGCTTATGCGATGGATGGAACTTCCTTCTATCCAAGCCTCACTGAGTTGTGGACAAAGAATAAAGAGGCTCTCTGTCAGAATATTCGAAATCGACCCTCTGGAGTAACCGCCCTTCAGGTGGTCCAAAAATTTATCTCATGGGCGATAGGCGAAGGCGCACTCCAAGAGGAATTTCGCGACAGAATGCGGGAAAAAATTACAGGGGATATAGACGACCAAACCGCCTTGCGAGAGAGCCGCTTTTCCGTGGAAATAGAGCCTATCCATGAGTCTCTGAGTACATATCGTGCGAGTACATACCAAAGGTTGCCAAACTTACCCATGTACCACACTGCTCCCTCTGATGATGATGAAGAGGAGGAGGAAACTGCCTCTGCCGCTGTTGGTATACCCCAGGCTGTTTCTTCCCAACCTGTAACGGAGCAAGACGGTATCATTCAACAAATTCTTGTATTATCCACCCAGCAAACGGATTTACGTACCTACAAAACTCGGCTAGAAGGACTTTCTTTGGACCGTCTCAAAAAAATCTTAACCCAACTTCAAAGAACGGCAGCCACTCAAGCGAACCCTCAGTAAAGGATTTTTTATGTACCTACAAAGACTCATCGCCTGTCTAAGCTTGGTTACTTTTCCTCTCTACGGAGGCAATGGGTCGAGCAAGCCAAAAGCAGAGACCCTAACCGAAACTACTACCGAAACAGCCACTGAGACAAGAACGGTGACAGAGACTGCCACAACCATTGAGACGGAAACCATAACAGCAAGTGAAATCGAGATTGTGACTGAGACCTTTACAGAGGTGGTGACCCTAGAAATAGCACCCATCCCTACTGCTGTTACTTCCCAGGTTTCTCTTTCACCAGAGCCAGCTGCCGAGAGTGCTGCACCAGCTGCCACGGAAGTCCATGAAGTATCAGAGGCAGAGTTTGTCGAGATCGCCACTCGTTTTGGCTATACGCCAGGGAAGGCCTTGGCACAGATTCGACCCAATTTATATCTTTCTTCCGTAGAGCCAGGACGAAATCAGGAATTCCTTCAAGCCTTGGGCATTACCCATGTGTTGAACCTCACCGGATTCGATGTAGAAAAAGCCGAAGGCGGAGTCACCACCCAGTTTGGTACTCGCTTGCGATATCCAAAACCCGAAGGATTTTCGGATGTGTTTACGTATAAACATATCAAGATCGCAGACGAGAAAATGGACGCAGCCGCATTTGAGAAGTTCCTCGGGACGGGCCATCCATTTATCAATGCAGCCCTAGAAAACCCCAATCACCGCGTATTGGTACATTGTGAAGCCGGAATTTCCCGCTCCAGCACCATGGTCATTTCCTATCTGATGGCCTCCGAAAAGAAAACCCTCCAAGAAGCTTATGAGATCGTAAAGGGAAAAAAATCCAATATTGGGCCCAGCATCGATTTTGTGACGCATCTGAATGCCCACGAAAGTGATTTGGTCAATGTAGGTTGGCTCTCTTTTCCAACTAGATACACTCCTTCGCTGCCTGTGGCAGTTTTTCAAGTGAAATCTATGATGGAGCTTACAGGAAACCAGTTTACCGAAAGAGACTGTGAGTTAGCCTTATCCAATGCGCACGGGGATGTGAATGCGGCAATCAATACTCTTTACAGTACTATGTAACGGTGGGCGGGATGAGGGGGAAACCAAACTGCATGTGGATCGTATGTCTATTGGGATTTTTCCTCGCTGGGTGTCCAGGGACCCCGCGCGACCAAAGAGAGCCACCAAAGCCCCCCATTCCTGCACCAGTAAAACCTCTACTACCTCCTCCCACGCCAGAGCCTTTATTGGCGCCTGATGCTCCTCACTCTCTTCCAGAAGAGGAAGAGGAAGAGGAAGAGGAAGAGGAAACAGAAACCACCAGCGTAACCGCGACAGCAACTGGGACAGCAACTGGGACGACAACCGCGACAGCAACTGGGACGACAACCGCGACAGCAACTGGGACGAGAACCACGACAGCGACGACAACTGGAACTGGGACAAAGACGGAAACACGTATTATTCCCACCGTCACCTCTGTGACACCCCATTTTGGAGGAATTGCTGGAGGGGCACATATCACCGTAAAAGGAACGAACTTCAATCCAGGAACCACCCTTTCCATAGGGGGGGCTCTCTGTCTTCGACAGGCTCCTTTCGCTGATCCCACCCTATTTCGATTTACCCTTCCGCCTCGAAGTACTGGAGGGACCGTAGAAGTGCTCCTGACTCATCCCACAGGGGAATCTGCGCGAGAGACATTCACCTACTACGCCCCCCCTACATTGACGAAGGTAGAACCCTCCGAAGGTCCCCTGATCGGAGGGACGCCTCTTACCCTCACAGGAACCAACTTTCGTGCCACCAGCACCGTGCATGTGGGTGAAGTTTTGTGTACCGATCTTGTCTGGGTATCCGCAACCACCCTACAATGCAACACCCCTGCAGCTCTTCATGCAGGCGCGGTGGACATGAGGGTGCATAACGAACCCGATCAGCAAGAAGTCTCCCTACGGACCTCCTTTACCTATAAAGCCCCCGTGGCGCGCATGCCAAAACCCACCATCACTCGCATCCATCCCTCTGGGGGCCCCGTGATGGGAGGCTCCCTCCTCACACTCGAAGGCACAAACTTTGAAGAGGGAGGAACGATCCTGGTCAATGGAGTCTTTCCAGGTCATCACGTCACCGTAGTAGATGCGAATACCCTCACCTTCCTGATGCCTGCAGGTTCCTTTGCTGATGCAGGAGGCCAGGTGGATATCACCTTTCAGTCCCCATCGAAGAAAAAAATCACCATAAAGAATGGGTTTCGATACAATTTTTTCCATCGTAGTATTACCGAGGCGGCTCATCTGATCCCCAAAATCAGTGCGTTATTCGACGACGGAAAATACCAGGAAGCCATTTGGGTATGCGAAAGACGAGGTCATCTCGAAGCAGCTCATCATCTGAAAGAATTGCTCGCATCCCTCCTGAAAAGCCGTACCCTATTTGAAGAAAAATTAGCAGGGGGTGCAGATCCCACCAAGAAGGTGGTGGAATTTTCTGCCGCAAAGGCAGTGTTCAAAGCCAAAGAAGTAGAAGCCTTTGGTGGGGCCATGGAGCGGAATGGAGATTCGGAGATTGCCGCTTACCTATTGGATCAACTGCTCGATCTCCAGGTCGTGCCCATGACCGTACCTATAGCCGAAGGCTCTGTGCAATTTTATGTAGAAGGGGCAACACCATACCGCTTCTCTCGTCCCTATGCCCCGAACACCCTGCCACCTGACCCCGTATTTTCTCATGTGCAAGTACTCGACTATCTCATCGGCAACCCCGATCGGTACAATGGCGCCAATCTCCTTATGCTTCCCGATGCCATGGGACACCTCACCCATGAATGGCCCGTGGCCATCGACAATGGCTCGGGATGGAAAGTGGCCCATGGAGGCTATTTTGCTCCGGATGGCGCATTAAAGGTAGCTGCATTTTCTCTCGTGGATAACACCATCATCCGGGATCTGGTTGCCGATCCCATTCCTATGAACATCACCGGAGGCTGGCTTCGAGGCAATGGGGCTTTCCAAGAGGAGACCTCAGGATGGCTAAGGATGCAAAAACTCTATGTAATGTACGATCAGAGCAATACCCCCGAAAGCCTTGGTTTGGCTATTAATCTGGCCCATGTGGACCCACGAGTGGTAGCCTTACTTCGAGCAGGAGATATGCCCCAAAAAATGGGCGCTACTCTCGCTCCTTATGTAGACCCGTTGATGCTCCAGCGTTTAACGGGAGGTCCAGATTGGGGGGCCGAAGGTCGACTCCAGCTGCTCCTGCGAGCCCTCGGCCATGCGGGTCGCTAACGACGACGGAACAAGCGATTGCCTACATAGAAAAGACCCAGACAAGCCACCATGCCAAGCCAGGCGCAGATCATCACCAGAGCCAAAACAGCCACGACGGGAAGCACGGCAATTGCCAAAATCCGCTCAATCACCAAGGTATGGGTGGCGTCGGATCGCCGCCAAGCCACGGGCAACACAAAACGCACAATCTTTCGTTCCTCAGATTGGGTTTGTTGTCTGACAACGCGCAGTGTATCTTCCGTAACGATGACCTGTGACATTTCACACCTAGAAATAACCATGAGACAAGGCAAGACTCCCCTATACGACGGAGCCTGTACAACGGGGTCGAGTATACCCCGCTTCCCCCTGTAAGGAAAGCCCATGCCCCCCATCCAACCCATTCAATCCCTTGTGGAATCCATTATCCGCCATCGCAGGTTGTATACCGCTGGCACTCCGGAAATTTCCGATCTTGATTACGACCAACTGGAAACCCAGTTATACGCCCTCGCCCCCCATCACCCTCTCCTCCAAGCTGTGGGTACCGCACCCACCCAAGAAGAAGGGAAAATCTTCCATCGCATGCCTATGCTTTCCTTAGCGAAAACCTATGCCCTGGAAGACCTACGCACCTGGGCCGAGGGCCGCCCGGTGGTAGGCACATGGAAGATCGATGGGGTTTCCTTAAGCCTCCTGTATGAGAAAGGGCGCCTCCTTCAAGCCAAAACTCGAGGCGATGGCCAGTGGGGGGAAAACGCAACGGAGAAAGCCATCTGGATTCCCGAATGTCTCTCTGTACTACCCGCAGGAGACACCTGGGAAATTCGAGGCGAACTGTACTGCACCGAATCCTCCTTTTCCCACTTGCTCCTTGAAATGGAACGATTGGGACTCGAAGTCCCCACAAGTCCCCGCAATATCGTGGCGGGAATTTTGGGTCGAAAACAGCATGTATCACTTGCCCGATTCTTCTCTTTCTTCGCCTTCGATGCCATCAAAGGAGCGGACACGCGGCCCTTTGCCACAGAGACGGAAAAATACCAGTGGCTCCAACACCAGGGATTTTCCACCCCCTTTCATGAGACCCTCTCTACAGATATCGAGATGCCTGCCTTTATCGAGAAAGTGCGTATGCAAGCGGCAGAGGGAGAAATCCCCATCGATGGTGTCGTATTCACCTTGGATGAGGCGGCCCTTCAAGAGACCTTAGGAGCCACTTCCCATCATCCCCGCTATAAACTGGCTTTTAAATGGCAAGGGGAAGTTGCTGTATCCACCATCGTTGAAATTTTGTGGGCCACCTCTCGCTTGGGCGTGGTCACTCCTGTGGCACGCATCGAACCCGTCACCCTCAGTGGGGCGCAGATTTCCAACGTCACCCTCCACAATGCCGCCCATGTACAAGCTTTTCATTTGAAAGCAGGCGACCGCATCGAGATCATTCGATCCGGAGAAGTAATCCCCAAATTCCTTCGAGTGGTCACCTCCCAATCCGGTGAAACGAGCTTGCCCACCGCATGTCCCAGTTGTCAGCAGTCTTTGGTCTTTGACGATATCCGACTATGCTGCACCCATCTGGATTGCCCCGCACAAGCCATGGGACGCATCCTGAATTGGATTCGCTGTGTGGATATCGAAGATCTGAGTGAGAAGCGATTACAAGCCCTGATGGACCGAGGGCTGGTTCGATCCATCTCCGATTTATACCGACTCACCTTGGCAGACTTTTTATCCTTGCCCCTCACGAAGGAAAAAATGGCCTCCAAACTTTTGGCCCACGTACAAAAAACCCGACGATTGTCCTATGCGCAGTTCCTCACTGGATTGGGTATTGGAGGCATGGGTGCTGTGTCCTGGGAAAAAATCGGCGCCGTATATCCCACTGTAGAAGCCTTGCAAGAAGCCACCGCAGAAGGACTCGCTGCGATCAAAGGTTTTGCAGAAAAAACCGCCCAGCAGATCGTATCTGGATTGCAAGATCGACGAGAAGAAATCGCTCAGTTACAAGCCCTTGGGATGGAGATCGAATCACCCATTCCCTCTGTGGCAAAAGAAGGCCCTCTTTCAGGACAAAGCTTTGTTCTCACAGGGACGCTATCGAGACCTCGCAAAGAAATCGAGACTGCCATCCAACAAGCAGGTGGACGTGTAGTGAGTGCTGTATCCGGATCTCTCACCGCGTTGATTGTGGAGGATCCTACTTCGAAATCAACAAAAGCCAATGCGGCTCGCACCCTGCATATTCCCATGTGGACCGAGGTAGACTTATGGAAAAAATTGGGAAAGGAAATCACTGGATGAAACCAAATCACTGGATGAAACCAAAAAAAGATGGTACCCAAAAGCCCCATTGGAAATGGTTCTTGCGCATGCGATGCCCCTATTGTGGAAAAACACCATTGATGGCAAGCTGGTTTCGATTCAAACAGGGCTGTCGGCCCTGTGATTTTCGGTATGAACGAGAGATTGGCTATTTCATGGGGGCGTCGTGGATGGTGACCTTTCCCTTGGTCTCACTCATTGCTTTCATCATGGCTGCGTTGCTGCTTATTTACTTTCCCGATGTGAATGGACTCCTTGTGGCAGCCATTTGTTCCGTCACCATGATCGCAGTGGGCATATTGGTAACGCCATTTGCCATGGGCCTTTGGTTATATCTAGAGCATGGGTTACACCCCTTGGATCAAGATGATGGATATGACAAAGAGCTGGTGAATTAAGGGGGAGGATCCTAGCAAGGAAGGGTTTGGGAAAACTATGCAGTTGGTTTCCCAAAAAATAAGGAGAAAAGTGAATTATGAGTTGGCTAAGAATTTCCATGATCCTCCTCTGGGGGATTTTTTCTTCCATAAGCTGGAGCGCAGAAGAAAGCTCGAACGAAATCGCAGCAGAGAGTACGATAGATATCCAGGCGGAAGCTGACGTAACTCTCAGCCACCCTCCAAGGCCCAGATTTACCATAATAAACACATTATGCGAATTCTGTAGCGAAAGAACGTTAACCTATCAATTTCATCTTGCCAATTGTTTTACTACTATTTGCTCAATCTGTTTATCAACGTGGATTTCTACCGAACTGGCTAACTGGAGGACAGATGGGAGCAGTTCCATGATTCATTTTATTCCTCGTTCAGACGGCTCACGACAACTGGTATTTTGGGGAAATCTCGTTGATATCCAAAAAGGGAAAGTTCCCCCCATAAGGGACATCGCTCACGTCCTTTCTGACAAAACCCAAGCAGAGATCGCTCATGCAGAAGCCCCCATCACAGAGGGGGAAAAACCTACTTTTTTTTCTCGCTTTTTTGGCCCCACCCTAGACACATTAAAAACCTGCACCAACCTACTATGTTGCCTTTGCGCATCCCCTGCATTTGCAGAGGACTGTGTACGAAGCAAAACATGTACGCCTTGCTGTAAACCTTGTGGAAATCCTTATTTCGAAAGATGCCCTCATTGCTTAATTCGGATAGAGCGCCTTCCTGGATGTCCCCATATGCGATGCAAAAACCCCGAATGCAACAAAGATTATCGAGCCCGAGGGCAGGTGGAATGTCCCTTAGGTTGTTGCAATGTGGGATGCCAATTTTGCCCCTGTGGAGTCACAGCGCTACAAGGCTGTTTCTCCTGGTGTTGTTTGCCTTACAGGGTTTACTATCCAGGTAATTTAGCCTGTTGGGCCATTGCAAAAAACCAGTGGAAATGTCGAATGCCTTGCTTACCCTGTCATGATCCGACGGGTTGCCTCTGTGAAAAAAGCGATTTATAAATGCTGCATCCAAGAGGTTCACCCACGGCACAGGAGCTGACCTTTCTGCAATGTACAAGGAGCTTGTGGTCCAACCAAAGCCATCAACAACATGCAAGAAAAACTGTCATCCTCAAAACCTCCTGGAGGCCTCATGATAAAACACCGGGATGGGTACGGAGAAAAACAGTCGGGAGAAATCGCATGAAGAAACATCCGTTGTGGATCACCCTGGGTATTTGTCTTTCAGGATCCTTATGTGGAAATGCGGCAGAGGAAAGAGCGACAGAAAGACTCAAGCAACAAAAGATAGAGGATCTTACCCGCCTCGAACTCATGGAGACTCAATTGGCAAATGCCCGAGCCTCCCTTCGCGAAACCATAGAAAGCGCCCAAGGGACGATGACGGAGTTGGCCCGCCAAAGAGCCTTGTTACAAAAAGCCCAAGACACGACTGGACGCATCGCTTCCGAGACCCAGCAAGGGGGAGCAACCGCAGACCGCATCAACCGCAGAGCCAAACACCCCATTCTCTACGCCTTTAAAGACCTCTTCTCCTCCTCCAAGCCCTAGTAGACTTGCCAGACCGAGGAATTCCGCCTATAACCCCTACAACGTAACTTGTATCGCGGAGTATCCACGGCCATGACCATTCCCTATCGCACAAGCCAACAAATTCGTGCTGATTTTATCCAATTTTTCCAAGCGCGTGCCCACTCCTTTATCCCCTCCTCGAGCATTGCCCCCTTGGATGATCCCACCCTGCTTTTTATCAATGCAGGTATGAACCAATTCAAAAGCCTGTTTTTGGGGGAAAATCCCCAAGGGTTGAAGCGGGCCGCGAACAGCCAAAAATGCTTGCGTGTCTCCGGAAAACACAACGATCTCGAAGAAGTAGGAAAAGATGGAACCCACCACACCTTCTTCGAAATGCTGGGAAATTGGTCCTTTGGCGATTACTACAAGAAGGAGGCCATCACCTGGGCCTGGGAGCTATTGACCCAAGTATGGCAAGTTCCCAAGGAGCGCCTTTTTGTCACCATCTACCACAATGACGACGAAACGGAACAACTGTGGAAAGAGCATACGGACATCGATCCAAGCCGTATTCTGCGGTTTACCAAGGAAAACTTCTGGGAAATGGGTGCAGTCGGCCCCTGTGGTCCATGTACCGAGATCCATTATGATAAGGGCGATTTAGCCACACAAGAGGCCACCTACCGGGATCCCATCGAAGGGGTGAACGGTCCCAACGAGCGCTATATGGAAGTATGGAACCTCGTGTTCATGCAAAATGAGCGCATCGCCGATGGCAGCTTGCGTCCCCTCAAAGCCACCCATGTGGATACGGGCTGTGGCCTCGAGCGAATCACCGCCGTGGTCCAAGGAGTGAATTCCAACTATGATACGGATTTATTTCGCCCCTTGCTCGATCAGATTGCCTCCCTAAGCGGAGTTCCTTATGAGCCCACTTTGGCAGGCATGCCCCATCGGGTGATGGCGGATCATATTCGCGCCTTAACCTTCGCCATCACTGACGGCGTTACCCCCGGTAATGAAGGTCGCGGGTACGTGATGCGACGGATTTTGCGTCGGGCTAGCCGTTATGCCCATAAACTGGGGCAAAAAGAACCCTTCCTCCATCGTTTGGTGCCCACGGTGGTATCCGTCATGGCCTCGGCGTTTCCCGAGCTCGCTCAACGGGCAGCCTACGTGGCCCAAGTCATTGAGTCGGAAGAAAAGCGATTCCTGCGCACCTTGGATCAAGGATTGACCCGTCTCCAGGACAAATTGCAGGCCCTCACCGCGAAGAAGGAAAAAGTGGTCCCCGGGGAAGAGGCCTTCCTTCTCCATGACACCTTTGGATTTCCGGTGGACCTCACCACCTTGCTCGTGGAAGAACAAGGCTTTTCCCTTGATGTGGAAGGGTATACCCGCTGTATGGGGGAGCAGCAAACCCGCGCTCGACAAGCAGCGAAATTTGATGGGAGTCTCACCAGCGAAGATGCGTGGGTCAAACTTTTGCCCAATAACCAAACGGAATTTACCGGCTACCTCCGAGAAGAAGAGCCTGCAGTTCGGGTCTCTCGATATGCGGAAGCCCAGGACACCTTGTATGTGGTCCTAGAAAAAACCCCCTTCTACGCCCAAGCCGGAGGCCAGGTGGGCGATCAAGGCGAGCTTTTTTCTGCGGAGGTACGCCTGCGGGTGGTGGACACCTTCACCCAATTGCAAACCCACATCCATAAATGTGAGTTAATCCAAGGATTGGTGACCCCAAAAACCATGGCCACCCTCACCGCACGGGTGGATGGCGCAAAGCGGGCAGCTACGCGGAAAAACCACTCAGCCACCCACTTGCTCCATGCCAGCTTGCACGAAATCCTCGGCCCCCAGGCGGAGCAAAAAGGCTCTTACGTAGGCCCCGACCGTCTACGCTTCGACTTTCATCATAACCAAGCATTGACAAAGAGCGAGTTGCGCCAAATCGAACGTCGCGTCAACGAGGAGATTCAACGAGGCCATCCAGTAGACACCCAAGTCTGTAGCCTCGACGAAGCCAAGGCGACTGGAGCCCAAGCCCTATTTGGAGAAAAATATGGCGACCACGTACGCGTGCTCACCATGGGCGCTTTTAGCAAGGAACTCTGCGGGGGTACCCACGTATCCAACACGGGTGAAATTGGACTGTTCCAACTGGTCAGCGAAAGCTCCATCGCCGCTGGCGTACGCCGCATCGAAGGGCTCACTGGAATCGCTGCCATGGAGATGGCCTTCCGATATCGCGAAGATGTGGAGGCTCTCAGCCAAACCCTTAAGGTAATCCCCGAACAAGTACTCGCCAAAGTTGAACAACTTGCCAAGCAAGCGAAAGACCTGGAGCGAGAGTTGGCGGAGAGAAAATCCGCAGATCTACAGAAAACCTTGCAGCAAAAACTCCATACTCGCCAGCCTGGAACTCCTCATTTTGTGAGCAAATTCACCGCCCAGGAAGTAAGCAAAGACTCCCTTCAGCAAGTACTGGACTTTTTTGGCGCCCACCTATCAGATGGAGTCGCCGTGGTAACCCATGTGGAAGCCGGACAACTTGCCATCTTGGTCTCTGTGGGGACTTCTTTAGCGACTCAGTTTTCTGCCTCCGATTTGCTCCAAGAAATTGGCAAGGTAGCGGAAGCCCGCGGCGGGGGACGAAAAGATAAGGCTCGCGCAGGGTCTCGTTTCCCCGAGAAGGAAGACGCGGTGCTAGAGGCGGCTCGCCAGGTTCTTTTTGGGGCACCAACTGCATAGTTGCCCCAAACCCCTCCTTGCCAGGACCCTCACTTCTCTCCCTTATGCTAAAGCGGTATGCGCTAAAGGAGGCAGTAGGTCAAAGGCGAGGTGGATAATAGATTTATGTTCCTAGCTCGCTGGGGCTGCAACTAACGCTCGCCAGGAACATAAATCTATTATCCACCTCGCCTTTATCGTACATTTTTTTGCTTTGCAAGACAGGGGTTCAGCTCTTTCTTGGTTGTGGGCAAAGAGGCTGATGTCCATAGCTCTCTATTCCTGGCGAGCGTTAGTTGCAGCCCCAGCGAGCTAGGAATAGAGAGCTATGGACATCAGCCTCTTATATGAGGACATTCGAGGAAGCCGTGCAAAGGGGGATGGCGTGGAGGGGGGAACGCCCTCCACAAAAAAGATCAATCTGGCTTTGGACCAGCGGATTGTGCCGCCTGTGCCGCCTTAATATCTCCAGAAAAACTGGAGTCAAAACTATAGTGATCCACCGTACGATCATCGTTCCAGTAAAGTTTTAGCTCCTTGTGATTACTTCGGCCGAAGACCTCATACCGATAATACCCATAGGTCCACGTCGGCGTCCCCCCCGCACTCCCGACGGAGTTGGGCTCGCCCAGCACAGACACCACATCCCGCTGTTTTGTTTGATTTTTTCGGATCCAATCCGTTTGGGAGGAAAAATCCTTCCCGGAGGTGGCACAGTGCACGCCCCCCACAAATAAAATCCCGATAGCGCCCATTTTTTGAAGCCAAACGAAAGGCCGCATATTTTCCTCCTATCTGAAGATGTACTTACTTTTCAATGCATTCTATAGTATAGAAAAACCCCCGATTCAAAAAGCGAATTTCAACCTGGCGCCCACTCTTTTCTGTTGAAGGTACCCCGAATGCGAATACCTACTTCAATGCTTCGATTTCTTTTATTGACGCCGCTATGGATGGTGGCTTGTGTCTCCCCTTTTTCTTCTTCTGACCCAGAAAGGCCCCTTGCAATGAATGGCAATGCTTCTTCTCCCCATGAGAACCGAAAATTCAAACGACTAACCCTGGACAATCAACTCGATGTCCTGTTGGTATCCGATCCCACGTTTAACAAAGCCGCAGCCGCCCTCGATGTGCGCGTAGGCAGTTTAGAAAACCCGAAAGCCCACCAAGGTCTGGCCCACTTCTTGGAGCATATGCTCTTCCTCGGCACAGAGAAATATCCGGAAGTGAGTGAGTATGATGCATATTTGAAGGAGCATCAGGGGTATTCCAATGCCTATACAGATGACGAACATACAAATTACTATTTTGAGGTAGCTTCCAACGGATTTGAAGGGGCGGCTGATCGCTTTTCCCAATTTTTTATTGCCCCTCTATTCAATCCCAAATTTGTGGAACGGGAGCTGAATGCCATCCACTCGGAATATCAAAAAAATATCCAAAGCGATGGATGGCGCTCTATGGCTGTGCTGGGACTTTTGGCAAAAGAAGGACACCCGCTCCAGCTCTTTTCCACGGGCAACTCCAAGACCCTCGCTCACACCTCTCGAGAGGTGCTTCTTCATTTTTACCACACCCACTACTCTGCAAATCAGATGAAGCTTGTGCTCATGTCCACAGATTCTCTCGATGCATTGGAAAAATTGGCAAAAGAGAAGTTTTCTGTGATTCCCAATCGCAACGCCAAAACCTTGGTCTATCCGACTCCCATGTTTGAGCCCAAAGACCTCCCTCGTTTGATCTCCATCAAGCCGGTGAAGGATTTGAAAAAACTATCTTTAATCTTTGAAACCCCCAGTACTCATCCCTACCAAAAATCAAAACCAGCGGAAATCCTCAGTCATCTCATTGGTCATGAGGGGAAAGGCTCCTTACTTTCTTGGCTCAAAAAAGAAAATTTAGCCTCTCAACTGTCATCTGGATTTGATTCAGAAACAGGCTGGGGCACGATCCATATAGACATCTCTCTTACCAACAAAGGGTTAAAGGATCCCCTATTGGTAGTACAACACTTCTTTTCCTACATCGAGTTGATTCGAAAAACAGGATATCCAACGTATATATTTGAAGAAAAGAAAAGTCTCGCAGAGATTGACTATCGCTACCGAGAACAATCCGAAGGGGGAGATTTAGCTTCTCATTACTCCGATGCCATGCGCTTTTTTACCTCGGACAATCTAGATAAAGAAGAGATTCTTCTAGAGACTTATAGCCCCGAAGATTTTGCCAAGTTTTTATCTTACATCCGCGTGGACAATCTCAATGTCATGCTCATGGCCCAAAGTGTAAAGACCGACAAAAAGGACGAACATTTTTCCGCTGAATATGGGACACGACCGCTCACCCCAGAAGAAACCCATCGTCTACAAAATGCCCCCCTGGTGACAGCGCTTCACTTCCCTGAACCCAATGAGTTTAT
>Ga0114970_10002041_pt1 | contig 15147 bp, 15 predicted proteins | sample M_140205_XF_Meta_FD_87030 | JGI IMG/M metagenome (GOLD analysis project Ga0114970, IMG submission 87030) | Freshwater microbial communities from Lake Montjoie, Canada to study carbon cycling - M_140205_XF_MetaG | ecosystem: Environmental > Aquatic > Freshwater > Lake | place: Lake Montjoie... | reverse complement strand
GGCCGAATTCCCTGATGACCGGAGGGAGACCGAGTTGCTCCAGGGTGGCGATGCGCGTGGGGATCAACCGGAAAACCGCCCCCAGCCCGTGCACCTGCTTGAAATAGTTGCAGCGAAAGCGGTTGTCCGCGTTCATCTCGTAGGCGAAGTCGAGGTCGCCTTTTTCTTGGTAGCGCACCCAATTCCGCGGCGAGCAGATCTCACTGAGAATGTAGCTTATTTCCTCTGCGGTCAGGACCTCTTCGCGGATCGCGATGACGTCCCCGTGCCGGCGGATCTTCGGCGGTTGACCTTCGGCCAGATGCAGGTCGGAGGCACCCGCATTGATCAGGACTTCAAAAAGTTGGTCGATCTGGGCCATGGTTCAAAGAAGTCCGCAGATCTGCTTCATCAGCGGCTTTTGCTCGGCGCGCGCCACCGCTTCCTCAGCTGAGATGAAGCCGCCTTGGTAAAGCTCGGTCAGGGAATCGTCCATGAGTTTCATACCGAGCTTCTTGCCTGTCTGGATGATGCCCGGGAGCATGAAGGTCTTGGCCTCCCGGATCACATTGCCAACCGCCGGGGTATTCACGAGGATTTCAATAGCTAGAGCGCGCCCAGCCCCATCGGCCCGCGGCACAAGCTGCTGGGAAATGATGCCGCGCAGGGATTCGCTGACCATGATGCGGATTTGCTCGCGCTGGTCCACGGGAAAAACATCGAGCAGACGGTCGAGGGTCCGGGCGGCATTGGCCGTGTGGAGGGTTCCCAGGACAAGGTGGCCGGTCTCCGAGGCCGTGATGGCCAGAGAGATGGTCTCCAGATCGCGCATCTCGCCGACCATGATAACATCAGGATCCTCGCGCAAGGCGCCGCGCAGGGCGGCACCGAAGGATTCGGTGTGCGTGTGCACCTCGCGCTGGTTCACCTGGCAGCCCTTCGGGGTGAAAAGGTATTCGATCGGATCCTCCAGCGTGATGATGTGCTCGTGGCGGGTGCGGTTGACCTCCTCGACCAGCGCAGCCAGCGTCGTGCTTTTTCCGCTGCCGACCGAACCGGTGACCAAGACGAGCCCGTTCTGGTATTGCGTGAGGAGCTTCAACTGCGGCGGCAACCCGAGGTCGTCCATATTGCGCACACTGGTCTGGATGATGCGGAAAACCAGATCGTAGCCGAGGCGGTGTCGGACGACGCTCGTGCGGTAGCGTCCGTTCTCATTGGCGTAGGCAAAATCGACGTCACCGCGCTCCTCGAGTAATTTTTTTTGCGCGTCGTTGAGGAACCCCATGGCCAGCCGCTCGGTATCAGCCGCAGAGAGCGTGTCGGCCTGCAGCCAGATCGGCTCGAGCGTGCCGAACCGGCGCCAGGTCGGCTGCACATTGACGCTGAGATGGATGTCCGATGCCCCGGACTCCTTGCCGATGGAAAGATACTGGTCGACATGGGCCAGCGCGTGGACGGCGGAGGGCTCTTCTAGAACCTCGACGGTGGAGATATGTTCGGGGGCAGCAGACACGGCGGGGTGTGCGAAAATCTACGGCTTGCGGCTGGAGCGCAAACTCAAAAATAGCGGCCCTAGTTGGGTGAGCAGGGCGGGCAGAAGTTTAACCACGATCGGAAGCCAAAGCGCCGCCCCGCTCGCCGGGACGGTTTCCGACTTGGTCTTGGCGTCGGAGGGGCCGCGGCGAACGAACCGCGCAAGCGCAAACCCTGCTGCGGAAGCTCCGGGCAACCACCATTTCCACTCGCGAACCACACCGGCACGCAATTGGTTGACCGGGTTGGCGGCGGTCCAAAGCACCCCACTGCGCGCCTTCAGCTCGCGGCCCGCGGAGTCCAGTTCGCGGAGATAATCTTCGCGGTTCATGACAGGCGATCCACCTCGCGCCGCACCGCCTCGCGGGTGCCGGGAAAAAGCGGACGGCGCGCGCGCACCCGCAGAACAAGCCCCAGCCCGACGGCCATCAGGACGTGCAGAGCAAAAAGACAGGTTAAAGCCGTCATCCATCCCCCGCCGGAGCGAGCGACGAGATAAATCGCCGCGCCAACAATGAGGAATAGATAGGCCAGAAAGCAGCACACGATCAAGGCCACAGCAAGCAGCGCAAGCACCAAGGCCTGCGCACCGCTCTCTCGCAATTCGAGCCCGAAAAGCCCGGTCAGCGCCCGCATGAAGCGGACGAGCGACGCGGAAAATTCAGAAGCCGCGGCGCCGACGCCGGGTTCCTCCGGCGGCACCGGACGGTCTACGCCGGGAACCGAAGTCATTCCTTGGCAGCTCAGCGGCGAAGAATCAGGCCGAGAACAAATCCGGCCGCCAGCGCGACGCCGACCGCCTGCAGCGGGTTCTCACGAATGTAGTCCTCTCCGTCTTCTTGGAGTGTGCGGGCGCGCACCGTGGTGTCCGACCAGACCTGGTTGGCGCGCTCGCGGTATTCGCCGGCGCGCTCGGTCAAAGTCTCGCGGAGATCGTGCGCCTTGGCCGCAGCGGCTTCGCGGAACTCGCGGGCGGCCTCGGTGGCGTGCGATTTGCTGCTTTGGAATTTGTCAGTAGGCTCTTTGTGTTCTTTTTCGCTCATGGTTTTAGGTTCTTTCTGTGCACTGGGATATTCGCAGAGGTCCCACCGACTGGCAAGCGCCCCCAACGGCCGGGGGCATCGTTTTTCTTGAAGCCGACGCAACCTTAACAGACTAATGGACTTTCCATGACCGCTCCCGTGCCCCGCCAAGCCGACCAACTGACTTCCGAGCTTCTGGCCCGGGTGGACGAGACCATCAGCCACTACCCTGTCTCCAAGCGCAGTGCGGCGGTCCCCCTTCTCCATATCTGGCAGAACAGGTTCGGCTACATCGATGAAAACGGCGTGGAGTGGATCGCCCGCAAGCTCGACCTCGAGCCGATCAATATTCTCGAGCTGATCACTTTTTATCCGTGGTTCCGCCAGACACCCCCTGGCAAAAAAACGATCCGCGTGTGCCGCACGCTGTCGTGCGCCATGGCCGGTTCGTATGAAGTGCACAAGGCACTCTGCCGCGCGGCGGGACTGGGAGACAACCACGACGAGCATGCGCATGAAGTCACGGCACCGGACGGAAGCTGCACGATCGAGTTTGTCGAATGCCTTGCCAGTTGCGGTAGTGCCCCGGTCGCGCTGGTCGGCGATCATCTGCACGAGCGGATCCACAGCGCGGATGCCGCGCGGCTGCTCAACAGCCACGACGACGTCCGCGGCAAAACTTTTCGCGCCCCGCACCCGAGCGAGCGTCGCCTGATCCTGCGGAATGTCGGGCGCGAGGATTACGACCCCTCGATCGCCTGCTACCTGCGGCACGGCGGCTACGATTCGCTGAAAAAAGCGATGGCGATGAAGCCGGAAGAAATCACCGCGGAAGTCAAAGCCTCCAACCTCCGCGGACGCGGCGGCGCGGGATTCCCCACTGGCGTCAAATGGGGGTTCATCCGCCGCGAAGACGGCAAGCCCCACTACCTCGTGGTCAACGGCGACGAATCCGAGCCGGGGACATTCAAAGACCGCTACATTCTCCACGAGGATCCGCACCAGTTGCTCGAAGGCATGATGATCGCCGCTTGGGCGCTCAACGTGAACCTCAGCTACATCTACATCCGTTGCGAGTTTCCCGAAGCGGCACGCATCATGGAGAAGGCGATCGCCGAAGCGCGCGAGCATGGTTTTATCGGCAAAAATGTGCTCGGCAGCGGATTCGACTGCGACATCTACGTGCACCAGGGCGCGGGAGCCTACATCTGCGGCGAGGAAACAAGCCTCCTCGAGTCGCTCGAGGGGAAGCGCCCCTACCCTCGGATCAAGCCGCCCTTCTTCCCCGCGGTCTTCGGCCTCTACAACTGCCCGACCATCGTCAACAACGTCGAGACCCTCTGCCACGTGAAGCACATCATCGCGATAGGCGCGGCAGAATTTTCCAAGCTCGGCTCGGCGGGCGACGGCGGAACGCGCACGCTTTGCGTGAGCGGCGATGTGGTCAACCCAGGCTATTACGAGTTGGGCTGCGGGCAGGTCACCGTCGGGCAACTCATCAACGAGATCTGCGGCGGCCTCAAACCCGGGCGCACCTTGAAGGCCATCATCCCCGGCGGCAGCTCGGCCAAAGTCCTCAGGGCGGACGAAAAATTCAAAATGAAACGCAAGGGGGAGGACGGTGCCGAGACCACGGTCGAGGTGGATCTCATGGATCTCGTCCTGGATGCCAATAGCTTGGCTGCCGCAGGCTCCATGATCGGCAGCGCCGGCGTGATGATCCTCGACGATTCACGCGACATGCTCTGGGTGCTCAACAACATCAACGAATTCTATGCCCATGAGAGCTGCGGGCAGTGCACACCCTGCCGCGAGGGCAGCCTCTGGATGTCGAAGGTCACCACGCGCATGCTGCACGGGGACGTGAAGCCGACCGATGCGGCCCAGTTGGTGGGCATCGCCGACCGGATCGCCGGCCGCACGATCTGCGCCTTCGGCGAAGCTTGCTCGTGGCCGACGCAAAGTTTCGTCGGGAAATTCCGCGAGGAGTTCTCCCCGCGCGGCAGCTGACCGCACCAACTATTCGGGAATCGCGTAGACGATCCGCCCGCACTGCTCGCAAGAAACTACACTCGTACCCACCCGCGCGTCGCGGAGGGTGGCGGGGGTGACGGTCATGTGGCAACCCGAACAGTGGTTTCCCTCGAGCGGCACGACGGCCCGGCCCATCTTCGTGCGGAAAAGTTTTTCGTAGAGATCGAGGAGATCCTCGTCGGACGCCCTGACCTCGGCGGCGATGGCATCGCGCTCGACGCGAAGTTCGTCCGCGCGCCCCTGCAACACTCCGACTTTGTCGTCGGCGGTTTTCATGAGGGTCGAGACACGGCTTTTCTCGGCCGCATGTTTTTGATCGGCCGCGGCGATGACCGGCTTGAGGTCCTCGAACTCCTGCATCAGCTCTAGCTCGCGGTCCTCGACGCGGATGATTTCACCTTCGGCCCGCTCAATCTCGTGCTTGAGGGCGGTAAACTCCTCGTTCTTGCGCGTCTCGAACTGCTGGGTGCGGTATTTGGCTATCTGCGTCCGCTTGCCGTCGGCCTCGACCTCCAGGCGTTTGCGCTCGACCTCGATCTGCGTCGCGCGGCTTTTATCATTCTCCAGATTTTTTTGCGCATTCTCGAGATCCCTTTGCAGGCTCGCTTTTTCGCCCGGCACTCCGTTGATCTCGTGGAGAAAAGAATGCAGCTTTTCGTCGCGCTCCTGCAGAAGGAGGAGTTTCTCCAGAATTCCGAACATGGCCAAAGTTCTAAGCGTGCCGCGGCTTATCGACCAGCAGGAACTTGCTACTCCTTCGTTTCGAGCTCCTTGAAGCGACCGATGCCTCCCTGGGCAGAAATAATGCGGCGCATTTCTTTGCGATTGCTGTCGCGCATGCCGACCCCGATGAAATTAATGGTCGCCGGTTCAGGAAGAGACTTTTGAAGTTCCTTGAGTGTGGAATTGATCTCATCGAAAGAGATCTGTTCCCCGCTGCCACCACCCCGTTGAAAGCTTCCATCTCCTACGATGTAGACAAGGTCCGGCTTGAGCTTGAAGGCTTCCGTGAGCACACCAGTGAAACCAACCCTGTCGGGAACCAGATTGGGCGTGTTTGACTTCAAGACGCCGCCGGTAGAAAACCATGTGTCCAGCCAAGCTTGAGCTTCGGCGCGATTCGGGTCGCTGGCCGGCACAAGTTCTGGTTTGAAGAAAGCGTATTGCCGGCTGAACTGAGCGATGCCGAACGTTGTGTTAATGCTCAGCGATTTGAGCAGGTCCCTGATCTTGTCTTTGATCACGCTCATCGGCACTCCGGCTTTTTCGAGGGCATTTGTGACACTGGCGGAAACATCAAAGATGAGAATTATCCTCTGACCTGTTCCCGGAAGACCCAAGAAATCCATCGCTGATCCGCCTTTGCCGCTCCCGCCCCCACCCGCGCCCGAGCCAAATCCGGAGCCGACGCCGGCCTCGCTGCCGATGGTGGCCACCTGATCCGCCACGAGTCCGCTCGGATCAAATTCCGTCACGGCGTCCATCGGCATTTGCGGAATATCCGGCAGGGCAAACTCGGTCGGGCGGGCCGACGCCATTTTGTCGGTGAAGGCGGGCTTGGCCGCCCCGCCATCGTAGGAGGCCATGTTCATCCGATGCTCCCGGTCTTGGGCAGGGATGCGGATGTCCTTGACCGCTTTGAATACGGCAGGAGGTTCCGTGAGGTAACGCGCAACGATAACCACGCCGGCGATGATCCCTGCCGCCACGTGGATCCCGAGGCTGACCAGGATCACCATGAAGATAATACCCCTGACACGGCTTTTTTGTCCGGTAGGAGGATCTTGGAGGGACGCGCTCATTCCTCCTCCCCGTTCGCTCCGGCAAAAGTCACTCCTTGGATGCCAGCTTGGGCGCAGGTGTTGAGCACATCCACCACGCGCTGGTGCACTGCGCGGTCGTTGACATCCACCGTGACAAGGGCCTCGCTTTTGTTGGCGTCGGAGGACTCCTTGAAGCGCTTCAACGTGGCGAGCAAGGCGGGCAGATCCTTGCTGTCAGGCCAGTCGAGGGGCAGATCATTGAGCACGATTTGGCCGTTCTCCTCGATCGTCAGACGCTGCTCGTCGGGAATATCGAGCGACTGCTCCTGAGCGACGGTTCCCGGCAGGGTCATGCTGACATCCGCCTCGGGTTTCACCGGTTTCGAGGTAAGGATATAGAAGAAGAGGAGCAGGAAGCAGACGTCAATCATCGGCGCGATCTGCAGCTCGATCTGGGGATGTTCGGTCCGCTTCATTTCTGCACCACTCCAAAAATGACCTGAATCGCTCCCGCCTCGCTCGCGATCGCCATGATCTCTTTGATCTTTTTACCAGGAGTGGCGGCATCGGCCCGAACGTAGAGATTGAGCGGCGGGTAATCCTTGAAGCGCTGCTTGAGGTGCGCTGCCAGTTCTTTCGATGACATGGCCTTGCTTCCGCTGAAAAGTTGCCCCTGCCCGTCGATATTCACGATGTCGCGGTTGCCCTCATCCTCGGGAATTTTTCCAGTCGCCGCCACCGGGACATTGATGTCCATCATCTTGTCCGCCTTGGTAATTTTTCCAGCCAGCATGAAAAAGAAAAGCAGGAGCAGGGTCACGTCGATCATCGGCGCGATCTGCAAACCCACTTCCTCGTGGGCGACCCGGCGGGTGCGGCGGCGGGTGGCGGACATGGTATTCGCTATTCAGCGGAGGGCGCCTGATATTCTTCCGCCGCGTAGGTCTGCGGCGGCGCCGCGCCGGGAACACCGGACGCTTCGCCCGTGAAGAGGTCGAGCATATGCGAGAGCGCCTTGTGCACATCCGCCATGTTGGAGGAGAGCGATCCGCGGAAGAAGAAATAGAGGAACATCGACGGGATGGCCAGGAGCAGACCGCCGCCCGTCGCGATGAGCGCCTCGCCGATCCCCTTGGCCAGATCGCTCGCCTCGGCCTTGCCGGCGGTCAGTGCGCTGAAGCTTGTGATCATGCCGCTCACCGTGCCGAGCAGACCGATCATCGGAGCAAGCACCGCGAACGTGTTCAGATAATTAACGATGACCATCATCTTGGTTTCCTCCCGGAAACAATCGTCGGCCACCGAATTCTCCATCGAGGGTTTGTTGTACATATCCCGCTCGAAGTTGGCTTTGGCCAGCGCGACGGAAAGCACGTTGGTCAGAACGCAAGGTTTGATCCGGCAGACTTGCTGGGCGGCGGCAAGGTCGCGCTGGCCCATGAGGTCATCCAGTTCGGTCACCACGGCCGGCGGCATCAACTTCGACTTGCGAAACATGATGAAGCAGTAGGAGCCGAGAGCAACCACAGCGACGGAACAGAGCGCGATCAGGTGCATGATCGGACCGCCCTCGCGGTAGAGATCGAGCAGGCTCTTGTTGGTTTCCACGCCCGCGGCGCTGGCCGTGCATGGAGACAGCACGGCGAGCAGGGCGGCAAGGGACAACCAGGATCCAAGGCGGATCCTCCGTTGGCAGGTGACTTTCCGGGTGTTTCGCTCGTGGAGGGCTGGTGTTTTCATGGGTTGAAGGGTTGTGTGGTTCATTGGGGAAAATATGTTCAGCGCAACCTGCGCCTGAAACCCAAGATGCCGGATTTTAACGGGCGGACAAGGAGCATGGTTTGGCGTCTTCATTCCTTTGCTTCCGGTGCAGGCTTCGCGGCCGGCGCTGGTGCCGCAACGGACTTGGCCAAGGTTGCTTTGGCCTCCCCAGCCCGGGCGGTATCCGGGTAGATCTCGGCGATATCACCGAGCACTTCAGCCGCCCGGGGCTCATCGCCGGCGAGAGCATAGGTGTCGTGCGCCAGCCACAGGCCTTGTGCCGCTTGCTCGTGCTTGGTGCCGTGAAAGAGAAACGGAAAGAGCGCGAAGTCGGCCGCCTCATGGATCAAGCGCGCCCGATCAGCCTGCACCGGCGGATCCTCGCTCCAGCGAGGATTCTCATCGAGCAACCGACGGAGGGATGCGATGCGCGCCTGTGCCAGCAAAAGTTTTGTCTCGATGAGAAGGTCGGGATCTTCTGCCAACTTCACGATCTCCTCGGCCTCCGCGGAGGCTTCCTCGAGTTGGCCTTTTTTCATCATCGCCACGAGGCGCCCCCGTGTGGCCCGTTGGCGGTCGGCAACATTCCAAGCACCGGCTTCGACTTTCTTGAAAATCTCCAGCGCCTCGCCGTGTCGCGCCGGATCGTCGGAGAGCAGAAGAATCTCGCCCAAGAGGCACCCAGCCCACCCCGCATGGGATTCTGCCGTGCCAAGCAGCGGTTCAAGATTCTGCCAGCGAAGCCGGGCGGAGGCCAACAAAGCCTCGCTCTTGTTGCTTTCGATCGTCTTCAGCACCGGATCAGGCCCGAAAATAATCTTCGCGATGCCGGCCCGCTTCATCGTGGTCTTGCCGCCCGGTTGCCCGGGAATCGGGGAGGGCAACGTGATAAGGTAGGCGTCGCCCTGGACCGCGAGAATCTCGACCTCGCGCGTCGTGCCATCGGGATAATAAACAACGTCCTGTGCGGAGAGGCATAGCGGGAGCACGAGCAAGCCGAAGATGCGGGTCAGCGTGTTCATGACGGCGATTGTGCTCCGGACGGCGCAAACTTTTTGAGTTTTTCCCGCGCCGTGGCCGCCTGCGGAAGCGCGGTGAGATCCTCGTTGCTCAGCAGCTCCTCGTAGGTTTTTCGGGCGGCCTCTTTGTCCTGGAGTTGCTCGAAGGCTTCGCCGCTGCGCAGGTAGGCGTCGGCCACCGTCTCGCGCCACTTGCCGTAGAGAATATAGATGCGCTGGTAGTACGGAATGGCAAGCTTGGGCTGGCTGCGGGCCATCTCGATATCGCCGATCGCCAGCAGTGCCTGCGCCTTGAGTTTACCCGACACTCCCTCCGCAGCGAGCAGGCGTGTGTAGGCCCCCGCCGCCTGATCGTTCCGCCCGGCCTCCAGTTCAAGGCGGGCTCGTGTCATGAGGGCATCCCCCATGAGCGGGGACCACGGCGCGTCGCGCTCGAGGCGCCCGTAATAATCCAAGGCTGCTTGGGTATCGCCGGCCTCCAGAGCGAACTGCGCCAAAGCAGCGAGTGCCTTGTCCTTCTGTGCGGCTCGCGGGTGCCATTTGAGGAGGTCGCGGTAGAGTTGCGCCGCTGTGGCCTTGCGGGTGGCAGACTCGTTCGTCTCCGGCACGCTGGTTGCGGCCGACATCTGCGCGGCAGCAAAGTCGGCCAAGATCATCGGATCGGTGTTTTCCGGCTTGGCCAGTGCGGCCGCCTCGCGAAGCAGGGAACCGGCCAACGCGGGATCCGACTTTTTCACAGCCTGCGACAGGGCCCAGATGGTGCGGACGACGAGCACCTTTTTACCCTCGGACGCAGCCCGGTCACGAAGGCTGCGCAACTCCGCCAGATAGTCGCGTTGCTCCGTCTCGCTCTTGTGGCTCTTGCCGAGAGCGACAAACATCTCCTCGACCGAGCCTGCTTCGGGATCGTCACCGAATTGGTTGATGGCCTTCCAGTATTCAGCAGCAGCTTTTTCGGGTTGGTCTTGCTGGCGCCACGATTGCCCGATGAGGTAGAGCGCCTCGGCCGCGCGCGGGCTGCGCGGGTAGGCCTGCAAATATTTATTCATCAGCTCGCGGATCCCTTCGAAGTCCTCCTCGAGCTTGAGTACTTTTGCCATTTTGAACTGCGCCTCTTCGTGGGAATGGCCGGCGCCGGACGGAACCGATGCGTAGACCTCCTTGCCCTCGTCGGATTTGCCCTCGGCGAGGAGCGCGTCCCCCAGCATCAGCCGCGCCTCGGCGCTTTCTTGGCTCTGCGGAAAGTCTTGGAGAAGTTGCTTCAGTTCCTTCTCGGCCTGCGCGTAATCCTTTATCGACTGAGCGCAGTAGGCGTTCCGAAACGCGGCTGCCGAGCGCAGACTCCCGGTGGGAAATTTTTCCGTATGCGCACCCAGCACCTCACGCGCCTCGGGATATTTTTTAGCGAAGGCGAGCGCCGAACCTAGCCAGTAGTGGCCCGCCTCGGCCAGCTCATGCCGCTCGTTCTTCTCCAGAAATTTCCTGAAAGTATCCGCCGCCTCATCGTTGCGTTCCGCGAGGAGTTGGGTGAAACCGGTCATGAAAACAGCTCTCTGCGCCTGATCTGACGAGGGAAATTTTTCCTGCAGCTGCGCCAGCGTCTTGATGGCTTCGTCATACGAACCGGCTTTCTGCTGGGCCGTGCCGCGGAGATAGAGGACCAAGGGAAGGCTTTTCGAGGCGGAAAAGTTTTTTTCGAAAAGCCGCGACGCATCGACCGCCTTGTCATAACGCTCGGCGGCCATCCAGCTCTGCAGCGCGCTCAACGAGGCCGTCTCAACGACCGGATCAGGCTTCATCTGGTGCAGCATGTCGTCCAGAAGAATGGCGCATTCCCGGAAGCGATCCTGCCGGTGGAAAGCCGTCGCCATACGGAATCGCACAGAAGCGTCGAAGGAGGGGATTTTTTCCAAGTCGGCCAGCTCTTTTTCCACCTCCCGCTGAAGCTGTTGCTGTTGGTTGCGGGCGAAAACATCAGGATGGGGCGATCGCTCGATCGCGACCAACCGCGCCTTGATCTCGCCGAGTTTTCCTCTCTGGCGCGTGATCAAACGCTCGCGCGGCCAGATATTTTGCAGCGCCCGGATGGCATCGCGGGGGCGTCCTTCTTCCAGCAACTTCTCCCCGAGTCTGAGGGCCAGTATCTGGAAGTTTGCAATCTGGTTGATATTTTTGTCCATGGCGGGCCCTTCCTCGGCGAGGAGGGCAAGAGCGGGCGCGTCCTGGCCGGTCTCGATGAGGCAGTGCAATTCGAGCACCGCCGCCCTGCCCCGATGCGGATGCTGAGGCGTATGGCGGATGGTGCTGAACAGCTTCGCCGCTTCGGCCTGCTGGGCGGAGGCCAGCAATGCCGTGCCCACAAGCATCGCGACATCGGCACGGCGGGAGGAGTTGGGGAACGCGGTCGAGAACTGATCCAAGGCCTTGTTAGCCTCCTGGGGGTTTCCCGCCTGCAAATGGGCGACCCCCAACCAGAACAGCAGGTCTTCGCCTTGCTTGGGTGTCATCTCCTTGAGCTTTTGTGCCTCTCTTATGGCCTCGACGGCGTCGCTGTATTTTTGCACCTGCATGAGCGCAGCAACGAGATTGTAACGGACATGGGGCAGGAGGGGTGCGGCTTCACTCGACGCGCCGAAATCAGTCAGAAATTTTTCGTAGCCCGCCACGGCATCCGTGTATTGCTTGCCGTTGTAGGCGGCGTCGGCCCGGAAGATGACATCGCGCGCCGTGCCAGACTCCGGCGCCGCGGGCTCCCCCGCGGCCAGCACCCGGGCCGCGACCGTCAGCACGCAGAGCATGGGGAGAAGGGATCTCATAGGACGACCGCTCAGACTAAATTGCGACGGACGCCACCGCCGGGCGAGACCAAAATTGCGTTTCCAGCACGGTTTCCGCTGGCAGGATGGGCGCATGCAGGTTGTCGCGGCAAATAACGGATACTGGGAGAAAAGAGTCGCTGCGTGGGTCTCCCGGCCACACACGGAGCGCTTCTCGGATATCCTGCCGCAACTGCATGCCTTTCACTTTCGCAACAACCCATCTTACCACCCATTCGCCAAGAGCAACTGCGTGGCAGAAGATGTTGCCGATTGGCGTTCTATTCCATGCGTGCCGCAAGACGCCTTCAAGCACGCCGACTTGCGGAGTTTTCCCGAGAAGGAAACAATCAAAACCTTCCACACGAGCGGCACAACAGGGGAAGGGTTCGGTCGGCATCACTTCCGCACGCTCGAGGTCTACGAAGCCGCGGTGCGCGAAGGATGGAAGCTGGCCGGGCTGTCAGGCGGGCCATTTCTGGTCATAGCCCCGCATCCCGACGAGGCGCCCCACTCGTCTCTCAGCCACATGCTGGCCACGATCGCAGCGCGGGAGGATTTCATTGCGCGCGGCGGCCGGATCGACCTCGCAAGGCTGCAGGCGACCGCACAGGCTGTCTGCCTCGTGGGCACCGCTCTCGGATTTTTACGGCTGTTCGAGGAGATGCAGGCGCACGGCATGCGATGCCGTCTGCCAGCGGGATCGACCGCGCTGGAAACGGGCGGCTACAAAGGAAGTGGGCGGGACATTGCGAGGGCGGATCTTTACGCAATGTTCGCCGACCATCTCGGTATCGAGCCCGACAACATCTTCAACGAATACGGCATGACCGAGCTCAGCTCGCAATTTTATGCGCGCGGCCCCCGCGGGCTGCACCGCGGACCACCTTGGGCACAGGCCGTGGTCGCGGATCCAGTGACGCTGCGCGAAGTGGACGAAGGTGGGACTGGCATACTTTTGGTTTACGATGCGGCCAATGTCGGGTCGGTCGTCGGTATCCGTACGAGAGATCTCGCCGTGCGACGCGGCGATGCCTTCGAGTTGCTCGGGCGGGACCCGGCAGCCTTGCCCCGCGGATGCTCGCGCTCTGCCGACGAGTGGCTGACACGATGAAGACGGCACAACGCGCACAAGCCATCGCATCGGCCGCCGCCCCAATGTCGGACTTTTTGGGCCGCACGACGGCCGAAGATTTACTGCAGTGGGTCGAAGCAGAGCTCGGTGAGAGGGAAACACTCGACCGTTGGATCGCCCACGGCGCGGCGCGGACCAAGGCTGTGCCTCCGGAAAATATCCTGCATGTGGTCAGCGGAAACACACCGCACGCTGCGCTCCAGAGTCTGATCGGGGGACTGCTCCTCGGCAGCGGCAATCTATTAAAATTGCCGCGGGGGGGAATCCCCGAGGTGGATGATTTCATCTCACGTCTGCCGGCGGATCTGGCGGCAAAGATTACGATAGGCGAAGAACTGCGCGACGAATGGATCGCGCGGGCCGCCGCGGTGGTCGTCTACGGTTCCGATGAAACTGTTGCGGCGTTGCGCGCGAAAGTTCCATTCGGGAAACTTTTCATCGGCCACGGGCACAAGGCCAGCGCCGGTATCGTGTGGGAGGACGAGGGCTTCGCCTCCTGCGCCGGTGCGGCCCGCGATGCATCGCGCTTCGATCAGCAGGGATGTCTTTCGCCGCGGGCTTTTTATGTGCGCGAGGCGCGGCCCGGATTCGCCCGCGCCTATGCGGAAACACTGGCCGCAGGAATGGAGACCTTCAGCCGGGCGCATCCGCGCAAACCGTTGGAGATCGCGGAGAAGGCGGAGATCGCCGACCTGCGGGCGGCTTACACGTTCCGTGCCACGGGAGACCTGCGGGTCGCCATTTGGGCTGGTGGCCCGGAACTCGATTGGACTGTGGTTTACGAGGAGGATCCTTGGTTTCCCTCGGCGACGCCCAGCCGCGTTGTCTTCGTCAAACCTCTGCCGGCGGATCTTGCCGCCGCGCTCGGTCCGCACTCAGCGCACCTCGGCGCCATCGGACTTTGGCCCTGCACGGAGGAGCTGGCCGATCGCTTTTCCGCGCTGGGCGCCTCGCGCTTTTGCCCCATCGGGCGGATGCAGGATCCGCCTTGGATCTGGCACAACGGCGGTGTCGCGCGGCTCGCCTCGCTGGTCAAGTGGGTTGATTTCGAAGCCTGAGCCGTATTGACTGCGCGGAAGCCATGGCTAAAGAAGAATCTATACCCGCAGACGGCATCGTCGTTGAGGTGCTCCCGGGCACGATGTTTCGCGTAAAATTGCAGAACGGCACAATCGTGCTTGCCCACATCGGAGGCAAGATGCGTAAGCACTTTGTCCGCATCGTGCCGGGCGACAAAGTGCAGGTGGAAATTTCCCCTTACGATCTGACCAAGGCGCGTATTACCTACCGCGAGAGATGAGCGCGACTACCGGTCGCACTCGCCCATGACGAAGTCGATGCTGCCGAGGATGGCAGAGACGTCGCTGATGTAGTGGCCGGGCAGGATCTTCGGCATGATGCTCAGGTTCGCGAAGGAAGGGGCGCGGATCTTCAGACGGTAGGGAACGCCGCCACCCTTGCTATGGATGTAGAAGCCGAGTTCGCCCTTAGGATTTTCCGCGCCGAAATAAATTTCGCCAGCCGGCGCATCAATGCCCTGCGTGGTGATGATGAACTGGTGGATGAGTTCCTCCATCTTGGTCATCACGTCGGTCTTGGGCGGGAGAATATTCTTCGGGTCCGAGACGGCAATCGGGCCCGACGGCATGCGCTCGAGCGCCTGCGTGATGATGCGCGCGCTTTGCCGCATTTCCGCCATGCGGACGAGGTAGCGGTCGAAACAATCGCCAACCGTTCCGATCGGCACCTCGAAATCGTATTGCTCGTAGCCGAGATAAGGGTGCGCTTTGCGCAGATCGTGGTCCACGCCGGAACCGCGCAGGTTGGGACCAGTCAGACCGTAGGCGATGGCTTCATCTTTGCTGATCACACCGACATCGCGCGTGCGGTCGAGCCAGATCGGATTGCGCGTGAGCAACTTGTCAACCTCGTCGAGGCTGGGTAACAGCCCGTCGATAAAGTCGCGCACCTGATCAGCGAAGCCCTGCGGCATGTCGCGGGTCATTCCACCGATCCGCGTGTAGGAGGTCGTAAAGCGCGCACCTGTCAGTTGCTCGGTGAGGTTGTAGACGACCTCGCGGT
>Ga0114970_10002040_pt1 | contig 15148 bp, 15 predicted proteins | sample M_140205_XF_Meta_FD_87030 | JGI IMG/M metagenome (GOLD analysis project Ga0114970, IMG submission 87030) | Freshwater microbial communities from Lake Montjoie, Canada to study carbon cycling - M_140205_XF_MetaG | ecosystem: Environmental > Aquatic > Freshwater > Lake | place: Lake Montjoie... | reverse complement strand
CCCGCAGCGCGTGCAGGTGGCCCTTGCGCACTTCGAGCCAAAGCCACTGTGCGCCCTGTGCCCTGGCCCACAGCGTAAGCGCATCGAGCATCACCCGCGCCCACCCCTGGCCCTGGTAATCCGGTGCCACCGTCAGGTTGAGCAGGTGCACTTCTTCGACGCCTTTCATGGCTACGAAATAGCCCAGAACGCGATCCTGCGCGCACAGCAGTTGGGCCTGGTAGCCGGCCCGCAGCACGTCGCAAAAGTTCAGCCGTGTCCAGGGATGCGGGTAGGCCCGCTGCTCGATCAGCAGCACCTCGGCCAGGCGGCTCTCTTGCATGGCCTCAAAACGGGCTTGGTCGCTCTGCAGGACGGCGCTCATGGACACGGCACTCTCAGCCCAGCAGCGCCGCCTTGGCGGCGGCACGCTCGGCGACAGTTTGCGCGACCTGGTCGCGGATATAGATGGGCAACGCCTGCTCCGGCCGAACGCCCTTTCCAGCGGCGAGCAGGGCTGGCGCCAGTCGCAGCATGGCGCCGGCGGTGGGCAGGGCCATCATGCGCGGCGCGTCAGGCGGCAGGCGTGCGCCATAGGCTTCAAAGACATTACCGGCCATTGCCCAGCCAGCATCGAGGGACACGCTTTCCGGTCGCCCCAGGCGGTCGGCGCCGCGCGACTCCCAGCGCTGGCCGTCGAAGGCGTAGCACGCGCTGTAAACCTCATCCATGCGCGCGTCCAGCAACGCCATCACCTGCAGCGGCACGCCAGGCAGCCCCTGATAGCGCGCCTCCTCGGCCACCGCCAGCAGCGTATGGACCGGCAGCAGCACCAGCGTCTGGCCAGCGGGCATTTGGCGTGCGCGCGCGCCGAATGCCAGGCCCTGGGCGACCGCGCAGGCGGTGCGAAGACCGGTGAATGCGCCAGGGCCACGGCCAAAAGCGATCGCATCCAGGTCACCCAGACGCAGCCCGGCCTGCGCCATCAGATCGAGGATCGCCGGCACCAGCGTGGCCGACGCCTGCGCGCCGCCAGCACCGCTGTGCTGCCACCGCCTTGGCACGCCAGCGACGGTGCTGCTGAGCGCGATCGACAGGGTGTCGGTACTGGTGTCGAAGGCAAGCAGGCGCATCGCGTTGCTCCTCAGCGCGCCGCGTCCGGCACCGCCAGCGCCGGTGCGACCGCAACGGCACGAACGCCAAAGAGGATTCCCACTGTCACCAGCAGTAGCCCGAGCAGCAGGTTCCAGGCCGGCGGTTCACCGAGGAACATCACGGCGGCAAAAGCCGACAGCCCCGGCACCAGCGCGGTGATCATCGTCGAGCGCACCGGCCCGTAGTGCTGGATCATCTTGGTAAAGCTGATCCCGGCAACGACCACCGAAAGAACACCCTGCAGCAGCATCTGCAGCGCGACTTCGCCCAGCGGCGCGCGCAGAAAATTCCCACCGCCCTGCTGCGCGAGCAGCAGCGACCCGTACAGCGGCACATAGACAAAAAACGCGAAGGCCGTGATCGCCACCGTCGCGCGGACCGCGTCGAGCGCGTGGCGGCGCGCCAGCACGCTATAGACCGACCAGCACAGTGCGGCGACCATAAACAGCAGGTCACCGATCCAGATGTTGCCGCCGTCGAGCGCGTGCAGCAGGCTGCTGCCACCGACCAGGACATCGCCGACAACGATCAGCGCGAGCCCGATCGCGCGGCCCCGGGTGATACGGGTTCGCAGCATCCACGCCGCCAGCAAGGCGGTCCACAGCGGCAGGCTGCCCGGCAGCAGCACCGAGGCATGCATCGCAGGCGCATAGGCGAAGCCGTTGTAAGCAAACAACCCGTAGAGCAGGCCGCCAAACAGGCCAGCGCCCACCGTCAGGCGCAGCGGCAGCGGCGAAAAACCGAGCAGCGACGACGCGCCGATTCCCTGGGCCCGATCCTTGCGGACCAGCACAAAGCCCAAGGGCAACAAAATGGCGCTGGCGCCAAGGATGCGCGCCAGCACGATGTCAAAGGGGCCGAGCGCTCCGCCCCGCGTGGGATCGGCAGTGGCGCGCGAGATGACGATGAATGCGGTCCAGACAAGCACCGTGACCACCGCCGCCAGCAAGCCCGTGGCCCGCGGCGAAAACGACTTGAACAGGGGCATGGCACGATTATCGGCGCTGCCCGCACATGCCAGGCGGTAGACTTGCCCGATGCCGGTAGCGCCCCCTCGCCGTTTGCCTGGCTGCGCAGGGCGCAGCGGGTTCGACGCTGTGCTGCTGCGCCTGCTGGCCTGGGTTCCCATCGGCCTGTCGACCTGCGTCGTGCTCGGGATAAGCGCTTGCGATGCGATCGCGCAACCCCTTCCAGCCGAGGTGGCGCTCGCGCTGCAACGGGCAAAATTGCCGCTCGACGCGGTCGCGATGCTGGTGGTGGATGCACAGGGCGGGTCGCCAGCGCGGCTGAGTCACCGCGCGACGGTTGCGATGAACCCCGCGTCGGTGATGAAGCTGGTGACCACCTTTGCCGCACTCGACCTGTTGGGGCCGGCTTTTGTCTGGACGACGCCGGTCTACATCGACGGCAGCGTGCGCGACGGAACGCTGTTTGGCAACCTGGTCATTAAGGGGCAGGGCGACCCCAAGCTGGTCGTGGAGCGTCTGTGGATGCTGTTGCGCCGGGTACAGGGCTTGGGCATTCGAAGCATCCGCGGGGACATCATTCTGGACAACAGCGCCTTCGCGCTGGCGGAATCCGACCCCGGCCGCTTCGACGGCGAGGCGCTGCGGCCATACAACGCGACCCCCGACGCGCTGCTGCTGAACTACAAATCACTGGTCATGCGCTTTGTCCCGGACCGCAGCGCCAACGTAGCGCTGGTGCAGGTGGAGCCGCCGCTGGCGGGCGTCACGGTGCAGCCCGGCGTTGCGCTGGCCGGTGGCGACTGTAGCGACTACCGTGGCAGCTTGCGTGCCGACTTCTCTGACCCATTACGGATTCGTTTTTCCGGCAGTTACCCGGCCAGTTGCCTGGAAAGGGTGTGGGCGGTGGCCTATGCCGAACCCAGAAGCTATGCTGCGCGCGCCGTCGAGGGCCTGTGGCTGGCGATGGGCGGCAAGCTGATCGGAGGGGTCCGCAGCGGCAGGGCCAATCCGGCAGCGGTCCCGGCGTTCGCCTTCGAGTCGCCGACACTGGCGGAGACGGTGCGCGACATCAACAAGTTCAGCAACAACGTGATGGCACAGCAGTTGTTCCTGACACTGAGCCTGTCGGCGCCGGCGGCGGGTGGGGCGCTAATGCCCGTCGCCGCCGAAGGTGCGCCCGGGCAAGTCGCCACGCTGGAGGCGTCGCGCGACGTTCTTCGCCGCTGGTGGCAGGAGCGTCTGGGCGGCGACGACGCGCCGCTGCTCGACAACGGCTCGGGTCTGTCGCGCGACGAACGTATCAGCGCGCAGGCACTGGCGCGGATGCTGCAAACCGCCTACCGCTCTTCCCTGATGCCCGAGTTCATGTCCTCGCTGCCGATCGCCGGCGTGGACGGAACGCTGCGGCGCCAGCGCTCGCGTGCCAGCGGCAGCGCCCACCTGAAGACCGGCAGCCTGCGCGACGTGGTGTCGATCGCCGGCTATGTGCACGCGGCCAGCGGCAAACGCTATGTCATGGTGGCGATGGTCAACCACGCAAACGCCGAAGCAGCGCGGCCTGCGTTCGACGCGTTGCTGGAATGGGTGCTCAGGGAGGGCTGATGCGCGCGCCGGGCGATGCCCGGGCATACCGACCCACTCAAGTCGGGCAGTTTCGTGTCGATGTCCAAACCGAGCGCAGGGCTCTGCCTGCGCGCGATTGGAAAGCCGATGAATTATCTCGTTGAGAAGATGCCACTACTGAGCCAGGCGGAGCTGGCCCAATTGTTCGGGCCCGCGCCAAAGGCGCCGGCTACCGGCGTCGACGCCGGCTTCAGATACCGCAACGCCTTCATGCTGCTGGTGGTGATGGTGCACGTCGTTCGCCTGCTATTTTTTCCGGATCAGATCTACACGCCCTTTGATCTGTCCGCAGCGGCGATGGATCAGTTGCCGCAGTATTTCCAGTACCGTGGACTCTATGTTCTGCTCGTCGCGGCGGTGTACTGCTACAGCTACACGAAGGACTGGTATTTTGATCGGGTCGCACTGGTGGTCTTTGCGATGGCAAGCTCATCGCTAACCGCCGATTTTTTCAATATCTACGCTTTTATCCACAGCCCCATACCCGCCGCCACCCTGTTCTTCATCTTGGTCCGGGTTGCGGTGATCGCCTGCCTGCTGGTCAATGCGATCCGCGCCAATCGCGCTCCGGCCAGGCCATGCTCGGTTTTTTCCTGAGCGCATTGCGTCGACGCCCATAGAAAAAGGCCCTGTCGACAGACAGGGCCTTTGGCACGCCCGATTCAGCGCTTAGCCGCCAGATTCCGGGTACCGGAATCCGAGCCGCGATCAACGCTTCTTGGTGGCGGTCTTGGCGGCGCTCACGGCATTGGCCGAGACGGCGTTGAAGTTGCTCTCGGCGACTTCGCTGGCCTGCTTCACCGCTTTTTGCACCGACTCGATGGCATTGTTGGCTGCAGCGACGGCGCTCTTCATCACCGCCACAGCAGCCTCAGAGCCGGCAGGCGCGTTCTTCGACGCGTTGTCGATCAGGCCCATGACGCTTTTTTGCGTGTCAGCAGCCTGCTCCTCAATCGCCTTCACCAGTTCAGCGCTGGAGCCGGTGGCTATGTCGTACAGGTGGCGGCTGTAGGCAGCGGTCTTTTCGGACAGCGGCTGTACAAAACCGGATTGCAGGGCCATGACTTCCTGCGCGTCCTTGGCGCTCATCACGGCTTTTGCATGATCGCCAATTTCCGTCAGGGCGGCCTTGGAGGCGGTCAGGTTCAGTTCCACCATTTTCTCAACGCCTTCAAAGGCCTTGTAGGTGAGACCCAAAAGGGTTTCGAAATTGGCTTTTTGCGATGCCATGGCTTGTTCGACTGTCAGCATGTGGGTTTCTCCAGTAAGGGTCATGAGGTTGCCAGGGTGGCTAACGGGTTTCTGCTGCGTAGGCCCCGGCCTCCCGGATAATGTTGCACTGCAGCATGAATGAATTGTACGGTTGCTACGGATCTTCGCAAGTGTTTTTTGCTGCGTTGCAGCAATTTAGAGGCGCGCTCCTAAATCTTCCGCCCGCAAGCCGGTCCGGCTGCGGCCGCCGAGGGCCGCCGTCGGACCCGCCGAGCCGGTTCAGACGGCGGCGCGATGCAGGCGGTCGCGCACCGCGTCCCAATCGGGGGTAGCGGGGGGCGTCTCGACCCAGACCTGCGCGCAGCCGCTGTCATCGCAGCGGCGCAGGGTGGCGAAAAGTTGTTGCGCTGTCGCAACGGCGTCTTGCGGCATCTCCAGCAACAACACCTGCGCAGGCACCGTCTGCATGGCCGAGCGCGCGTACACCGCGATCCGCTGCAGCACGCCGCCGGCCGGCCCCTGTGCGTGCAACTCGTCAAGCGCCATTTGCAGCGCCTTGGCGTCCATCAGCCGCAGCCTGGCACGGGGCGCGTAATGCGCCGCCAGCGTACCGGCGGCCCGCGGCGCACCCTGCTGCAGCGCCTGGCCCTGTTCACGCGTCAGCACTGGCTGGCCGCAGGCGACTTCGAGTTGCGCCGGCCCGATGGCGCCCGGGCGCAGCAGCACCGGCACGCCGCGGCTGCAGTCGACAATGGTCGACTCGATGCCTACCCGACAGGCGCCGCCGTCCAGAATCAGCAGGCGGTCGCCAAACTCTGAACGCACATGCGCCGCCGTGGTCGAGCTGACGCGCCCGAACTGGTTTGCGCTGGGGCCAGCCAGGCCCATCACGCCCAGCGTTCGGCAGGCGCGTAGCAGTTGCTGGGCCACCGGATGGTCCGGGCAGCGCAGTCCGATCGAATCCTGACCCCCCGCTGCCAAACTGCCGACCCCGGCACGCCGGGGCAGAATCAGCGTCAGCGGCCCGGGCCAGAAAGCCTGCATCAGACGCTGCGCGAAGTCGGGGACAGCGCGCGCAAAGTGCGCCACCGCGGCGCGGCCGCGCTGCGCGTCGTCCAGATGCACGATCAGCGGATGGTCGCTGGGTCGTCCTTTGGCAGTAAAAATCTTCTCGACGGCCCGATCGTTACCAGCGTCGGCGCCGAGCCCATAGACGGTTTCGGTCGGGAAGGCAAGCAGTTCGCCCGCCGCCAGCGCCACAGCGGCAGCGTGGATGGCGGCATCACTGAGCCCGTCGAGCAGCATGCGAGCGCTAGTCCGGCGTGATGCCGAGCAAGGCCGCCGCCTGCGTAGCCGTCGCCCGCACCCGGGCCTCATCGGCACCGGTGAGCGTCAGGTGGCCCATCTTGCGGGCGCGGACCGCCTTCAGCTTGCCGTACAAATGCAGGTGGGCCCCCGGCAGCGCAAGCACCGCCGGCCAGTCGGGGGTGCAGGCAGCGCCGCATCCGCCTTGGCCATCAAACCAGAGGTCCCCCATCAGGTTGAGCATGATCGCCGGGCTGTGCTGGCGCGGTTGGCACAGCGGCAAGCCGGCCAGGGTTCGGACCTGCAAGTCAAACTGCGACTGATCGCAGGCGTCGATCGTGTAATGGCCGCTGTTGTGCGGACGCGGCGCTATCTCGTTGACCAGCAGCGCGGGCCGCCCCTGCGCGCAGCGAACCACAAAAAACTCGACGCACAGCACGCCCACATAGTCCAGGCCCTGGGCGACCGCGCGCGCTGCGGCGACAGCCCGCGCCTCCAGTTCGGGCGGCAGCCTCCCCGCGATCACCTCGGTCCTGACCAGGATGCCGTCGCGGTGCAGGTTGTACTGGAGCGGGAAATGCACCACGGCGCCGTCCCAGCCGCGCCCGACGAGGACCGAGCACTCGGCCTCGAGCACAAGCTGCTGCTCCAGCACGCAGCTACTGCGGCCCAGGTCGGCCCAGGCGGTGGCGAGTTCGGCGCGGTCGCGAACGCGCCGCTGCCCCTTGCCGTCGTAACCCAGGCGCGCGGTCTTCAGGATTCCCGGCAGCAGCGCAGCGCTGGCTGCCTCCAGGTCCTGCTCGCTGTCGATCACTGCGTAGGGTGCGCAGGCAACGCCACAGCGCTGAAAATGTGCTTTTTCCAGCCGCCGATCCTGCGCAATCGCCAGCGCGTGCGCGGCCGGCGCCACCGGCCGGTGCTCGGCCAGCGCCTGCATCGCCGGCGCGGGAATGTTTTCAAATTCGGTCGTGATCGCCGCGCACAGTTGGCGCATCGCGCCCAGGCCCTTGGGATCCAGGTAATCGGTCTGCACGTGGTGGTGGCTAATCAGCCCGGCGGGACTTTCCGGGTCGGGGTCCAACACGGCGGTGCGGTACCCCATGCGCTGCGCTGCGTGCACGAACATGCGGCCGAGCTGCCCGCCGCCCATCACGCCCAGCGTTCCCGCAGGACCGGCGGAACCCGGAACGATGCTCGGCTTGTGCGCGCCGGCTTGCACGCTCAGCTGCCGATACCGTAGGTCGGCGGAACACGCATCGCGCGCGCGGCCTGTGTCTGCGCCTGCCGAAACGCGTCGAGTTGCGCACACAGCGCCGAATCCCAATTGGCCAGCAGCGAAATCGCAAACAGGGCTGCGTTGGCTGCGCCTGCCGCGCCGATCGCAAAGGTGGCAACCGGGATGCCCCTGGGCATCTGCACGATGCTGTGCAGCGAGTCGACCCCGGCGAGGTGTTTGCTGGCGACCGGAACACCGAGCACCGGCAAGCTGGTCTTGGCAGCCAGCATGCCGGGCAGATGCGCCGCGCCGCCGGCGCCGGCAATGATCGCCTTGAGTCCGCGCGCGCGCGCCTGATGCGCATAATCGAACATATCGTCGGGCATCCGGTGTGCCGAAAGCACACGACTTTCATGGGCTACGCCAAACTGTTGGAGAATCTGCACTGCGTGCTGCATGGTGTCCCAGTCGGAACTGGAACCCATGACAACGCCGATTTGAATATTCATGGCGGTAGAAAAACAGGGCTTGCCGGCAGCCGGAAGCGAATGCCTGCGGTCTGTCCCGTGATTTTAGTCAGTCTCCCCCCTTAGCCCTGGTATATCCCAATGATTAACGTTAGCGCAGAAAATTTTCAATCCGAAGTCATCGAGGCTTCTGCCACGACGCCGGTACTGGTCGACTTCTGGGCCCCCTGGTGCGGCCCGTGCAAGGTGATCGGCCCCTTGCTGGAAAAGGTCGAGGCGCAATACGCCGGGCGCTTCAAGCTGGTCAAGATCGACTCCGACCAAGAACAGGAACTCAGCCAAGCTTTCGGAATCCGCAGCATACCGACTTGCGTGCTGATGATCGACGGCAAGCCGGTCGACGGCTTCATGGGGGCGGTTCCCGAGAGCCAGCTCAAGGCATTCCTCGACAAGCACCTGCCCGAGGCCGATGTGCTGGAGGCCGAGGTCACGGGGGTCGCGCTGTCGGACGCGCCGGCAGAGGACGACCCTGCAGCCGTTCACGAGGCGCTGCACCAAGCCCTGCTCAAGAACCCCGACAGCGACGACGCGCGCTTCGCCTATGTGAAACTGCTGTTGCAAGAAGGCCGCAACGCCGAGGCCAAGACAGCCTTCGCGCCGGCGGCGGCCAAGGCCGCGCAGGTGCGCCAACTCAACGCGCTGCAGCAATGGATGACGGCGCTTGAGCGTTCCAGCGCTGCGGGCGAGCCGGCGGCCGCGATGGCCGGATTTGACGCCGCCATTGCCGCCAACCGGCGCGACTTCGACGCGCGCTTCGGCAAAGCGCAGTTGCTGATGGCGGGCCAGTTGTGGAGCCAGGCGATGGACGAGCTGCTCGAGATTTTGATGCGCGACAAGGGCTGGAGCGAGGAGCTGGCGCGCAAGACCTTCATTGCGATTCTGGACATCATCGAGCCGCCGAAGGTCAAGGTCGCCGACGGCCAGATTCCACCCGCCGACCCGGTGGTCGCGACCTACCGCAGGCGGCTAAGCAGCGTGGTGCTGAGCTAGGCGGCGAGTCGCTGCAACGCTTCGCGGTAGCGGGCGGCGGTCTGCACGAGGACTTCGGCCGGCACCTGCGGCGCCGGCGGACGCTTGTTCCAGGGCGCTCCGTCGATGCGTAGTTGTTCGAGCCAGTCGCGCACAAACTGTTTGTCGTAGCTCGGCGGGTTGCCGCCCTCAGCATAGCTTTCGACCGGCCAAAAACGCGAAGAGTCTGGCGTCAGCACCTCGTCCATCAGCAGCATCGTCCCATCAGCGTCTAGGCCGAACTCGAATTTGGTGTCGGCGATGATGATGCCGCGTGCGGCGGCTATGGCGGCGCCGGCCCGATACAGCGCGATGCTGGTGTCGCGCATCCGGGTGGCGAGTTCGGTCCCCAGCAGCTCGACCGTGCGCCCAAAACTAATGTTCTCGTCGTGCTCGCCCGCCGCCGCTTTGGCGGCTGGCGTGTAGATAGGCTGCGGCAGCTTCGACGCGTTCTTAAGCCCCGGCGGCAGTGCAACGCCGCAAACCGACCCGCTGTGCTGGTATTCTTTCCAGCCGCTGCCGGCAAGATAGCCGCGCACCACCGCTTCGACCGGCAGCGGACGCAGGCGCTTGACCAGCATTGAACGGCCACGCACCTGCTCCACCTCGTCCGCGCGCACAGCGCTTTCGGGCGCGTCGCCGGTCAGGTGGTTGGGACAGATCGCTGCCAGCTTATCGAACCAGAAAAGCGCCATCTGCGTCAACAGCACGCCCTTGCCCGCAACCGGCTGATCAAGCACCACGTCAAAAGCGCTCAAGCGGTCGCTGGCGACCATCAGAATGCGGTCGTCGCCTACCGCATAGTTGTCGCGCACCTTGCCGCGCGCCAGGAGCGGCAGCGAGCGGATGGAAGATCGGTGCAGAGCGGGAGTTGCTGGTGGCATGGGCGGATTTTAGGGCTTGCGACTGCTCCGCAGGCCCTTCCCCCACCGGCCCTTTTCAATGCACGGTCTGGTCGAGTTCTCCGCGCGCGTACTGGCTGGCTACCAGTTGCAGGCTGTGGCCCTTGACCTTGCTCCCCTGCCCTTCGCAGCCGAATTGCAGATAGCGCTGCTTGCAGATCTGCTTGGCCGCCTCGCGCGCGGGCTTGAGCCAGTCGCGCGGATCGAACTTGTCCGGGTTCTGCGCCATGTACTTGCGAACGGCGGCGGTCATGGCGAGCCGGATGTCGGTGTCGATGTTGATCTTGCGCACGCCGAACTGGATCGCCTTCTGGATCTCTTCCACCGGAACCCCGTAGGTTTCCTTCATGTCGCCGCCGTACTCGCGAATGATCGCCAGCAGGTCCTGCGGAACCGACGACGACCCGTGCATCACCAGATGCGTATTGGGTAGCCTACGGTTGATCTCCTTGATGCGCTCAATGGCCAGTATGTCGCCGGTGGGCTTGCGCGTGAACTTGTAAGCGCCGTGGCTGGTTCCGATGGCGATCGCCAATGCGTCGAGTTGCGTGCGCCGAACGAAGTCAGCCGCCTGCTCCGGATCGGTCAGGAGTTGCTCCATCGTCATCGTCGCGTCGGTGCCATGGCCATCTTCCTTGTCGCCCCGCATCGTCTCCAGCGAGCCCAGGCAACCGAGTTCGCCCTCGACCGTCACGCCGGTCGCGTGCGCCATGTCGACCACCTTGCGCGTCACCTCGATGTTGTACTCATAACTGGCGATGGTCTTGCCGTCAGCCATCAGCGAGCCGTCCATCATCACCGAGCTGAAGCCCAGGTTGATCGCGCCCTGACAAACGTCGGGGCTCTGGCCGTGGTCCTGGTGCATCACCAGCGGAATCCGGGGATAGGTCTCGATCGCCGCAGCGATCAAATGCTTGATGAAGGCCTCGCCAGCGTATTTCCGCGCACCGGCGCTGGCTTGCAGGATCACCGGAGCACCGACCTCGTCGGCCGCCGCCATGACGGCCTGCACCTGCTCCAGGTTGTTGACGTTGAAAGCGGGAATGCCGTAGCCGTTGAGCGCTGCATGGTCCAGCAGTTCGCGCATTGAAACAAGTGCCATGGTGTCGATCTCCAGTCTTGGGGGGTGTCGCCGAAGGGCTCCGCGCGAGCTGCGGGCGTCGCCGGGAAGTGGCGGATTTTACTGCGCGCGGGTGCTTCTGCACAGGCTGCAAGCGCTCGGGGGCGGCGCGTGTATCCTCAGGCTTTTTCTAATTACGGCAATTGTTTGCAAGTCAGCATCGCAGCACTTGCTACCGAATATGGTCGATATCCAGCACAAGAAGCATTCCAGGCGCTCCGCAAGGGCTTGCCCGTCCACCACGCGATGAGCGGCGTTGCACGCGAGTTGCGGCCCTCCATCAGCTGCGTGGTTCCGGCCTTCAACGAGGCGGCCAACCTCGGTCCGCTGCTGGTGGCGTTGACCGCCCAACTCGCGAGTCTGAGCGATCGCTGGGAGGTGATCGTGGTCGACGACGGCAGTCGCGACGCCAGCGCCGCTGCGATGGCGCCTTGGCTTAGCCGCCCCGGGGTGCGCTATGTGCGACTGTCGCGTAACTTCGGCAAGGAGGCGGCGTTGACCGCGGGAATCGACCGTGCCACCGGCGCCGTGGTGCTGCTGATGGACGCCGACCTGCAGCACCCTGCTTCCCTAATTCCCCAAATGCTCGCCGCCTGGGCCGATGGCGCCGACATGGTGTGCGCTGCGCGTGCATCGCGCGCCGACGAAGGCCTGTTCAAGCGGGTCGGCACCGCGGCTTTCTATGCGCTCGTCAACCGCGATCCGCTGGTAAAGATACCCGTCGACGCGGGCGATTTCAGGCTGATGGACCGGCGGGTTGTCGACGCGCTCAAGTCGCTGCCGGAGCGCAACCGCTTCATGAAGGGCCTGTACGCGTGGGTCGGTTTTCACAACGTCGTCATCCCGTACACGCCCCTTCCGAGACTCAGCGGCGGCACCCGTTTTTCCAAACGTCGCTTGCTCAGCCTCGCATTCACGGGGGTAACGGCCTTCACCAACACGCCGCTGCGCTGGTGGAGTGCCCTGGGAACCTCGATCGCACTGGCAGCGCTGGGCTACGGCGGCTGGATCGTCGTCGAATATTGGCTTTACGGGGTCGAGGTTCCGGGCTGGGCCACGGTGGTCGCCGGCACCATGTTTCTGAGCGGCGTGCAGCTGCTGTCGATCGGCATCCTGGGCGAATACATCGGGCGGATATTCGACGAAGTGAAGCAACGACCCATCTACATCGTATCCAGGGAAGCCGGCGAAGCCATGACCGCCTTGCCCGGCGACCCGCGGCAATGACGGCAGCGCCAGCGCGCGCGCAGCGCATGCTGGCGCTGTGTGCCGATGACTTCGGTCTGGCGCCGGGCATCTCGCAGGCTATCGCGGCGCTGGCGCGCGCGCAGCGACTGAGCGCGCTGTCGTGCATCACCAACAGTGCGAGCTGGGCCCGCGCTGCGCCCCTGCTGCACGGGCTGCCCGCGTCGGTGGAGGTCGGACTGCACATCAATCTCAGCGAAGGTCTGCCGCTGAGCGCGAGCCTGGCGAAGATCTGGCCGCGCCTGCCCGGTCTGGGCGAACTGCTGGCGCGCTCGCACATGGGCCTGCTGCCCATGGACCCGCTGCGCGACGAGGTCCGGGCGCAGCTTGACGCTTTTCGTGCCGCCACCGGTGCCGATCCGGTGCACCTAGACGGTCACCAGCATGTTCACCAGTTTCCAGGGCTGCGAAGCCTGATCCTGCAACTGGCTGGCGGCATGGCGCGGGCGCCCGCGCTGCGCTGCTGCGCCCGCACGCCCGGCATCGGTTTCGGGCTCAAGCGCTGGCTGATCCGCCACACCGGCGCGCAGGCCCTGCGGCGTGAGTTGCTGGGGGGCGGGCTGGCGCACAACCCGGTGCTACTGGGCGTTTATGACTTTCGCGCGTCAGACTACCGGCGCCTGTTTCGCGGCTGGCTGGACGCCACGCCAGACCATGGGGCACTGCTCTTCTGCCACCCCGGCCAGGCGCTGGCCGGCGACCCGCACGACGCGATAGCCCAGGCGCGCCAACGCGAACTGTCCTACCTGCAAAGCGACGCCCTGATGGAGGATCTGGCCCAGGCCGAGGTCCGGCTCGGACCCGTCTGGCAGACAGCCGCCGGGCACTGATCAGCCAAAGGTCCAGCCCCGGTTGAGCGCGAAAGTCAGCAGCAGCATCAGGATGGTGGCGATGGCCTGCGCCGCCAGATAGTGCAGCCCCAGCCACACGCCAACAGCGACGACGCCCATTCCGACGACGGCCCCGAGCAACGCGGTCGCCTGAAAACGCGGCCATGAAGCGCTCGGCGCACCCCGGTGCGCGAAGGTAAAGCGTCGGTTGCCCAGATAGGCGAGCTGCGCTCCGGCCGCGGCACCAAAGCCCGATGCCCACCACGGCTGCCAGCCGCCGACTTCAACGCACAGCACCAGCAGCAGGTAATGCAAGGCCGTGGCGGCTGCGCCGACTGCAGCGTAGCGGGCAAGCTGCAACAGGCTGTGCATCGCCCCGCTCACCCTGGGCATGACCGACCGGGGACGCGCCACAATTCCGTCTGCGCGTCGGCGAAAGCAAGCGTGGCACCCGCCAAAACGCTCACCTGCGCTGCCGCATGCGGACCCGTCACAAACCAAACGGTCGCCTGATCGCACAGCAGCGCATCGAGCCGGTCCCGCGGTCGCAGCAATGCGGCGCCGCGCGGCGGGTCGAAGCGGGCCGCGTCGAACAACTCTTTGCGCCAGTTGTCGCGCGCTGGCAGCGCCGGGTCGTCCCAATCGCTGGCGACGAGCACCGGTTCGCGCAGACCCGCGTAAAAGGGCAGGTCGGAGAAATACGCGTCGACCATCACCACCCGGTCTGCCGGGCCGATGCGCTGCGCCAGGGCCATCGCAGCGCCCAAGTTAGACTTCGGCGCCCGCCACGCCAGCGCGACCACCAGCGCGACGCACAGGGGCGCGGCGAGGGCCATCACGCCCAGCCAGACCCGCTCACGCCCGGCGCCGATGGCAAGCGCCAACAGCGCGCACAAGGGGGCGGTCGCAGGCAGCACATAGCCCACCAACTTGGAACTTGGCAGCGAGAAGAAGCCGACGACGGCAACAATCCACCAGAGGTAGAACAGGCTGCGGTCATCGCGCGCCACCCACGCGCGGCGTAGCGCCTGCGGAAGCCACAGGCTCCACGGCAGCGTCAATGCCGGCATGGCGACGAGAAAGAACCAAAACGGGTGCTGGTTGTTGAAATTCGTCTGCGCAAAACGGCGGAAATGCTGCTCGACGAAAAAATAGTCGAAGAAGCCGGAGAAACGCAATTGCATCGCCACAAACCAGGGCGCGGCGAGCGCGACGAACACCAGCAACCCCAGCGGATGCAGCACGCCGCGCATCTGGCGAAAGCGCCCCCGCGCGAGCAGCCAGGGCCCGATGACGAGCGCGGGTAGCACAATGCCAATCAGACCCTTGGACAGCGTCGCTAGCGCGCAGGCGGCCCATCCGAGCACCACCCAACCGAGGTGCACCCGGCGCGTCGACTCGACGCCGTGCGCAAATGCAAACACGGCCACGGTGATCAGGCCCGCCACCAGCATATCGTGGTTGGCGTACTGGGCGCCCACGAAGTAGAAGGGGCAAGTCGCCAGCAGGCCCAACGCCATCAGCGCCACGCGGTGGCCGTGCCACGGTCGCAGCGCCAGCAGCAGGCTCGCGCCCATCAGCCACGCACCCACCATCGGCGCGATGCGGGCAGAAAAGGCGTTGGCGCCCAAGAGCTGCATCGCAGCCATGTCGATCCAGTAAAAAAGCGGTGGCTTGTGGAAAAACGGCAGTCCGTTGAGCCGGGGCACCAGCCAGTCGCCGGACACCATGTCGCGCGCGATCCCGGCGTACCGACCCTCGTCGGGCACCATCAGCGGGCGCAGTCCCAGCGTCACCAGCAGCCAGAGCGCCAGCAGGCCGAGCAGCCAAAAAGACGAGCCGAAGCGGCGAGCGAAAGCCGACAGCCTGGTCGATTCCATCGGCGATGGCGCGGCCGGCGGCGCACTGGGTTCGGGAAATGGCGTGGGCATGCGTTCCTGTCGGTTGGATTGATTTTCCTCTATGCGCCATCGCCCAGGTGCGATACTCCCGGCCAAATGACGGACCGTGCCGACCCTGCAGGACTGCCACGATGAACGAAGCGCTGGCGCGCTTGGG
>Ga0114970_10002036_pt1 | contig 15154 bp, 12 predicted proteins | sample M_140205_XF_Meta_FD_87030 | JGI IMG/M metagenome (GOLD analysis project Ga0114970, IMG submission 87030) | Freshwater microbial communities from Lake Montjoie, Canada to study carbon cycling - M_140205_XF_MetaG | ecosystem: Environmental > Aquatic > Freshwater > Lake | place: Lake Montjoie... | reverse complement strand
TTTGCTCTTACAACGATTTTTTATGACACGTACTTGGAACAGAACGGGTTGACCGCAAAAATCGAAGAGGCCTTGGCAAATATTGACATTGAAAATATAGAAGCACTTGATGTCGAATCCGAGAAACTACGAAATATGGTCATTTCCGGTAAGTTTACAGAAGAACAAGAGAAAAATATTGAAGAAAATTACGTTGAATTGTGCAATTTATATCACAAGCCCAATCTAGAAGTCGCGGTACGTTCCAGTGCCATCGCCGAAGATTTACCCAATGCATCATTCGCTGGGCAACAAGATACTTATTTAAACATACGTGGATCGGCCTCCCTCTTCGTTTCGATCAAGAAATGTTTTGCGTCCCTCTTCAATGCGCGAGCGGTTTCATACAGAAAACGTTATAATATTGTATTGGCGGATGTGAAAATTTCAGTAGCCGTACAAAAAATGGTTCGCTCTGATATTGGGAGCGCAGGTGTCGCGTTTTCATTAGACCCTGAATCGGGATACGATAAAGCAGTGGTTATCAATTCGTCGTTTGGTCTTGGTGAATTGGTGGTAAGTGGTGGGGTGAAACCCGACGAATATATTTTAGACAAAAGAACGTTGAAAATTATCGATGCCGACCCAATCGTAATGAAAAAAATCGGAGACAAACAATCGAAAATCGTGTATGCAGAGAATGGTGGAATTGTAGAAATGGAAACGAATTTGATCGAAAAATTAAACTTTAGTATTACGAACAATCAGGCCATCACTTTGGCTCGCCACGTATTGTTATTGGAAGAAAACTATTCCAAAATGTTTCAATCGAAAATGGGAATCGACGTGGAATGGGCGATTGACGGCAACGACCAAAAAATATATATTATTCAGACGCGTCCTGAGACTATTCATAGTAGCAGTAGTCAATCAAGTTTGACACTACATCGATATATTTTGGACGAAAAGGGCAAACTTTTAATCAAAGGTGTCTCGGTAGGCGAGAAAATCAGTAGCGGGAAAATCAAGATTTTACACAGTATGAAAGAATTCAAAGATTTTCAGGAAGGTGATATTTTAGTTACCGAAATGACCACTCCTGACTGGGAACCATTGATGAAAATATCGTCTGGAATTATTACGAATAAGGGTGGGCGAACGTGCCACGCCGCTATCGTTGCACGCGAATTAAGATTAAACGCAATTGTGGGTACCGGAAATGCGACGGAGGTTTTGAAAAACACGGCGGCTGCGACCATTTTTTGCGCCGATGGCGAAGAAGGGAAAGTATTCGAGGGGCAGCTCGCTTTCCACACGGAAAGTATGGAAATTAGCAGCGATTTGAAATTGCCGGTGAATTTGATGCTCAATATCGGAAACCCCGAATCCAGTTTCAACAGTTCGCTCATTCCGAACCACGGAGTGGGATTGGCGCGTTTGGAATTTATCATTAATAACTACATTAAAATCCATCCGCTCGCACTGTGCAATTACCCAAAAATCAGAGAGGACATTCGCGAGCAAATTTATCACATCATCGGTGATCACGACAATGGTAAATGGTATTTCATTAAGCGACTGGCGAGAGGTATCGCGAAAATCGCGTCGGCGTTTTACCCGAACGAGACGATTGTTCGTTTATCCGATTTTAAATCGAACGAATACAAAAACTTGGTCGGCGGTGAATTATACGAACCAACGGAGGAAAATCCGATGATTGGATGGCGAGGCGCTTCGCGGTATTATTCGCCTCTTTATGAACAAGCATTTGAATTGGAATGCGAAGCGATCAAATATGCTCGTGAGGAAATGAAAATGACAAATGTAATTGTTATGATACCGTTTTGCAGAACGCCCACCGAATGCAAGAAGGTCTTGGAAAAAATGGAAAAATATGGATTGGTTCGTGGCGAAAATGGATTGAAGATATTTTTAATGTGCGAAATACCTTCCAATGTTATCGAAGCGGACGAATTTAGTCCGATGATCGACGGGGTTTCTATTGGAGGAAATGATTTGTTGCAGCTAACGTTGGGCGTTGACCGAGACAGTGAATTGATTACTTATTTGTCCAACGACGAAAATTTGAGTTATAGACGTATGATTCAAATGGCGATTAAAACGTACAAAAAAAATGGCGTGAAGGTTGGGTTTTGTGGACAACAGCCGTCGGATAGTTTGGAGTTTTGCAAGTTTTTAATCAATGAAGGTATCGACAGTATTTCGGTTACGCCTGATTCGGCATTGAAAACATTGATGAATCTTGGTAATCAATCTTTGTAAACTCCATTCGTTCATTTTATTATTTTTACACAGAATATAAAAATATAAAAATATAATATATAATATATAATATAAAAAATTAAACCATATTATGCTTACGAATACCATAGTAAATTCGAAATATTTACAGCGTCTTCCTCATGAAGTAATTATGGCGCACATTATTCCATATACATATAATGTTCAATCTGCAATTCATTTACGCGATATACGTAGTTTCAAAGTTGATTATGATTTATTGAAAAATGTATATTGTAATTACAACGAAATGATTATATTGTATGATTTGGTGCAATTTTGCAATAATAATATTACCCCCATTTACGAGATTGAACCTGAATATGAAAATATTATAGCACGACACTTCTCATTCCGTAATAAAACAAACGATGAATTAAATAAATTTGTGTTTTTAAATATCCACAGAAGAATGTTATCACTAACAGAACGAAAAATATGTTTTTTATTTGGGCTTTTAACGCCCAATGAAAGAACCACATTCTTCAATACGTATATTTTGGATGAATACATGTAAAACAAACAAAACAAAAACAAAACCAAAACCAATATTTTATTTGTGGGTTTATTATTCACAAATAAAATAGTATTTTATCATATAAAATGGTATTTATCGTTTTAAGACACGGCCAGAGCGAATGGAACAAAGAAAATCGTTTCACCGGTTGGCAGGATATTGCATTGAGCGACCAAGGCAGAGAAGAGGCAAAACGTTGTGGTAAACTTTTAAAAAAATATAATTTCGATTATATTATTTCAAGTAATCTGGAGAGAACAATAGAAACGGCGAATATTATTCGCCAAGAATCAAACAAAACATCCATTATGCATTCTGCGAGAGCATTGATTGAAAGAGATTACGGAGATTTGACCGGTAAAAATAAACTCGAAATACGGGAAAAATATGGAGAAGAAAAGTTGCATCTTTGGCGACGATCTTATTTAGCAACACCCCCCAATGGCGAAAATTTAGAAAACGTAAAGTATAGAACGGGCAGTTATTTTGATTCGAAAATCCTTTCTTTAATAGAAGACAAAAAAAACGTATTAATTGTTGCTCACGGTAATAGTTTGAGAGCGCTTTTTGTGCATCTTGGTTTGAAAACCGAAAAATCAATCGAAACCTTTGAAATTCCTACTGGAGTACCGATTAAAATAAATTTAAAAACAAAATCTTTTACCTATGAAAACACATATGAATTGAAGGCGAGACAAATCTTGGACAGTCGCGGATTTCCTACGCTTGAAGTCAAATGTATCGATAAAATCTCAAATATCTGCGTGGGTAGAGGCGCAGCACCATCCGGTTCTTCGTGTGGTTCAAAAGAGGCCGTTGAACTAAGGGACGATGATCCCACATCTTATCACGGTAAGAGTGTTTTAAAAGCAATCAATAAAGTTCAATTATTAAACAATTTATTAATATTGAATTATGATAATTGTACCAATTTGAAAAATATCGACGAACAATTGCTTGCCTTGGATAAAACCGAAAATAAAAATGTTATTGGTGGGAATACTACTACGGCGGTTTCATTTTGTATGATGAACACGGGTGCGAATTTATTGAAAATGGAAATGTACGAATATATATCCAAGATATACGAGTTCGATACAGAATACGATATTTTACCAACGATCATGTCCAATATCATTAATGGTGGCAAACACGGACAAGGAGGATTGAAAATACAAGAATTTATGATTGTACCAAGAATCGACATTTTAGTTTCCAAAAGGATCCAAATGATTTGCGAAATTTACTATAATTTGAAGAAACTGTTGCTTCGATATTATGGGGTTGCATCGACCAATATCGGCGACGAAGGCGGATTTGTGGTGTGCGGTATGTCAACTGCAGAAGAAGCATTGAATATCATAGAATCGGCGATCAAACTCGCGCAATATACGTGCGGAGATGATGTTTCAATCGCCTTGGATTGTGCTAGTTCGGAGTTTTACGACGAGAAAACAAAATTATACGAAGTTGAGACAAATCTATCTCTTACATCAGAACAATTGATTTCATATTATGGTAATTTATTGGACAAATTCCCGTCTTTAAAAAGCATTGAAGATGCTTTTCACGAAACGGATTATGATGGATGGAAAAGGTTCACGGAATTATATTCTGATAGAATAATGATTGTTGGCGACGATTTATTTTGCACAAATCCCAAGTTAATCCAAGAGGGCATCGAAAATAAATGGGCAAATTCGCTGTTATTGAAAGTGAATCAAATTGGCACGATTACTGAGGCGATTGAAGGTGCGCGGAAAATGTTGTCGAACCAGGGGAATGTTATAGTTAGCCACCGAAGTGGCGAAAACAACCAAGAATATATCATTGATTTGGCCGTTGGAATGGGGGCGAAATATGTGAAAATTGGGGCGTGTGCGCGAGGAGAGCGAGTTAGTAAATACAATCGATTAATGGAAATCGAAGAAAAACTGCTGGAGCGAGTATGATTACCGTAGTCGAGCTTCATATGGTGAACTCATGTAATTTAGATAAGGATACGGTATATTTCACAAATTTAATTATTTCTATAATTCAAACAATATAAATAATTAAAGATATTTCTCTCAACTATATAAGATATGCGTGTTAAATTGTGTGATAAATATAAACAAGAAAGAGAAGAAATATGTAAAAAACTTATTGATATTATAAAATTAGACGCAAACAATTCTTTTTTGTTATCTGATTTAGATGCTGACATAGAAAAACAAACGGCTATAATTAATATGAAAGAAGAGATACAAAAATGTTTTGCTTGTTCTACTATATCTTCTTTTAAACCAAATTTTGTTTGCAAACGACCATATTTAAATACTGTTAAAAGTATTTTACGGCAACAGAATTATTTATTCAATGGTATTTCAAATGTTATAAAATTAGAAAACGGAGAATCTAAAACAACAAAAAAATATTATATATTTAGGAATAATCAAATAATTTAGTCAAAATATTCAAATTATAATATTTAGTAATATTATAATATGGAAATTACCGAACGCTTACCACTTAAACCAATTATTTGGCTTTCGCAGTTGTCTTACAATGATTTTGTAAAACAATGTTTAAACGAGGATAAAAAACATAAGAAGGAGGAATGTAAAACAAAATATTCCATATTACAACAATTTTGTCAAACTAATTTGAAAACCGGAGGTATTACTAAACGAATTTATTCTTATGCAACTGGAACATCGGGACGTTTATTTTCGGGCGGTTCGTTGCAAGGCTTGCCTTCTACTATTAGAGGATTATTTATGCGTGATGGCGTAGGGACTGATATTGATATGTGCAACGCCCATCCTGTTATTCTCAGGTATATTTGTAAATTACATAATATTAATTGTCCTTATTTAGAATATTATATTAGTCATCGTGAAGAATGTCTAATAAAGTTTGAATCAAGAGAAATAGGTAAAATTTCTTTTTTAACAGCCTTAAACAAAGATACATTAAATCGTACCAAAGGATTACCAATAGAATTTAAAAAATATGATATGGAAATCAAACAAATTCAAAAACAACTGATAAAGATTAAAGAATACACGGAATTAGTTAGTTCCGTACCTGAAAATAAACCCTACAATAAATTAGGATCCGCAGTTAATCGGATAATGTGCTATTATGAAAATATTATATTACAATATGCGATTCATGTTATAAATAGAAAAGGTATTGAAATTGCAATATTTATGTTTGACGGTCTTATGATTTATGGAGATTATTATAAAGATAAAGAATTATTGGAAGAGATTACGCATTATGTTGAAAAAAAAATGAATGGATTGGATATGAAATGGACATATAAAGAACATAATACTGAAGTAAACGTTCCAGATAATTTTGAATCTATAGAAAAATCTTATAAAACGGATAAAGAAGAGAGAAATTTTCAATATGTCGCAAATGATTTTGAAAAAACTCATCTGAAAATTATTAATAAATCATTATTTGTTAAACACGATAATAATAATATTATATTTTTAACACAAGCTCAAATGAAAATGTCTTACTCACATTTATCCTATGACGTGCTGGTCTATAATGAAAAAGGTATTTTTACGGGATATAATACATTACCTTTTATAAATAAATGGGTTGGATTTACCCACAATATTAGACGAAAAAATGATGTAGATATCTATCCAAATACTAAAGATTGTCCTGAAAATATTTTTAATTTATGGCGCCCTTTTGCGATGGAACTATTAAATGAACAATATATACATAAACAAACGGAGTTGAACTTTATATTAAACCATATTAAAATTTTATGCAATAACGATGAAAACGTCTATGATTATTTTATAAAGTGGATAGCTCAGATGATTCAATACCCACATATAAAAACCATTATGCCGACATTTATAAGCGGCGAAGGAGCAGGTAAGGGAACGTTATTTAAATTATTTGAAAAAATGTTAGGAAATGAAAAAGTATTTGAAACTACAAATCCGTCTCGGGATGTGTGGGGAGATTTTAATGGAATGATGTGTAATTGTTTTCTGGTGAATTTAAATGAATTATCGAAGAAAGATACAATGGAAGCCGAAGGAAAAATAAAAGGTTTAATCACGGATAATACACTCGCTATAAACCAAAAGGGTATTCCGCAATATAAAATAAAATCATATCATCGGTTTATTACTACAACTAATAAAGAAGAACCTATAAACTCTAGTAGTGGCGACCGCCGTAATTTAATTATTCGGTCAAGTGATGAGAAAAAAGGGGATTATATTTATTTTGAAACGATACATAATTATTTAGAAGATAATGATGTTATTAGAACATGCTATGATTATTTTAAGGGAATTGAAGGAATGGATAAATTCAAAGACATATCTATACCCAATACAGAGTATCAGACAAATTTGAAAGAGTTATCAAAATCGCCAATAGAACAATGGTTAGAAAGTTTTACCAGAGAACATATGAATAAAGATAAAGAATGTATAGAATTACTTGGTATAGAAATATACTAGATATTTAAATTTTGGTGTAATTCAAATGGTATAAAATATGATATTAACGCTGTTAAATTAGGCGTAAAATTAATTAATATGAAAATAAATGGAGTTTCTAAGGGAAGACATACTATGAAAGGTGATACCAAAATATTTAATATTAACGAATTAAAACACTTTTTTAGTTTAGGTTGTCTTATAAATGTATAAATATGAGGGGATGAGGGGTGAGGGGTTAGTTTTGGGTTAATTTAATATCTTACAAAAAAAAGTGCAAAGTACAATAAAAATGTCGCTTTGCACTTTTTTCTTCAATAGTTTATTAGAAGATAAAAATACACCCCTCACCCCTCATCCCCTCATTACTTTGGCATTGTAAAAATCCAAAATATATAAACATATATTATGCATTGGCCAATGATTCGAAAAAGTCGATCCCAACAAGCGATCCATTTGAAATGTAATCGATCGTGGATCCGCCCCCGGTACTAACATAATAAAAGTTATGTTTATATTGGTTGGCAAACCCCACACTGTCGCCACCTGCAACAATAACTGGTTTACCGCATTTCATCAACAACTTTATCAACATTTCACTGCCATGTTTATACAAATGGTGTTCGGTAACACCCATCATACCATTAATAAAAATAATATCATTTTGTTGAATGAGTTTTTCCAAGGCAAACAAACTCTCCATACCAATATCGTAAAAATACGAATCATGGGGTAAATTTGCCGACTGGCAATACGTCGGCATCGCATCGAACCCATTTGCGCATAATCCATCCGACATTAAATGAATGGTCGCTTTATTCGATCTTATTTTATGCATATATTCATCCATTTTGTTATCCATTTTGTTTTTGAGAATGCTATTTATATTACCGCCACCCAAATAAATATCATTCATTTTCATAGACAATGCTTCCACCAACGGCAATTTGTCGTCCATTTTTGCACCACCAATGATGGCCAATATTTTTTTGTTCTCCTTATTTTCCATTATCAACTTGAGAGATTCTACTTCTTTATGGATCAAATAACCAAACGCTTTTTGAGGGGCATTAATACCGCAAATACTCAAATGGTCTCGATGGCAACAACCGAATGCGTCGTTCACATAAAAATCGCCCAATTGCTGAATGATATTGATTTCGGGATGGTCCGTCGGATACTTTTTGTAGTTTGTTTCCACGTCGTGAAAACGGATATTTTCCAACAAAAACAATGTATGGTTTGCTTTTTGCGCCTCCAATTTGGCAAGGGTCGACTCAGACAATCCATCTTCCAAAAAACATATTTTTTCCGAAAAATACGATTGGAGTTGTTCCAAATAGTGCGACCAACTATATTTGTCCGTTTTGCCTTCAGGACGTCCGAAATGCGAAATAATAACGAGTCGTTCCGGTTTATTTCTTAAAATCCGCTCAATCGTTGGGAACGACGACAATATTCGAAAATCGTCCTGGATTTTGAAATTTTTGGTAGGAATATTCCAATCCAATCTCAAAACCACCTTTTTACCAGTAAAATCAAAATTATCAATGTGTTCTTTTTTTATTTCGTTCACTAAACATCCGGTAGTCGAAGGAAGAGGATGAGGCGCATTAAACGCAACCATTTTTTCCAATAATCGGATAACTTGCGCGGAATATGACCATTCGTTGTCATACCAAATCATCAATTTGAATCGATTGTCGCCCAAATGCATCGAAGCCTTCTCATCTACGATGGACGGGCACGTGGTCGATATAAAATCACAACTTACCGCATTCGATTCGCACACTTGAATAAAATCGTCGCGTTTTAAATGCTGCATCAACTCTTTCAGTGAAACCGGTTTTTCTAAATCCACGTTCAAATCGACAATCGATACATTACTTACCGGAACTCTGAGGGACGTACCGTATATTTTACCAGTCAAACTCGGTATCAGTTCGAAAATGGCGCTCGAAGCACCCGTCGAATGTGGAATAATATTATTCAAAATAGAACGATGGATGCGTTGATTCATATTATTATTATTATCGACGGTAGTTTGCGTCGATGTAGTAGAATGAACCGTCGTAAAATTCGCGTTTTTAATACCGTAATTATCTTCTAGAAATTTCAATACCGGTGTAATACAATTTGTGGTGCACGATGCGTTAGAAACAACCGATTCTCCTTTATATTTTGCGTCGTTTACACTATTTACAAAAAGCGGCGTATTGTCTTTGGGAGGAGCGCACATAATAATATAATCCGCATTGTGGTCTTTGGCTTTCGCAGACGTCAAAAAATAACCCGTTGCGTCAATGACGTAATATACTCCATATTTTTTCCAATCCAGTTTTGTCGCATCCATATCCCGGAACACGTGGATAATATGATCGCCCACTTTAAAATGATCCGAATCGATAATTTCAATGCGAAATTCTTTGTCGTATTTATGTACGCTATCTCGCTTCAAATATTGTTCGATATATTTCATATCAAACCCAGGAGCATTGATTGCTGCGACATGATGATCATTATTTTGCAAAAGTTGCATAAATATGCATTTTCCGATTCGTCCAAAACCGTTGATTCCTATCGGTGCCATTCACAAATAAATAATTATGGTGTATATACAATCTCCTTCACTAAAGTTCCGGAATTTACACGATTTCCTTCGACCAAAAATGGCTAAAATGTATATTTTTATTTTTCATTTTTCATTTTTATTTTTTATTCATAAAACCAATGGTATGTTATTATTGTCAGCATTCATTTGTATCTGCAACATATAAAACGAATTATATTTAATTTTATACTTTTCGTCGTGCAATTTAATAAAAAATACCACTTGTATCAAATTATAAAACCCGTGCCCTATAAAAAAATGCCACATCGGATGTCCTAATAAAAATACGTAGCTCGTTATATGCTGACACATAATTTCAGTGCACGCCCATATGGCACCACTTAGCCCTATAGTAATAAATGAATTATGCGTTTTCGAAATAATTTGCGATTTTATAAATACGTCAGACAACTGCAAAATGCAGTTTATTTTATAAAATAAATATACAACGACACACGTGAATATGTTCGGAAATATCAGCCTATAATCCGACATAATGTTGCTGATGGTAAAAAAACACATTAAAAATAAATAAAACAGCAAATTCCTTTTTTTATTGTAAACATCTTCAGTCGACAACCGTTGGTTATATTTGGGCATAAGATCTGGTTGTGGATCGAGCCGGACTACCGAAGGTAGCATAGGTGAGCGACCTAACTCCGAAACTTTAGTGAAGGAGTTTGAAACTAGATCAATCGTGCTATTGTCCTTTACATATTTGTTTTTATAAATCAAATAGTAGACATTGTCCGTATAAATGATGCCGTAAAACACCGTCAAAATCATCGGAATCTCGTCAAACAACGCCCATCCGATATTTCCATACCAATGATATCCCGTTGAACCAAATCCGACAATGGCCAAACTCGCATAAATTACATCGATAAATGTTTCGTTGGTTCGATTCATCAGTCCGTGAATGCCGAAAAATATGATGAACAAAGAAGATATCGAATTATAATATTCCGGTAATCCCAGCAAGTGTTCCTCGCAAAACGAATGGTCCATATCGGTCCAATGCATTTGTTTTTGTTTTGTTTTGTTTTGTTTGAAAAATAACGATACTATGTATTGTAGTCGATTATTTATATAGTTTTATCAAATGAAAAAGGTAAACTCCTTCACCTACGTTTGCGGAGTTAGGTCGCAGTCGCTTCAAAAGAATGGTCGAATATTTCCAAATGGTGCAAAAGGTGCAAAAAAATAGAGTTATCAAAATGAAATAAAAATATCACCTATATATTATTTAGTCAAAGTCCAATGTCTAGCGTCGCGTTTGTTGAACCATTACTAAAACCTGATGATAATCGCTTTGTAATGTTTCCTATTCAATGCGATAATATTTGGAAAATGTATAAACGCCAGGTTGAGTGTTTTTGGCGCGCCGAGGAAGTCGATTTGTCCAAGGATTCGGTCGATTGGGCAACGCTAACTGCAGACGAAAAACATTTTATATCTATGGTGTTGGCTTTTTTCGCAGCATCGGACGGAATTGTTCTCGAAAATCTGGCCGTTCGCTTTATGTCTGATGTGCAATTGTCGGAAGCTCGCGCATTTTACGGATTTCAGATTGCGATGGAAAATATTCACAGTGAAATGTACAGTTTGCTGATTGATACGTATATTAAAGATTCCGGTGAAAAAACGAAGTTGTTTGAAGCGATTGCGAACTATCCGTGCATCGCCAAAAAGGCGAATTGGGCGAAAAAGTGGATTGCGGACAATCGGTCGTCGTTCGCCGCGCGGCTCGTCGCGTTTGCGGCGATTGAAGGGATATTTTTTTCAAGCAGTTTCGCATCTATTTATTGGATTAAAAAACGCGGAATAATGCCCGGATTGACATTTTCGAATGAACTGATTTCGCGCGACGAGGCATTGCATACTGAATTCGCAATTTTATTGTACAGTAAACTACAAAAGAAATTATCCAAGAAGCGAATCTATGAAATTATCCAAGAGGCGGTCGATATTGAAAAGGAATTTATTACTGAGGCGATTCCGTGCCGCATGATTGGGATGAATGCGACATTGATGATGCAATATATCGAATTTGTTGCTGATCGTTTATGTATCCAATTGGGTTATGATAAAATTTTTAATTCGCAAAACCCTTTTGATTTTATGGAATTAATTAGTGTAGAGACCAAGGTGAACTTTTTTGAACGAACAAATTCTGAATATGCGTTGGCAAACAAAACGGTCGACGTCAATGTATTCGATTTAAACACTGATTTTTAATTTTAATTTTAATTTTGTTTGTTATATATATACAAGCATCTTACCCCAATTTAGACATTTACAATGAAATTACCGTTTTTCGATGACTGGAATTTATTATTGCTGATAATCATTTTTATATGTATTTTCTTTTTAGCCATTTTCCAAATGCGATTTATTTCTGATACTATTGCCAATTCATTAAACAATGCATACGACGTGGAAGGTAAAATAAACCGATGGGCGTCTGGTTATGTTGATTATTTGAAAATTCCAGGAACACCTAATAACTATGCTAAGTACAATGTATAAAATAATTGTACAATGTATAATGTGTAAAATTAAATATATTTATACATTATAATGCCTGCTTCCTCTAATTTATATGATACTTCCTATTTCGGATTTTATAAAACACCAGCCGAACTTGGAATTACCGAAACGTCTTCTTTAACTACAGATATAAGCGGAATTCAACCTTATGTAAATGCACTTACGATTGGTTCTTCCAATGCAAATAAAGATCCACCTCTTTTACCAGGAACTAGATATTTCATTGATACAAACACGACGTGTCTCGATGCATCCAATACGTCGCGACATAAAAGCATTTTAATCGACGGAGTTTTAGAAAATAAACTAAATGATCAAAAAGGGCTGATGTATTCGATGTTTGCCTCTTTGGATAGTATAGATACAAGCGCCAATATGTTTAATGCTTTAAAAAATGATCCAGGTGAAAAATGCGAATCCGTTTCTGTTTATGCAAATGGTAGAACAGACGGAAAAAAATCGACAGAGATAAAAACGGGATATGTTAGTAAAAGCGATAAGGATAAAATAGACCCATCGGCAATTAAATCACCCTTCACTGATATTGCATCGGTAGACCAGGTTGATGACATAACTCGAAAGAGTGTGGAGCGAGCTGGAGCTATAAGGGACGTTAGCGAAGGTGAGCGACTTAACTCCTCGCGTAGTAATGGCGCTAGCCGAAAGAGTGTAATGATTGATAATGATATAATTACGCAATTTTATTTTACATCCATTACTCTTTTGGGATTGTATATGTTCTACCGTTTATACGATAAACATTTTTATAAATGACTTTTGATTATAATATTCTGCAAAATATTATAATTTTATTTTTATTTTTACATTTACGTTTTACATTTTATACCTTTTGTAAATCTCCAATGCGACCAACCCGCCAAAAATTTGCGCTACACAGTATGGTATCACATCAGAAGGCTGAATGACTCCCGCAGAGGCCATTGTAATAGAAACGGCGGGATTAACATATCCATTTGATAAATTGCGTGTTAATAATAACACCAACGTTAATGCCGCACCAATAGCTAAAGGATTACCCGTCGCCAATATAACATACACAAAGAAAATGGCGCTAAAAAATTCGACTAAATATCCGTACATTTATGATCGTTCTATGAATTATACGAACATAAAAAATATTGAAACGTACAATATTTTTAGAACCTTATTATCATACATTTACGTTTTTCTAATTGAATTGGATTGAGTATAGTGTTAAAAGAACGACCTAGACCACCACGATTCGCCGTTGAACTTAACGTTATAGAAGGACGGGGTGTGGTATCGGCAACAGAAGAAGCCCCTTTATCTGATATTACCAATCCTTTTCCTCCACTTATAACAGCCGAAGTTATTTTTGTATATGCTTGATTTGTTTCTGAATCATTTTTTCGGTTTGTATTTACACCCCCCAATGTCAAATTATTTGGTAATGTCGCATTATTACTAAGATCTTGTATAAAAGTGCTGTATGTATTATACTCAAACCCACTGTATTGAATTAAATCGCTCATTTTTTGAATCGACGAAAAATTAAAATTTCCAATATCCGGTTGTTTAAAACTATAAGCAGCATAGAACATATTTTCCATATTCGTAACCTTTGCGGTATTCCAATTTATATTTTGGTCAAAACTAAATGCAGCATTAAACATATTATCCATAAGAGTGCAATTTGATGTATTCCAACTATTGCCATTTGTAGTTATAGATTGATTAAATGCAACCGCATTTTGAAACATTCTTGACATTTCAACAACTGCCACCGTATTCCAACTACCAATATTTTGATTAAACATAGTCGCATCGTAAAACATATAACCCATTGATGTGCATTTTGATGTATTCCATCCACCAATATTCTGGTTAAATACGGAAGCGCCTCTGAACATACTATTCATAGTTGTACAATTAGATGTATTCCATAAATTACCGCTTATGTCTAAACTATTGTTGGATGCTCCTGCAGCATCGCCATTATTAAACGCAGTTGCATTGCTAAACATACTGCTCATCGAAGTACAATTTGAAGTATCGAATGATCTAATATTTTGATTGAATGCAGAGGCTCCTTCAAACATATTTGACATGTTCGTAGTATTTGATGTATTCCATCCGCTAATCGGTTGATTAAACGCAACTGTATTTTTGAACATACTCGACGCATTTTGCAATGCACTTGTATTCCACCATGTCCCGCTCGTATCAATGTATTGATTAAATCTGATTGCGTCTTGGAACATACTCGACGCATTTTGCAATGCACTTGTATTCCATTTATAAATCGGATTGTTAAATATATTATTACCTTGGAACATAAACGACATATTTTGTACTGCGCCCGTATTCCAATTATCGATAGATTGGTTAAATATATTATTGACTTGAAACATACCTGACATATTTACAACCGCGCCCGTATTCCAATTATTAATAGGTTGGTTAAATATAATATTGTTTTGGAACATACTTGACATATTTGTAACCGCGCTTGTATTCCACCATGTCCCGCTCGTATCAATTGTACCATTAAACATCTTATTGTTTTTGAACATAAGCGACATATCTTGTACTGCACCTGTATTCCATTTTCGTATTGATTGATTGAATACATTATTGTCTTGGAACATACCCGACATATTTTGTACTGCGCTCGTATTCCACCATGTCCCGCTCGTATCAATTGTACCATTAAATATCGTATTGTTTTTGAACATATTCGACATATTT